>Ga0307375_10001116_pt1 | contig 30170 bp, 20 predicted proteins | sample TR1MG_FD_202531 | JGI IMG/M metagenome (GOLD analysis project Ga0307375, IMG submission 202531) | Soil microbial communities from Risofladan, Vaasa, Finland - TR-1 | ecosystem: Environmental > Terrestrial > Soil > Coastal area > Acid sulfate soil | place: Finland: Risofladan, Vaasa | collected... | reverse complement strand
GCGCGTCGCGCGTCGCGAGCGTGTCGAGACCAATTGCCGCACGGATGGCCGCGAACGACGAATCGCTGAAGATCATCGCGACGTCGGACACGTAGCTCACGCCATCGGACGGCGTGGTGCACTTCGTTGTGCCCTGAGACTGCAACGGCACGGCAGCACACACGAGCATTCCGACGACGAACGATCCAAGTGTTCGGCGAAGCATGTGCCGCCCCCGCTCCATCTGGCGTCTGCTCACGATCCACCTCCGACACAACGCTGCAATTCCCAACTGTGTTGTACAAACTTGAAATTGTTGGTGACCGGTGCGTCCCACTGATACATGCGCCCCGGCTCGATAACATACCCCGGATATTGAGGGCTGTCTGGCCCCTGATGCCATGGCCGCGTGTCGATCCTGCTCGGTCCGCTGGGCATCAGGAGTACCCCGCTCAACGGGTCCGGCTCCCTGGCCGCATAAGGCGGGTCGTGATTAGGCGCCGGATTGTAACAATTGGACACGGGCAGCTCCTGGGGACCGTGCTTCGGGTGAACGTGTACCTGCAGAACAGGCGTGTAGCCGTGCTGCGCCAGTGTGATAACGTCATGGAGTGACGTGCTGCTCAGGCAAGGACCGGGCGGCAGTGTGTACAACGTTCCTGAGCGGTCGGCGATCTGATTGTCGTATGGAATCACAGTGTCGGTCGCCGTCGAAGTATGCCGCATGACGAACAGCCCACGTTCCGCCTGCTCGGAGAGCGGCTTTCCCCACCCGGCAGAATCCGCGAGCGTTCTCATTACCTGCTGGACGAAAGGATCGTTCAGCAGGGAGTCGGTTACGTCGGCGGGATGCGTGAACAACTGACACGTGGTATCGAGCGCAAAGGTGAGCCCGTTGTACGCAACGTAATCGTCGCTCGCCGGCGTGAGCATGACTCGGGTGATACCGGGGGCGGTAATCGTCGCCGTCCGCGGGACGTTCACCCCGGCGACGCCGCTGCCCGGGAAGCCGGCGCTCCCTACTTCGGTCCCCGTGGCGGAGTACGCCGCCATCGCATTGCCGGGCCATGTGGGATCCTGGATGGTCACCGTGACGAAGCGCACAGGCGGCGAGAACGTAATGGTGATGGTAGTGCTGGCGCCGGTGCCGGCCTGGCTCTGAAAATCGCCGAAGGGTGCACCCGGCGCGTACGGCGCGATGCCAACAGTGATCCCGCACCACGTTCCGGGCGCGATCGCAGTGCACGGAGGCGCGGGCGATGACAGCGAGGCGAGGAGGCCCGACGATTGGAAAGTGGCAGGGGTGAACGGTAGCCGCGCGGAAATCACCGGGGATGAAGTCGCGACCGCAGCGAGTCGTGCGCCCCCAAGCAAGATCGTCTTGACAAAGGTTCGCGACAAGGCGAAGCGCAGGGTGATAGGACCATCCGCGTTCATTCGATGGACGATCGAGGCGTGCAACGCGGCCAGCGTCAGCCGAAGCGTATCGTCGGCCGAACTGACGATCAGTACTGCCCCCGGAGGGATCGCATCGCGGACGCGCGGATCGGCTTCGAAGATTAGCGAGACGCTGTCGCCAGCCTGCCCGTCGTAGGTGATTGATCCGAGATCCGTGACCAATCCCGACGAATCGGGAACCGATAAAGCCGCCGCGAATGCTTTCGGGGAATTGAGAAGTACGATCGGCTGTCCGGCGGTGGTTGACGGACCCTGGTCGAAGGCCGTCGCGGCCGAGACTGGCGGCGTCGGCGCTCGATCGGCGCACGCCGCCAATACGGCTAGACTCCCCGCGGTAGCGAGCACGATCGCCGGCCGCAGCAGTTCGTACGGGCGGTGCGTCTCTGGACGCGTGAATAGAAATGCCAATGCTCGCATAGCTCCAGATGCGATGACGGGGCGACCGCACAAGATATGACTGAAGCCTACATTAGTCATTCCTCCTAGCCATGGCTAGATGCCGTGGCGCATCATCGTGGTGGCGGTGACGGGTACAATTGCCAGGTTCGTGCCCGCGTAGCGGGCCTCTCGGGGATAGGACTTGCAGTTCCCGTATGGCCCAACGGGTGAGCGCGGCGGGCCAGCCGTCAGCCGCGGCCCGGCGTTGTCGTGGCCTGTTCCAAGTGTTGCGAGGGCCGGCGCGGGGCGGCTGGGCCTGGTACAGCGGCCGCAGCGGGCGCCGTCAGGGGCGCGTGCCGGCACTCGGGCGGGGGATCCCGCGCGGCCTCGCGGGCGCGGCGGAGGTGCGCCAGGATCCGATCGATCACCGCGCCGTCGGTGATGAAGGCGAGGATGCGCATCGCGTCGCCGCCGACCGGACAGGCGAGCGGGTCCACTCTTATAGATGCGCCGCAGGAGTTCGGCCCAGCGCCGCCGCGCCCCGCCCGGCGGGGCCGGGTGGCGTACCAGCCGTAGTAGCGCCTCATCACCTGGTGCTTGTTGGGGATGTGCGTGACGGGGCGCGCCAGAAACGCCAGGGGATCCGCTATCTCGGTGCGCGCCGTAGGCCCGGCGCGCCTGTCGGAGCGGTCGCGCACAGGCGTGCCGGGCCCGCCGTACGGCAGGCGCTCGGGTGCCACGGGATTCCGCGCGCAGCAACGCGCGAGCCGTTTCGCGAATGCCACGTCGCCATCGGGGACCCACACGGCGCGTGAACGTGGCCCCCCGCGTGCCGGACGCTTCGCTCAGCGCCGCCTCTCCGTGACAAGCCGCATTGTCACGAACGTGTGCTCGTGACAAAGACGAACTACACGACGTGCCGCCTTTTCTCCTGTGAAGCGCGCGCCGATCCCGTCATAACCACGCTTCTGCGTGCGTAATTCGAGGGGAATTTTCAAGCGTATATAGAAGATTTGAAGAAGCGAAAGGGACCGGATGCGGATCAGCTGGCCCGGGCGACGTATCGGACGTCAGTCATGGGGTAGCGGCCCTCGCCGTCAGCCCCTAGTGCGCGGCGACCATGACCTCCACGTCGCGGTGCAGCGCCGCCTGGCTCGCCGGCCGCGTGTAGAACATGTGCCCGCCCGGATACTCGTGCACGCTCACCCGCGTCGGATCGCCCATCACCGGCATCTGCTCGACCGTGAGCACGGAGCCCATGAACGGGCCGGGATCCAGGTCGGCCAGATCACTGGCGTCGGTGTTCGCCCCCGCGTTACCGGGTGCGCCGGGAGTGGTCTCAGCGACGGACCGCCGTACTGATCGGAGAGAATCCGGCGTAGAGGATGAGGTTCGGACTGCCTGGCCCCGGATTCAGGATCTTGTTCGCCGTCGCGTTGCTGACCAGTGCCGTCGCGACGGCGGCCGGCGTGGCGGTCGGGTACGCCTCGAGGTATAGCCCCGCCACCCCCGCGACGTGCGGCGCCGCCATCGACGTCCCGTCCAGGACTGCCGTTGTCACGGTGACGCCGATCCAGGCCGCGGTGATGTCCTGTCCCGGGGCGAAGAGATCGAGGCACGTGCCGTAGTTCGAGAACGACGCGCGATCATCGCCTGAATCGCTGGCGCCAACCGTGATTGCCGACGGAAGGGCCGCCGGCGAGTCGCCGCACGCGTCGCTGCTCGTGTTGCCCGCGGCAACGACGTAGACGATGCCAGTGCGCACGGACCGCGCGACCGCGGAGTCCGTGGCCGCGTCGCCGCCCACAACGGCAAGGCTCATGTTCGCCACCGCGGGGAGCACGCGATTCGCCGTGACCCAATCCACGCCCGCGATGATCGCGGCGGTCGTGGTCAGGGTGGTACACCCGAATACGCGAACGGGGACGATGGTCATTCCCTTCGCGACGCCGTACACCGTGCCCGCCGCCGTGCTGGCGGTGTGCGTGCCATGCCCCACACAGTCCGTCGTGCCGTAGCCGTCATCGATCGCCGTGAAGCCCGGCTCGGTGCGCCCGGTGAACTCGGTGTGCGTGGAGAGGATGCCGGTGTCGATGTCGTAGAAGTGGACGCCGGCGCCCGTGCCGGAATACGTATAACTGGAATCGAGCGGCAGGTCGCGCTGATCGATGCGGTCGAGCCCCCATGACGGCGTCCGAAACTCCGTCTCCGTGAGCGTGACGACCTTCTCCGGCTCGACCATCATGACCCGGGCATCGCGACGCAGGGCATCGACCGATTGCTGGGACAGCCGCGCCGCGAAGCCCTTGATCGACGACGTGTAGACGAAGTCGGCCGTTGTGTGCTGCGACCTCACCATTTCCATGGCGACCTCTCGTGCATCGCCGACATCGTCGCGGAATACGACGACGTAGCGCGGCGCCGCGGCGCCCATGGCGCTGCATGCGACCAGCGGCGCGGTGGCGTCGGCCACCGTCCCGCACGGGTCGTGGCACGCCGCGAGCAGGGGCACCAGGATGAACGCATACACTGGAATACGCATATGACTCGACCGACAAGGTCGGCGCCGGCATCGGCGAAAGCGCGTGCCGGCTCTCGACGCGTTACGTCAGTCTACGGGGCTTCGTGCACCGCGCACATCGGTGAACCACGGAGGGCGCGTCGGCGAATCCCTGATCGAGGATCTGAAGCAGCGGAAGGGGCCGATGGGGACCAGCCGCACCGGGTGACGTATCGGAAGTCGGTCAGAGGGTGGACGCCCTCGCCGTCAGCCCCTAGTGCGCGGCGACCATGGCCTCCACGTCGCGGTGCAGCGCCGCCTGGCTCGCCGGCCGCGTGTAGAACATGTGCCCGCCCGGATACTCGTGCACGCTCACCCGCGTCGGATCTCCCATCACCGGCATCTGCTCGACCGTGAGCACGGAGCCCATGAACGGGCACGAGAGGTCGTTCCAGCCGTGCGCGATGAGGACGCGCAGCTTCGGGTCCGCGGCCACGGCCTCGCGCAGATCCGGCACGGCGCCGGCCCTGAGCGCCGGACTATCGGTGTCCCACTGCGCGTTGACGCTGTAGCTGAGCGCGTGATACGCGCCGGTGGCGTGCCAGCCGACGATGCGCGTCACGAAGTCCACCATCGCCGTCGTCGTCGGCGCGACGGCGCTTTCGAGGATCGGGTCGCCGCTGCGCTGCTGCGGCGCGAAGGGGAAGGGATCGAACGCGGTGACGTTCACGTCGTACACGCTCCCGAGTTCGGCGGAATCGCGGTGCGCTTCCCGCAGAAACGCGGAGATCTCGATGCGGCCGCCGGCCTGTTGCACGAACGTCCTCGGCAGCCCCGTCAGGGCCGTCACGCTGTCCACGAGCCGCGCGAGCGCCTGCGGGTCGGTGTGGCCCTTCATCAGATCGGTCACGAACTGGCCCTGGTCGTACGCGATGATGGGCGCCATGGCCGCGGGGGTGAGCGCGTGCCGCCGCTCGAGGTTGGACGCCGCCATGGAGGGCAGCGTCAGCACCCAGGGAATGGGCGACAGATCGCTGTTGTCCTCGATCGTCGGATTGAGATACGGCGACAGCGCCACGACCCCGTTCATCGCCACGCCGAGCTGGCTCTGCAGATAATGCGTGATGCGCGGCACGCGGTAGCCGCCGTAGCTCTCGCCCACGATGTACTTCCTGGACTGGAGGCGCTGGTTCTTGACGAGCCAGTCGAAGACGACGCGCGACAGGTAGTGAATGTCGTTTTCGGTGCTGTAGAAATCCTTCTTGGTCTGCTCGGCGTTCTCCAGCGAGCGGCTGAAGCCGGTGCCCACCGGGTCGATGAATACCAGATCCGTGAAGTCCAACCACGTGCCCGGGTTGTCGCGAAGCACCGCCGGGTCCGAGGGACTGTCGCCCACATTGCCGAACACGACGTGCTTGGGCCCGATCGCGCCGAGGTTGAGAAAGACGGACGACGCCCCGGGTCCGCCGTTGAACGCGAAGGTGACCGGACGGTCCGCGTGGTTCGCGCCGTCCAGGGTGTAGGCCGTGAACACCACCTCAGCGGTCTTCTTCCCTTCGGCGTCATAGACCGGAATGGTGCCCACCGTCGCGGTGTAGGCCAGGGTCTTGCCGCCGAGCTCGATGTGCTGCGCGGCGTGCGCGTCGGCGGGAAGCGGCGGGAGCCGGTCGCCGACCGGCGCCGGCGCGGCGGCGGAATCGCTGGCGGCGGGCGGCGCCTTGCGCTGGGCGTGCAGCCCCGACGGGGCGGAGACGAACAGCAGAGCGGCGGATGCTACGGCAAGGAATCGCAAGGTGGGACCTCGTGGACGGGAGCGCGTCGGCGCGTCGCGGGGGGAAGGGGCAAGTTAGAGAAGGGATTCCCGGTGACGCAAGGCGAGCACGGATGGGGCAGGAGTGTTGGATCACCGAAAGTCGGACCAGAGCGATTGGCGGAGTGGTGGAGAGATTGACCTGATTCACCGGGTCGGAGCCGAACTCTGGAGGATGCCAATAGCGGATTTGAAGAAGCGAACAGGACCGGATGCGGACCAGCCGCGCCGGGAGACGTATCGGAAGTTGGCAAGAGGGTAGTCATTCGGGCGTCGACCGGCGACAGTTGACGCATGGGGCGAGCGCTCAAGGTTTGTCGACCCAGCCCACAAGATCGTAGCCGAATTGGAAGTCGGAGGCCCCGAGGACCACGCCGCGCGCGATGGGATGCGCGCCGCGAATGGTCCACGACGCGACTTCGGCGCATGGCTGCACGCGGTGCCCGGCGAAGGCAATGCGGACGACGCTGGTGAGCCCCGACGAGGCTGGCGGGAACAAGGCCTGGCTGCCGCGCGACGCCGGCCCTCCAGAAAGGGGACCGGTCGGCGTGCAGGTGGCGGTGGCGCGCAATCCGTCTGCCCGGATCGAGCCACGCCACGTACCGTTCGCCTCCCGGGTCAATCGCGCGTCGCCGTATCTGGCGTAATACCCCTTCCGGCGCATCTCGCGTACATACGCGCTGTCGGGCAACCAGAAATCGAGCACGAGCAGCGGAACGCCAGCTCCGAGATTCACCATCGAATCCGCGGGGGTGACGCGCGCGAACCAGAGCGCGACGGCGCCGTGGTCGGGCCAGTGCGGGGAACGCCCGTCGATGTCGAAGGTGTCCATACGGACGATCTCGAGGAACGAGATGCCCCACCGCTGCCGAGAGGGTGCGTCTGCCAGATCCCGCTTCGCCCACGGCACGCCATCGGTGGCGAGTTCCCCGATCGTGATGAACCGCAGCGTTGGCGGCAGTCGCGACGCGACCGTGGCGGGATCAAAGACCAGATAGCCGACGATCTCGTGCGGCTGGCGGCCCTCCCAATGCGTCGTCGTGCCGTGGGGCGGGGCGGGCCGCTGCGCCTCGGCCTGACTCGCCGCGAGCACGGAGGCCGCGATTCCAACGACCAGTAGGCAATGTCTCACGGTTGAAAGCTAGCGAACGTTCGGCAAGGAAGGCCGTCTCGGCAGGTCGCCCTGTTGTCGGACAGACGGAAACGCGAGGAAATGAGTGCACTCTCGGCTGTGCAGCGGCTCCGTGACAGGATGTGTTGTCACTTCCCGTCATGACGACGCGTTGGCGCGCGTAGTTCGAGGGGAATTGTGCTTCGTATATGGAGGATCTAAAGTTGGCGCGGGGCTAGGCCAGGCCTACAGCGAGCAGCGTGGTCGGGCCGAGCGAGCGGTGGTGATACGTCCAGCTGGCTTGCTCCTGGTTTGATCAACCGTACATATTTGGCGGGCGCGGTACCACCGTACTCGCACGGCGCGTTCCTCCTGAATCAGCAGGGCGACCGAGTCCGCGTTTTCGTTTCCCGTCACTCGGCCATCGAATGGGCTTGATTCGCCTACTGCTCGCCTTCGCGGTGGTCTTCTCGCACTCCGCTTCCTTCCCGCTCACCGGCACTCACTTCGTGGGCGGGCGGACAGCGGTGGAGGCGTTCTTCCTGATCTCGGGCTTCTACATGGCGCTGGTGCTCGAGACGAAGTACGCGGGACGGACGCGCACATTCTATCGCAATCGGTTTTTGCGGATCTACCCGACGTACTGGGCCGCGCTGGCGCTGGCGCTGGTCGTCGGATTCGTGATTCCCTCTCAGAACCGGATCGTGGCCCTGCTGTCGAGTTCCCTGTCCTGGAGCACCGTCGCGCTACTGCTAGGCGCCAATCTGTTCATATTCGGGTCCGACGCGATCATGTTTCTGTCATCCAACGCCCACGGCCTGTATCTGACGGCGCACTTTCGCGACGTGACGCCGGCGCTATACCAATTTCTATACATCGAGCAGGCGTGGACGCTGCCGGTCGAATTGACCTTCTATCTCCTGGCGCCATTCGTCGTCCGGCGGCCCCGGGTGCTTGTGACGCTCGTCGTGGCATCGTGCCTCATCAAGGTCACGACGTACCACGTGTTCGGTGGGACCGATCCGTGGACCTACCGGTTCTTTCCGTCGGAACTCGGATTATTCTGCGCGGGTGCGCTGGTGTATCACGCGTACGCCCGCCTGCAGACTCGCCGCGACCTGGCCCGTTGGGGAGTGCCGTGCCTGGCCGTCATGGTGCTGTTCACCCTGTACTACGAACGCATTCCGCTGCCGACGGAGCTGATGGTCTACGCGTACATCGCGGCCCTGGGGTTCAGCATCCCGCCCATCTTCGAACGGTTCAAGCGCAGCCGCATTGACCGGGAACTAGGCGAACTGTCCTACCCGATCTACGTGAGCCACGTCATCGTGATTCAGTCTGTGATGGCGAGCCCGCTCAATATTCACGGATTGCGCACGATTTCGATTCTGGTCTGCACCGTCGTCACCGCGGTGGTGTTGGACCGCTTGGTGTCGCGGCCGGTGGAGGCCCGCTTCAAGACGCCGTGACTCAGTACAGTCCGACGCGCCGCGGCACCACGTGGGTCAGCCTGCGCCCGATACAAACTCGGCGTGTAACCGTCGCGCGCGGCCCATTCCCGAGTCGAATCGACGTGCCGTGCAACGCGTTGTGTGGCAGCGCCTTCCAATTGGTCGGCCAACCCGACACCGCGAAGTCGGTTGTACCGAGGGGGATTGCCAGGCTTATTTCGAAGATCTGAAGAAGCGGCAGGGGCCGGATGCGGATCAGCCGCACCGGGTGACGTATCGGGAGTTGGTGCGGTGTTAACGTGCCTCGACGATCGAGCCATCGAACGCCGGTCCCCTCGAGGTCCACCGCCCGCGGTCATCAGCGAAGCGGTCGTTCACTGAGCCGTGTGCCGGTCTTTCCCACCCCATGCACCGCCCATGGGCGCCGCCCTCGCCGCCGCCCTCGCCGCCGCCCTTGCCGACCGCTACCGTTTCGAGCGCGTGATTGGCTCGGGCGGAATGGCCACGGTCTTTCTGGCCCACGACCTGAAGCACGACCGCAAGGTCGCGATCAAGGTGCTGCGGCCCGGCATCGCCGAGGTGATCGGCGCCCCCCGGTTTCTTTCCGAGATCCGGACCACCGCCAACCTGCACCATCCGCACATCGTTCCGCTCCACGACTCGGGGAGCGTGGGCGACGTGTTGTATTACGTGATGCCGTGCATCGAGGGCATCTCGCTGCGCGACCGGCTGGAGGCGACGCCGCAGCTTCCTCTCGACGAGGCGCGTCGCATCTTCGGTCAGGTGGCCGGAGCGCTCGACTACGCGCATCGCCGCGGGGTCATCCACCGCGACATCAAGCCGGAGAACATCCTCCTCCAGGACGACCAGGCCCTGCTGGCCGACTTCGGCATCGCGCTCATGACCGACGCCGACTCCACCGAGCGCATCACCCGCACCGGCATCTCGCTCGGCACGCCGCAGTACATGAGCCCCGAGTACGTGAGCGGGCAGCGGGACCTCGATGCGCGAAGCGACATCTACTCGCTCGGCGTCACGATGTACGAAGCGCTCGGCGGCGCCCTTCCGTTCACGGCGGCCACGGTGCATGCGGTCGTCGCCAAGGTGCTCACCGAGGATCCGGTTCCGGTGGGCCGGTTGCGAGCGGGGCTCCCCGCCGATCTGGAATCGACGGTGATGACCGCCATCGACCGCGACCCGGCCAGGCGCTTTCAGACCGCCGCCGCGTTCCAGGCGGCGCTCTCGGGCGCCACGCAGCTCATCGACGCGAGGCGCCGCCCGGCCGCGTCCCGCTCGCGCCTCCTCCGCGGCGCCGCGGTCGTCGCCGTCGTCGCCGTCGCCGCCGTGCTGGCCGGCGGCTATGCCTTCCTGCGCCGCGGGGCGTCCGATCGGCCGCGCGCCATTGTCGCCTTGCCGTTCGAGAATCTGAGTCCGGATTCCGCGGCCACCGGGTACCTCGCCGACGGCATTCCCGACGAGCTGCTCGCCGCCCTCGCCAACGCCGGCGACCTGGCGGTGCGGCCGATGGCGCGCGACCCGCGCTATCGCAACCCGCCCGACCTCGCGGCCGTGGGCCGCGAGCTGCATGCCGACGTAGTTCTTACCGGAACACTAATTCCTCAGGGTGACTCGATCCGCATCGCGGTCCGGCCGTACGACGTCTCCCGGAATGCGTACCTGTCGTCCCTCACCTATACCGCCATCCGCACCAACGTCTTCGGTCTCGAGGACAGCATGTCCGCCGCCGTGGCCGAAGAGTTGCACGTGCGTGCGTCGGCCGAGCAGCAGGTCGTCGCCGGCGAACGCCGGGGCCGTCCGGAGAACAGCGCGGCCCACGACTCCCTGCTGCTCGCCCGCTGGTTTTCGGCCAAGCGCGACTACGCCTCGCTCGACCGGGCCGTCGACCTGCTCCAGAAGGCGACCCGGATCGATTCGACCTACGCCCGCGCTTGGTCGGAGTTGGGGCACGACCACGACCTGCGCGCCGCGTTCTTCTGCGCCCGCGGCATCGACGAATTCGTGCCGGCCCGCGCCGCCATCGCCCGCGCCCTGGCGCTCGACCCGAACCTGGCCGAAGCGCACATGGCCCTGAGCTTCCTGCATGTCATCGCCGACTGGGACTGGGCGCACGCGAAGGAGGAATCCGCCCGCGCGGTCGCCCTCGATGCGACCAACGCCGACATCTGGCTGTTCCGCGGATGGTCGTACGTGCCCACCGGCCAGATGGACTCCGCGGTCGCCGCGATGCGCCATGCGCTCTCGATCGATCCCACGTCCCTCATCATCCACACCAGGGTGGGTACGACCCTGCTCTGGGGCGGCCATCCGCGGGCGGCAATTCCCGAACTGGAGAGCGTGCTCGCCCGCAATCCCAGCTTCCAGCCCGCCATGATCGACCTCGCCGACGCCTACTCCCTGGTTGGCCGGTGCGCCGACGCGCTCCGACTCGGTCGGGAGCCGTACAGCGGGCGCAGCGATGGCGGGGTGATGCTGGCCGCCGAGGCCCGCTGCGGCGACTCCGTCCAGGTCCGCGCGACCCTGCGGGACTGGGAGCGGCGCGTCGGACAGGGCGAGTACTACTCGCCGTTCCAGATCGCGCTTGGCTACGCCGGCCTCAACGACCGCGCCCAGACAATGCGGTGGCTGCGGCAGGCGTTCGACGAGCGGGACTGGGAGATCTGGACGCTCCACGTTCAGACCATGCTCCAGCCGTATGTGTCCGATCCCGACTTTCGGGCGCTGCTCGACCGCGCGCACCTCGGGCCGCGGCGCCCCTAGGCGCAGTTCCTATTGAAGCATGGCCTCGGGGCAACCGACCATCGGCATCCTCAGCGGTGGCGGCGCGGTGGAAAGGGCCGCGGATGGGTGTGGGCGTGGCCCGCCCTCAATACCTCCAACTCTTCGTGTCGGCCCCCGCCGGCGCGTCCCTGAGCATGTGCGTTTCCATCTTCTGCAGCAACGCGGCCAGGGGCGGCCCCCAGCAGTGCGGCGCCCGCGGCTGGTACACGATCTCCCCCGTCCACCGGGGATCGGTCGTCTTGCTCAGGAAGCCATCGAGCAGATGCACGCCGTCATTCAGGTAGTAGGTGTCCATCTCGCCCACGTACACGTTGAGCTTGTCGGCGAGGCTGGGCCCCAGGGTCTTCCAGTTGGTCTCCAGCCGATGGCGCAGGTCGAAGTGCTGCTTCCAGTACTCCGCCACGTCGTGATTGATCACGCCGGTCCGCTTGTCCCAGATGCGCTGGGGATAGCCGTCGGCGCCCACCGGGCCGTACGCCGCCTCCCAGATGTCCCACTGGCCGCCGGAGCGCGAGTGGTCGCCCACCGCCAGCTCATACCAGTTCTCATCCTTCATCATCGTCACGATGTTGCCGTCGGGGCGCCGCACATCGGGACGCTCCACCTGCATCCAGCCGTGGTTCACCCAGTAGGCGTTGGAGTCGGCGTAGATGTTCACGATCTGGTGGTAGCGAAAATCCACCGCGTCGGGACAGAGCGACCAGGTGCCGCCGTAGAAATCGGGGTGGAACACCTGCTGCGCCAGCGAGATCCACCCGCCGGTGGACCCGCCGGTGAGCAGCCGCGCCCACGGCTGGCCGATCACGCGGAACTGCTTCTCCACCGCCGGAATCAGCTCCTGCATGATCGCGTCGTCGTACGGGCCCTCGTTGGCCGAGTTCACCGCGTACGAATCGTCGTAGTAGGGAGACGGATGCTGCAGCGTCACCAGGATCACGCGCGGCGTCGAGTCGGCAAGCCAGGCGGGAGTGGCGCCGCCCCCGGGCGCCCGCAGCGAGAAGTGTCCCTCGTCGTAGACCACCGGGTACTTGGCGTCGGGGTGCGTGTCGTACCCTCTGGGCAGCAACACGGTTGCGCCGAGATATATGGGATGGCCCCACCACCGGGTGAGGATGGCGCTCTGGATCTTGAGGTGCTTCACGTACCGATCGTCGGCCGGCTCGGCGATGGGGGGAATCACCTGGTCGGCCGCGAGTCTGATCGGCGTGGACGACCGGGGATCGAAGGTGATCTTCACCGGCGTGCCGTGGAGGTTGCCGGGCGACCGTTTCCAGTTCTGCCCCTCCCACTGATCCATGTGCAGCCAGACGGTGTGCCCGTCGGCCCGGTGGAATTCGGTATATACGTTCACGAATACCTCAGCCCAGTACGTACCGGCGGGGATGTCCGCCAGCGAACGCACCGGGTAGCCGAACGCCGACGCGTCGATGGTCACCGGCTGTCCAGGCTTCAGGTTCGAGACGTCGACGCCGAACAGCGGCACGCCGTCCTCCCCGGTCTGGTCGATCGGCGTGCGCCGGGCATCGGTGGTGCGGGACAGGGCGACATAGACGCGCCCGGTGATGGGCGCGTCGTGCGCCGACGCGGGAAAGGAGATCTCGATGCGGGGACCGGGGGCGCGCTGCGCGCCCCCGGAGCCGGACGCGAGCACGAGGGCCAGCGCCGGCAGCAGACGAAGAGGTTCGAATCGCATACGCGAATCTGCCTCCCGTCCTGCTCGTGGCGCAATGGTGACTCCGGATCGGCCTCGCCGGGTGCCTGAGCGGCAGGTCGCTGTGATCGCGCGCACAACGCAACCAATCAATGGTGGCGTTAGGAACATGCGCGAAGGAGGGCGTGTAGCTCGCGCAGTGCACGGCTTTCGCGCGGGCCGATGCCGCCGATCCGAGCTTCGACGTCGAACGCTCACGACATGCAGGACGACGCGCGACGGAGGATCCGTCAATGACTTTCATGCGATTGGCAGGACTCGCAGCCCCCGCCCTGGCCGTCTTGGTGGCGGCGGCGTGCGGGGGCACCGCAAGCGGCTCGGGGGTTACCAGCCCGCAGTATGGCGCGCTGAAGATGGCGCTTACCGACGCGCCGTTCACCACCGACTCGGTGCGCAGCGTGAACGTGTTCGTGGTGCGGGTGGACGGCAGGATGGACGCGGCGGACTCGGCAGCCGCCGATTCGGCCACCGGAGGCGACAGTGCGTCAGCGGGTGGGTGGACGACCCTCGCCATGCCGGACACGGTGGTGAATCTGCTGGCATATCAGAATGGCAGCACACTCGCGCTCGGCACCGCGCACCTGACCGCAGCGACGTACGGCGGGTTCCGCATGATCATCGATCCGACGCGGAGCAACGTGGTGCTGACGAATGGCGACACGCTGTCCGGCAGCAGTTCGCCCGGAATCGTATTCCCGAGCGGCGACCGCTCGGGGATCAAGATCGATCTCTCGTCACCAGTGACGGTCACTGCCGGCGACACGGCCACCATGCTGATCGATTTCAAGGTTGGCAACAGCTTCGTGGTTCGCGGCAGTTCGATCCTGCAGCTCGGGCTGCTGTTCACGCCCGTCATTCAGGCGACGATTCAGTAGCCGGCATCCACGAGCGAAGCGACGCGATCACGGGCGGAATGGATGTTGATCGAGGCGTTAACTCGCACGTTCGGGGACTTAAGCGCGTTTGCGGTTATCTGTGTGAAACACAAGTCGGGACGCTGGGGTAGCGACCCACGTCCCGCATCCGGCGCCGTGACTGCACCGGAGAGAGGATCGGGAGTTGCTCCGTGGACAGCCAGGCGACGATGCCTACCTGCTGCGGCATCAAGGCACGTGGAGGGCTCGATCATGAATCGTCTAGGATCGGTCGTACTCATGGCCGTGGTCGCACCGCTCATACTCGTTCCGTCGGCTGCTGCGTTCGCCCAGCAAGCGCGGCCCGTACAATTCGGAGCGACCGCCGGCCTCAACATCCCGTTGAGCGATCTCAGTCGCCAGACCCAGACCGGGCTGTTGCTCGATGCCTTTCTCACGGGGACGCCGCGGGAGTGGCCGGTGACATTGCGCGGCGAGATTTCGTACAGCTCGTTCCCGGGCGCTCTGAACCGGGCGTCACAGCACCTCACGGGATTCACGTTCAACGCCGTATTGCCGGCGGCCCCCGCAGGCGCCGGCCCGTATGTCCTGGGCGGCCTCGGGCTGTACACCGTCGGAAGTTATGCCGGGCGCACGAGCGAGAACGACGCCGGCGTCGACGTCGGCCTTGGATATCGCTGGCGACGCCCGGGCGCAAGCTTCTTCACCGAAGTCCGGTTGACCGACGTCGCGCATAGCGGCGGATCGCGGCAGATGGTGCCGATCGCGTTCGGCGTGATCTTCTGACCGACATCGGGCGGCCACGGACTCGATGTCCGGGCGCTCGGCCCTTTCAACGGAGGCACCATGCGCGCGACACACGTGATCGCGGCAGTATTGATGGGCATCGCCGGCGTCGTGCCCACGGACACGCGGGCCCAGGTGTCGGTGAGCATCTCCCTCGGCGCGCAACTCGGCCCGCCCATGCCCGTCTTCGCGTACTCGCCAGCACGGTACGGCCCTTGGCGGGCCGAGTATGGGCGCTGGGCGCCGGTCGTGGTGTACGAGATGAACGGACGCTACTACCACCACCGCGCGCGAGGCGCCCGCGCGATCGAGGTCTATGCATACGGCGGCGACTATTTTCTCCCGCCGCGCGATGCGGCGTGGGTGGGCTTCGACCGCCGGTACGACTACGACGAGCGCCCGGGGCGCGATGACTTCGTGCGGGTGGACGCATATCCCGAACGGCGGGACATCGCGGCCCCGCTCGTGGTGGGCGCCTACGCCGCCGGCGACGTGGGCGGCTGGCGGACGAGCCTCATGCTCTGGACCCCGGTGACGGTGTACGCCTTCAACGGGGCGTACTACTCACGCGCCGTACCGGGCAGTCGCTCGGTGGAGATCTACCGGTACCGCGGGCGCTACTTCATGCCGCCCGACGACCGCGCGTGGATCGGCGCCGATCGGCGGTACGACTACCGGCGGCGGCCGGAGCACGACGACGATGATGGACGGGGTCGCGCCCATGGCCGGGGGCGCGGTCACGGACACGGAGGGAACTGAGTACGCGCCGATGCGGGCGCTGCCTCGGGGACGGTCGACCAGTTGGGCCGGGGAATCGAAGTGGTCGGTGAGCAGGGCTGCCGCTAGCCCCCATCACCCCAACGGAGGAACGCAACATGAAGAAGATCTCGCTCTTGTTGTTACTCATCCCGACGCTCTTCGCCTGCGACACCGGTGCGAAGCAACAACTCGTGGCGTTGGCGAACGTCGATTCGCTGCGGCAGGACTCGTTGCTCAACGTGAAGAATCAACTGCTCAATGACGTGCTCGTCTCGACGCAGTTCGTCAACGACATCAATGCCGAGATCGCCAAGGCACGAAGCCTGCCCAAGGCGCGGAACGCGACCGCGCTGGCGTCGCCGGCCGAAGGCGCGAAGATCACGGAGGATCGCGCGGAGGTGCTGCGCAACATCCGAATGGTGGTCCAGCGCCTGGATGCCGCCAGCGCGCGCGTCGTCCGTCTCCGCCGCGAGGCCGCGGCGCTTTCCCAGCACGATTCCACGCTGACGCAGCAGATCGCCGAGTACGAAAACACGATCGCCGGCTTCCGCGCGACGATCGAGAATCAGAAGCAGCAGTTCCAGGCGATCGTCGATTCCCAGAACGTGTATATCGCGTCGCTCCACAGCACCGTGGACACGCTCACCAACGTGAAGGCGGCCCTCGCCGACACGATGGGCCAGCTGATCGCGCAACGCAATACGGCGTACTACATCGTGGGCACGCGGGACGAACTGGAGCGCGACGGCATACTCGTGGAGGAGGGGCGTCGGCAGTTCTGGTTGGTGGGCAACCGCCGAGTCGAGCCCTCGCGCACACTCGAGCCGGCGGCGTTCACGCGCATCGACATCACCACGGATACGAGCATCACGCTGCCGGATGGCGAGTACTCGATCTTCTCCCGGCAGGACCCCGAACTCACGCGGCCGTTTGCGGTGAAAGACGGCAGGATCACCGGCGGACTGTCGATCACCAACCCGCGGGAGTTCTGGGCGCCGTCCAGGTTTCTGATTCTGATGAAGCGGTAGGCGCGGCAGCGCGGGAACGGAGATGGTGCGGAGGTGTGGCGGCCGCTCGCCGGCGGCGCCTTGGGCGGCCGGCCATGCCTCAATGCGCCGGCCGCCGGCCGCCGGCCTGAATGAACGCCGACACGTCGTCGTGCAGCCGCGTCAGCGTCGGCACGTTGACGTAGACCATGTGCCCGGACTCATAGTACCGGTACTCGATGTTCTGCTCGAGCGATGCCGGGATCGGCAGGTGGGCCAGCTCGAACCGGCCCTCGAAGTACGGCGTGGAGACGTCGTAGTAGCCGCCCAGCACCAGCACCCGCATGGTGGGGTTCATCTTCATCGCCACCGCCAGGTCGGGCAGGACGTTCGGCTGCGCGATGAGGGGCCGGTCGGAGCCCGGCGCCTGGTGCTTGTAGTCCCAACTCGAGTACACGCCGACGCTGGTCTTGTAGGGCAGCGGACCGTTGTACCTGAGCGACTGCGCCAGATATGTGTTCAACGCCGCCACGTACGCCGCACCGATCGCCGAACTCTGCGGGTCGTACTCGCTGACCTTGCTCAGCGGGTCGAGCGTCGGGCCGGTGAACCGGGTGTCGAGGGTGCCGGTGGTGAGCGCTTCGTCGCCCAGGAGTTCCTTCTGGAACGCGCCGTACTCGATGCGCAGGTTGGTCTTGAGCAGGTACGCCACCGACAGGCCGGTGTAGTCGTGCAGCTTGGCCGCGATGGCCTGGCGTTGCGCGTCGGGGAGCGCGTTGCCCTGGAGCAGCGCGAGCGCGTAGTCGCCGGTGGCGAACCGCTCGACCTGGGCGAGGAACGGCGGCAGCGACGCCGGCGCCGACGGCAGCTTGTGATGGTACCAGGCCGTGGCTGCGTAGGTGGGCAGGCTCACGATGTACGGTTCGTCGATCGCGGGGTTCAGCTGCGGATCGTCGGGCATCGTGTCCCAGTTGAGGATGCACGACAGCAGCATCACGCCGTTGAGGTCGATGTCCTCGTTCTGGAGGGCCAGCGGCAGACCGGCGCCGCGCATGGTGCCGTAGCTCTCGCCGAAGATGTACTTGGGCGAGTTCCAGCGGTCGTACCTGGTCAGGAAGTCGCGGATGAAGACCGCGAACGCATGGATGTCCTGGTCCACGCCGTAGAACGCCTGCTCCTTGTCCTTGCCCGTGAGACGGCCGAGCCCCGTGCCCGGCATGTCCACGAAGACGAGGTCGCTGACGTCGAGCAGCGTCTGGTCGTTGTTCACCAGCTCGTACGGGGCGCCGGCCGTGTGCGTGTGGTCGTTGGTGACCACGCGCCGCGGACCGAAGGCGCCCATGTGCAGCCAGAGTGTCGCCGAGCCGGGCCCGCCGTTGAAGAGGAAGGTGATTGGCCGCTGCGACGCGTCGGCGCCGGACTTGAAGTACGCCACGTACGACATCGTCGCGACGGCGCCGGCCTTCGCCGTGTCGGGCGGCGCGGCGTCGTCCCATCCTTTGGGGTGCACGACCAGCGTTCCCGTGACCGCGTCGTAGGCGATCGTGCCGGTGGCCGTGCGCACGGAGCCCGACGATTTCGTGGCGAAGGGCGTGAGGGCAGTGCCGGCGACGGCATGCGGCGGCGCGGAGTCCGGCGTCTGCGCGGCGAGCGCCGCGGGCACCAGCAGCGCGGCGATGAGCAAGCGAGAGGATGGGATCATGCGGGCGACGTTAGCGCCGCCACTGCACGAAGACAAGAGCGGCGCGGCCCGCGCCATCCGGTGGCGACTGCGCCGCGGCACGGTTTGTAACGGGGTTGCGCTCCGGCGGTCTTCGCTGACTCTTACAGGGAGCGGCGACGGACGCCCGCTCACCCACGCCTCAGCTTTCACCGAACGGAGTCATTGGTGCCAGATTTCCTTTCCCGCCGCGACGCCGTCAAACGACTCGGCCTCGCCGGCGCCGGCGTGCTCGTGGGCGCCCGCCTCCAGCGCTTCGCGCCACCGGGCTTCCGCGTAGCCGGACACGGCGCGGAAGCACTGGTCTCCGCCGTCAGCAACGACACCGTACGCATCACGGTCCGATCCCTCGAGCCCGGAGCGCCGCCGGTGACCGATACGGGAGCGCTGGCGCGCGATCCGATCGGAACCGCGGTGGGCGGCACGCGTGACGCATTCCTCCCGTGGCGCGTGCGCGCCGGCGATCTGACGGTCGAGATCAGCGATGGACCGCCGGCCATTCGCGTGCTCGACCGGAGCGGCGCGCTCGTACAACGGTTGGGGTTGGACGCGCAAGCGCCGGAGGTGAGCTTCTCGCTCGGGAACGGACCGATCCTTGGCATGGGAGAAGGCGGGCCGCAGTTCGATCGCCGCGGAACGAAGGACCCGATGATCAACGGCCAGGGCGGATACCAGCTGGCGACGCACGGCACGCGGGCACCGATCCAGTGGCTCATCGGCACCGGCGGGTGGGCGCTGTTCATCCATCAGCCGTACGGCGCGCTCGACCTTACGGGCGACCGCGGCGTCTTTGCGCCCACGGCCGGCGGAACGCTCCCCCTCGACGTTTTCGTCGTCGCATCGCGCGATCCCGAAACGATCATGCGCGAATATGCCCGTATCACCGGGCTCGCGGAGTTGCCGCCGCGATGGGCGCTGGGATACCAGCAGTCGCACCGCACGCTCGCCGGACGCGAGGAGGTGATGTCCGTCGCGCGGACGATGCGCGAAAAGCGGCTCCCATGCGACACGCTCATCTACCTCGGCACCGATTTCTGTCCGGCCGGGTGGAACACGCACAACGGCGAGTTCACCTGGCACCCCGTCAACTTCCCCGATCCCGGCCCGATGATCGAGGCACTGCACGCGGAGCACTTCAAGGTCGTGCTCCACGTGGTGGTGGAGGGGCACACCCTCACCGGACGGGTCAGCGACCCGTGCTCGGCGCCGCCGTTGCCGAGCGGGCGCACGCCCGACGGGCACTGGCCGCCGGATCGCCAGGTGGCGTGCTACTGGCCGGCGCACGAGCCGGCGGTGCAGCTCGGCGTCGACGGGTGGTGGCCCGATCAGGGAGACGGGTTCGACGGCCCGTCGCGCTTCAACCGCCATCGCATGTACTGGGAGGGGATGCAGCGCTACCGCCCCGATCAGCGTCCGTACGCGCTCCATCGGAACGCGTCGGCCGGCGTGCAGCGCTTCGGGGAGTTCATCTGGTCCGGCGACGTCCGCTCGCGGTGGGAGACGCTGGCCACGCACGTCCCGGTCGCGATCAACACCGGGCTCTCGGGGCTGCCGTATTGGGGAACCGATATCGGTGGGTTCATTCCCACGTCCGAGTTCACCGGCGAGCTCTTTGTGCGCTGGTTCCAGTTCGGCGCCTTCTGTCCGCTCTTCCGCGCGCACGGACGCAACTGGCACCTACGGCTTCCCTGGGGGTGGGACGGCGGCGATGGCGGTCCACCGGAGTCCGGCGACTGGAAGCCCGATCCCGACGCGCTTCACAACGCGGCCGTCGAACCGATCTGCCGCAAGTACATGGAGCTCCGCTACCGGCTGCTGCCCTACCTGTACACGGCAGTGCGCGAGACGCACGACACGGGACTCCCGCTCATGCGCGCGCTCTGGCTCCACTTTCCGGACGAGGCGAACGCCGTGTCGCGCGGTGACGAGTATTGTTGGGGGCGCGACATGCTGGTGGCGCCCGTCGTCGAGCGCGGCGCCACCTCGCGCACGCTCTACCTCCCGCGCGGCCGGTGGTGGGATTACTGGACCAACGAACCGCTCGACGGCGGGCGCGAAGTCCGGCGCGATGTGGACCTCTCAACCATGCCGCTCTACGTGCGTGCGGGTGCGGTGATCCCCCACGGGCCGTTGAAGCAGTACGTCGAGGAGCCGGTGGACGCCCCGGTGACGCTCGTCGTCTATCCGGGCGCCGACGGGCAGTCGTGGCTGTACGACGACGACGGCGAGACGTTCGCCTTTCGTAGCGGCGCGTTCACGCGCGTCGCCTTCGATTGGAACGACGGCCCGCGCCGGCTCACGATCTCGCTCGCCGGGGGCCAGGCGCCGGCGGCCGGCGAGCCGATGCGCTTCGACGTCCGGCTGGCGGGCTCGAGCGACGGGCGCCGGGTGGACTTCACCGGCACCCGGGTCGACGTCGTGCTCTAGCGCGGGGCGTTCGCTTGGGCCTCGTCCGTTGGACGGCCGTTTTCGCGAGAACACCATCGTCGTCACGCGCCTCTCGTTCGGACCGGACCTGGGAGTCCGGGTGGTGTCCAGCCAGCGTGCGCCGCTACCCATCCCGGTGGGGACCGGAGCGCCGCGCGTGGCCATCGCGGGTACCGCGTTGCGCGGCCGCGTGCTGCTTTCCGATTCGATTCACTTCAACGGGTCGACGCTCGCCGCCGGCACCGTGCTGAAGACCCGCACGGAGCCGGGCGATTTCCTGCGCGTCGTCATCGCGTACGAGCACGATCTTGCCCGCGTCGGGCGGGATGGTTCGGCGGATGCCGGGTGGCGGGGTGAGCCCCGGACATCCATTCGCCGCTTCGAGGGCTGAAGGCCCCACCGATGCTTGCGCTGACCCTGCTCTGCGCCGTATTGCAGTGTCGTGGTCGTGGTTCTGCGCCGTCTTTCGATTCCCAGGAGCCTGGTTGCGCGTACGCCCCCTGTTGTTCGCCGCCGCCGCCGCGCTGATCGGCGCCTACTGGACGCTGGCCGTGACCGTGGGCGACACGCTGTTCCTGTCGGGGCTCGCGCGCGACGGACGCAGCGTCGCGCGCTGGCTGCCGTGGGTGTACGTCCTGGTTGCCCTCGCGTCGGTGGTCGGCGCGTGGAGCTTTGGCCGCGCCCAGCGGCGCCTCTCCCATCGCGTGCTGGTCGTCGCCACGCCGCTCGCCTTCGGCGCGGTGCTCGCGGCGTTGCGGCTGCTGATCGCCGCGCACCTGTGGTGGGTTCCGCTGGCGCTCGCCGTCGCCGCCGACGCCGTCGGACTGCTCTCGGTGATGCTGTTCTTCTCCGTGGCCGGGGACCACTTCACGTCGCGCGAGGGCAGGCGCCTCTACGGACACATCTGGGGGGGGCTGCCGCTCGGCTCGTTACTGGGCGGCGCGCTGGTCGCGCCGCTCGGCGCCCGGATCGGCGTACCGGACCTTCTCTGGGTCGCGGTGGCGTTTCTCGCGTGCACGGGGCCGCTGTACGCGCTCGCGAACCGATGGTGGCCCGCGGGCCGCGGCACGGAACCGGCCGACGAACGCGCGACGCCGGCGTCGCCACTCCGGCGGTCGTACGCCCGCTGGCTCCTGTGGCTCTCCTTCCTCACGCCGGTGCTCTTTGTGTGCGCCGACCTGCCGATGAAGGGGATGCTGAGCGCGCGTCCGCCCGCCGAGATGGCGCGCTTCCTCGGCGCCTTCTACGGCGCCGTCGGTCTCGCCGAGCTGATCGTACAGGTCGCCGGCGCGCGGCTGGTGATGACGACCCTCGGCGCGACGAACACGCTGCTGCTCTTTCCGCTCCTCGTCGGCGGCGCGTGTGCGGCCGTGCTTGGCGCGCCAGTGCTGGCGGCGGCGACCGTGGCCGGCTTCCTGCGCGCCGTGGTCGGCGAAACACTGGAGGCGCAGGCGCGGGAGTTGCACTGGCTGGCGCTCCCGGGGCCGGCGCGGCATCGTCTGCAGCCATGGGCCAGCGGCGCCGTTGCGCCGCTCGGGCAGGGCGCGGCCGGTCTTCTGCTCTTCACGCTGGCGGCGCTCGGGGGCGGTCTGCGCGCGGCTCCCGCCGTGGGCGTCCTCGCCGCGTTGCTCGTGGTGGGGGTCGTGCTGCGCCTCCGGCCGCTCTATCTGCGCGTCCTTGGCGAGTCGGTGCGTTTTCATCTGCTCGACGAGGATGCGCTGGGGGGGCTGCTGCGCGCGCCCGGGCTGCAGCGCACGAGGCGCGCGCTGCTCGCGTCCGACGACCCGGAAGTCGTGGCGGTGACGCGCGAGCTACTCGCGCAGCCCGCGCCCGAGGCCGCACGGGCGGCTGCCGACGTGCTCGATCCCGAGCAGAGCGGCGTCGCCCGCGCGACGGGCGCTGTCCGTCTGCTCGTGGTGCGGGGAGGGGACCCGCCGCCGGATCTGCCGGCGCGGCTGGATCGTGCGCTGGCGCGCATCGCGTTGCTCCGGCGCGCGCGGCAGGAGGCCGACGGATTTCTCGCCCCCTTCCTCGACGACGCGCTCGCCGCGTACTGGGGCTTCTTCCTCGACCTCTACGCGCTGCGCGGCGGGCCCGATGCGGCTGATCGTGTCCGGCGGAACCTCTGGACGGCGTCGCATTCGGAGGCGCTCGACCTGCTCGACGCGCTCCTGCCCCGCCCACTCGGTGCGCGCGCGCTGCCGCTCGCGGTGCCGGTCGAGGGGACCGGCGACGGCCTTTCCGCCGCGACCCGCGCCGAACTCGCCACGGCCGGGCCATGGCTGAGGCGCATCGCGGGATACGCCGCGGGCGACGACCGCAGGTTGCTCGAGGAGATCGCCGCGCTTCGTGTGCTCCCGCTGTTCGCGGGGGTGCGATCGGATCTGCTGGCGCCGGTGGCCGCGCAGGTCGAGCACCGCACGCTGGCGCCGGACGCCGTGCTCGTCAGCGAGGGCGCGCCGCCGGACGCCCTATACGTGATCGTAGATGGCCGAGTGTCGCTGCGGCGCAAGGGCGTGCGGTTCGGCGCGCTGGCTGCGGGGGAGGCGGTGGGCGAGCTGGGGCTGCTGGACGGGGCGCCGCGCACGGCGGACGTGATCGCCGAAACGGCGTGCCGGGTGCTCCGCATTCCCGCCGCGCCCTTCCGCCGGACGCTCGAATCGGAGCCGGCGTTGATGGAGGCGCTGCTCCGCATGCTCTGCGCGCGGCTGCGGGCGACGCAGGGGAGCGAAGCGCCCGACGAATGCGGCCTGGTGCGGGACGCCGGCCGCTGGGCCGACGATCCGCTCCCGGTGGACGCGGCGGTTCGCCGCGCGGCGTTCCTTCGCCGCGTCCCGTTGTTCCGCGCCGTGTCGGCGGGCGCCGCCGGCGCGCTCGCGCAGCTGGTGCGTCCGGTATCGGTGGTCGAGCGCCAGGTCCTGTTCGCGGCCGGCGACGCCGGCGATGCGCTCTACATCCTCGAGTCGGGGCAACTGGAGATCCGCATCGGTGCGCGCGTCATCGCCCGGCTGGCCGCCCGGGACTTCGTCGGTGAGATGGCGTTGATCGACGGCGCGCCGCGCTCGGCGACGGCCGTGGTCGTGGAGTCCGGCCGGTTCCTGCGTCTCGAGTCGGCGGATTTCGCCAACCTCCTCGCCACGATGCCTGCGGTGGGCGCGGAGTTCCTGCGCGAGCTCGCCGCGCGCCTCAGACGGGCGACACGCGCCGTCCCGTCAGCACGAGAAAGTAGCAGCGGTCGTGCATGAATCGGCCGACCGTCGTCCGCTCGAGGCGAATGGCGGCGTCGTAGATCCAGCCGGGCGTCGCACGCGAGAGCGCGTCGATGCACCAACTCATGCCCCACGCCGCATCGGGGCGATACACGTCGATGACGTCCGCGGCCGGGTGCACCTTGAGCCGTGCCGTGCCCGCGTCGATGAACGACGGGCGCGAAGGATAGCGCGGCCCGCAGAACATGAGAAAGTACCGTCCGCCGGGGGCGAGCAGCCGGGTGACGCAGCGGTGCGCCGCGACCAGGTCGCAGTATGAGAGGCTTCCGAAGAGCGAGACGACGAGATCGGCTTCCCCGTCGGCAACGCCGGGAACGGAGCGTTCGATGTCGCCCAGCACGAATCGGTGCGCGGGGTGCTTCGTGCGCGCGTGATGGAGCATACCGGCGGACAGGTCGACGCCGTGATACGCCGCGGGCGCCACCGGCAGGAGGTCGAGCAGCAGTCCCGTGCCGCAGCCGAGGTCCACGATATGGCGTGCGTCACCGACGAATGGACGCAGCCATCGCGCCACGGCGCGGTTCTCGGCCAGACTCTTCGGGTCCGTGAAGTGGGCGTCATAGACGTCGGCGAGACCGTCGTACGGCGCCGGCGTGGCGGCGGCGGAATCCATCGTCGTCAATAATGCGGGCGGCGGGTGGGAGGCGCCATCCGACCGGTCATTGTGACACATTGGTCGTTGGCGAGGTAGCATCGCGAGGGGCGGCGTCCTGTACCACGGTACCGGTCCGTTGGTATGTTTGTTGGGTACCGGGACCGGATGCGGCGATTGCCTGGAGTACAACAGGCAGCGCGCGGGTGACCGTGTACGCGCGTTCCGAACAATTGTTGCCATCTTCAACCGACGAGGACCCCTCCGACGCCGGAGGGTGTCGTATGCCTACGTTTTTCTTACCCCGAAGTCTGCGCCGCGCCCTGCCGAATTCGGCGGCGCGCGCCAAGACGACGGGTTTGATATTCCTCGCCTACGGACTCGTGGGGAATGCCGGCCTGCACCTTGCGGCAATCACTGGAAATGTGCCGCCCGTGTGGCCGGCGAGCGCGGTGGCACTGGTCGGATTGACGCTGTGGGGCCTCAACTGCTGGCCTGGCGTGTTCGCTGCCGCCGCGGTGGGCAGCGTGACGGCACACGTTCCGGCATTGCCGGCGTTGCTCATGAGTACCGGGGTCACGGTCGAGGCAGTGTTCGGGGCGTGGTTGCTGCGGTTTGCCGACGTCAGCCTGTCCCTCGACTCCGTCGTTGACGTCCTGAAGTTGTGGCTGTTCGGCGGGATCGTCGCCTCGGCGATCGGGGCGTCGATCGGGGTGATTGCCCTGGTCCTCGCGCATCAACTGCCCTGGAGCCTGGCGACGGTGGGCTGGCGGGTGTGGTATCTCGGAGACGTGGTCGGCGTGGTGTTGGCGGCTCCGTTGCTAATGACGGCGGCGACTCGCGAGGCCCCGACGTGGACGAGGGCTCGGGCCGTGGAGTTTGCCGGGCTGACCGTGTTCGCGGTTGTGGCGGCGGGCGTCGCGTTCGACCCGAAGCAGGGCTATCCGTACCTTCCCTTTCTGCCGCTGTTGTGGGCGGTGCTCCGGTTCGATCTGCGTGGGCCGGCGATCACCGTGTTCCTCGTATCGATGGTTGCCATATGGAAGACGGCGCATGGCAGCTCGCAGTTCTCCACCATCGAGCCGCACGTGTGGATCATGGAGCTCAACCGCTTCATCATCGTCTACGGGATGACCGGGCTCGTTGGGGGATCGTTGTCGGAGCGGCAGCGACGGGCGACCGTCGAACTTGCCACGAGCGAGGAGAAGTTCCGCAAGGCCTTCAATTCGAGCCCGCTGCCCAACATCATCGTCTCGCCGCACACGAGACGGATCGTGGACGTCAACGATCTGTGGCTCCAGATGTTCGAGTGGCGGCGAGAGGAGGTGGTCGGTCGCTGTACGACGGAACTCGGCTTGTGGCCGGACCGGGAGGCGCAAGACGGGTATCGCGAACTGGTCCTACAGCAGTCGGTTCGGGGCTACGAGGCGACGTTGACCACGAGGACCGGGGTGTCGCGGCGCGTTCTCCTGTCCAGCGTTCCGGTGGAGATCGGGGGCGCCTACTGCGTTCTCACGTCGTATCAGGACCTGACCGAACTTCAGCACCTGCAGGAGGAATTTCTTCAAGCCCAGAAGATGGAGGCGATCGGGCAGCTCTCGGGCGGCATCGCGCACGACTTCAACAATCTCCTCATGGTCATCCTGGGGATCACCGGTTTGATGCTCGCCGACAACCCGCTCAACGACGCGATCCGGTCCGACCTCGAGCAGATCGACATGTCCGCGCAGCATGCGGCGGCGCTGACCGCGCAGCTGTTGGCGTTCGGCCGGCGACAGATCATGCAGGTGGAAACCGTGCGAGTGGACGACTTGATAGAGGAGTGCGGAACGCTGCTCCGGCGGATTCTGGGCGAGGATATCGTGCTTGCGTTGGAGCTCGGGGATGAGCCGGCGTGGACCCGGGCCGATCGGGGCCAGGTATCGCAGGTCATCATGAACCTCGCGGTGAATGCGCGGGACGCGATGCCGTCAGGCGGCCGGCTGACGATCAGTTCGGGCGTGCTCGCGCCGGCCGATGCGTCCCGCATGAGCGTCCGCGGGATGCGAGACGAGCCCCACGTGTTCCTTCGCGTATCGGATACTGGAACCGGTATGGCGCCCGAGATCCAGGGGCGGATCTTCGAGCCCTTCTTCACGACCAAGGCGGTCGGTCGGGGAACGGGCCTCGGGTTGTCGACGGTCTATGGGATCATCAAGCAGTTGGGAGGGGACATCGCCGTGGATTCCGAGTTGGGCCGGGGCACGACGTTCACGATCGTGCTGCCGGCAGCGTCACCCGACGCATACGAGATGCAGGTGCCGCGCGCACCGGAGACGCGGCAGGGCCACGGGACGATTCTCGTGGTGGAGGACGAGGCCCCCGTGCGCGCCGTGTTGCGGCGGGTGCTGGTGCGCGCCGGGTATGAAGTCATCACGGCGGTGAGCGGGGCCGACGCGTTGTCCGTCGATCTCCGCCGGGCGCCGGACCTGCTGCTCACGGACATCGTCATGCCCGACATCGGGGGCGTGGAACTGGCCCATACGTTGCGACAGCGGTGGCCGGAACTGCCGGTGTTGTTGATGTCCGGGTATCAGCCGAAGCTCGCCGAGGGGGACATGAACGCGCACTCGGCCTTTCCGGTCCTGGCGAAGCCCTTTCCTCTGGACGAACTGACGCGGTGCGTGGGGGAGATGTTGAAACCCGCGTGAGGGCGGACGCCTCGCGGCCGGTGGTCAGCGTTCGTCCACACCGGGCTGGTCGAGCGCGTCGCGAACCGCGCGAATCAGCGCCTCGACCGTGAACGGCTTCTCAAGGAACGGGGTGGCGTGGTGGGTCACGCGGTGGTGGAGCAGCACGTCGGCGGTGTACCCGGACATGAACAGCGCTCTGAGGTCCGGGTGGAGCACCTGCAGGCGCTCGACGAGTTCACGGCCGTTCATTCCGGGCAGCACGACGTCGGTGACGACGATGTGGATGGGGCCCGCGTATGCGTCCACGACCTCGAGGGCGTGCTGGCCGGACTCGGCGTCGAGCACGGAGAACCCGCGGGCGGCGAGGGCACGGTGCGCGAGTTGACGCACGGCGGGAGCGTCTTCCACGAGCAGCACGGTTTCGGAGCCGCGTGTGCCGGACGCCACGGGCGGGGGCACCGTCATGCCGACCATGCGATCGGCGCTGCTGGGGAGGAAGAGCTTGAACGTGGTGCCGATGCCGGGTTCGCTATACACGACGATGTGACCGCCGGCCTGTTTGACGATGCCGAACACGGTCGCGAGCCCCAGTCCGGTGCCCTTGCCCGGTTCCTTGGTGGTGAAGAAGGGTTCGAAGATGCGTGCCTGGGTGGCCGCGTCCATGCCGCTCCCGGTATCACTGACCGATAGCAGGACGTACTTGCCGGGCGCGATCTCCGGGCGCATGGCGGCATCGGACGCGTCGAAGACGGCATGCCCAGTGCTGATGCGGAGTTGTCCGCCGCGCGGCATCGCGTCGCGGGCGTTCACGGCGAGGTTGGCGAGCGCCTGCTCGATCTGCCCAGGGTCCACGAAGGCCACGGGGGGTTCGACGGACAGGCTGATCGAGAGCGAAACGTCCTCGCCGATGAGCCGTTGGAGCATCTTCTCCATGTCCTGCACGAGGGCGTTGAGGCCCACGTGCCGCGGACGGACGACCTGGTTGCGGCTGAAGGTGAGGAGCTGGCGGGTGAGCGCGGCGCCCCGTTCCGCGGCGCGTTTGATCTCCATGACGTCCTGCCGCGCCGGGTCATCCTCGCCGCAGTCCTCCAGCAGAAATTCTGCGCAGCCGTTGATCACCATGAGCAGGTTGTTGAAGTCGTGAGCCACGCCGCCGGCGAGGCGTCCCACGGCCTCCAGCTTCTGCGCTTGGAGCAGCTGGGCCTCGGCGCGGCGGCGTTCGACGAGTTCGGCGCGGGCGGCGGCGAACAGATCGGCATTCTGCAGCGCGGCCGCCGCGCGACCGGCGACCGCGAGGGCCAGGGTCTGCTCCCGTTCACCCAGTTGGCGCTCGACGCCGAAGGCCAGAAAGGTCATCACGCCGAGGACTTCACCGCGAGCCAGCATGGGGGCCATGAGGAGCGAGCGAAGGCCGCGCGCACGCATGATGTCGCCGAGCTGCGGGTCATGCTGGGCGATCGCGTCGACCAGCGGGTCGGTGACGATCGGGATGAGGAGCGGCTCGCGGGTAGAGAGCACGCGCTCGAGGAGGACGGGGTCGAGGTGCGGGATGTCAGCGCCGTCGGCCATTCCCGGCGCGATCGCCGGCGGATCAGGTGTGACGGAGTCGGCCGCGATGCGGCGGGTATGACGGCCGTCACGGAAGAAATCGAGAACGCAGGCGTCGCCGAGCAGCGGAAGACCGAGTCCAACGAGGCGGTCGAGGAGGACCTCGGTGTCGAGCGAGCTGGCGAGCAGGGCACTGGCGTCGGCCTCGAGCCGCAATGCGCGTTCGGCGTCGCGGCGTTCGGTGATGTCGGTGAGCGACCCCGAGAATCCCAGGAGCGCACCATCGGGGGCGAACCGCGGTGTACCTACGGAGAGCATCCAGCGCCAGGAGCCGCCGGAACACCGTACGCGCATCTCGGTCGCGAAATCGCGGCGCTCGCGGACGGAGTATCGAAATGCCTGATTGGTGGCGGCGGCATCGTCGGGGTGCACATAACGGTCCCACGTGTCGCCGAGATTGGTGTCCGTGATGCCAAGGAAGTCCGCGAACCGGCGGTTGACGGCGACGTTCCGATGATCCGGCGACGAGGTCCAGAGCATGACCGGCATTTCGTCGGCAACGCGATGAAACGCATCATCGCTCACATCACCCCGGTGCTCGCCCGGGTCGGGCAGCGCGCGCACGACCCAGTGTACGATTCGCCCGTGCTGCCGGCCGACGAATTCGACGCGGGCGCGGGACTCGTCCTTTCGGCGGAGGGTGAAGACCAGCCGGCCGCGCGGCCCGTCGGTGTCACCGGCGGCGAGGCGGCGCGCGACGTAATCGGGGGGTTCGCCGTCGATGATGCGGGCCAGGGCGTCGAGCCGGCGCAACTCGTGGTGGTCGTACCCGGTGAGCGTCTCCGCGCCGCGATTGAGCCCGACGTCGCCGTCGGATACGCAAACGACGGCGGCCGGCAGAGCGTCGAACGACGCGCAGAGCTTCGATAACCTCTCCAACACCACCGCAAGCTCCGTTAGGTGTCACGCGATTGGTCGACGGGGATTTCCAGATGAGAGTCTCGGCACGTCGTGGCCGCGTGTTGATCGGTATGGTGGGAATGTCTACCGCCGGGTGCCGGTTGCGGTGGCCGTGGGCGCTCACCCTTCGGCCAGCAAGGCCGTGAGCGCGGAATGGGCGATGCGATCGAGGGGTTTGACCTCGCGCACGCCGCCCATGGCGACGGCTTCACGCGGCATGCCGTAGACCACGCAGGTGGCTTCGTCCTGGCCGATCGTGTGGGCGCCGGCGTCGAACATCGCGCGCATGCCTTTCGCGCCGTCGGCGCCCATGCCGGTGAGGATGACGCCCACCGCGTTGCGGCCCGTCGAGCGGGCGACCGACTGGAAGAGGATGTCG
>Ga0307375_10001115_pt1 | contig 30199 bp, 21 predicted proteins | sample TR1MG_FD_202531 | JGI IMG/M metagenome (GOLD analysis project Ga0307375, IMG submission 202531) | Soil microbial communities from Risofladan, Vaasa, Finland - TR-1 | ecosystem: Environmental > Terrestrial > Soil > Coastal area > Acid sulfate soil | place: Finland: Risofladan, Vaasa | collected... | reverse complement strand
CAATAAAAGCACCAAAACCACAACCACTACCAGAATGGTGTCGTAATTCTATTCCATTGAATTGTTCCTTATCAACATATAATCCAAGACCATAATATTTCTTTGATTCTTTCACATTGAATTGTTCATTTGCCATTTCATCGAGTAGTTCTTTTTTTATGTGAGATTTGCCATTGATTTTCCCTTCATTAAGTAAAAACTGGACAAATCGAGACATATCTTTAACAGATACAAATTGTCCTCCAGCTCCATAGAAAATCAAATTTGAGTATTCTGCTTCTCGTCCAAAGTGATAACCAATTGCTCGATTTGGATTCTTTTCACTAGCTTTTTTTCCATAAGTAAGAGCTGTTATCCCTATAGGAGCACAAATTTCTTTTTGGACAAATTCAGTAAAAGACATACTACTTGCTTTTTGAAGACTATAGGCTGCAAGAGCCATTCCTAAATTTGAATATAGAAATCTTTCACCGATCGGATATCTTAACCATGTGTCAGGTATACTTCTGACATATTCTTCAAAGGTCGGTTCTGAAAGATCGTATTCTCCTCCAACCTTTGAGCGATGAGTAAAACCAGCAAAATGTGCTAGTAAGTGTCTTATAGTTATTTTATCGATTTGTGGTTCACCATATTTGCTGTTTATAGTAAAATTAGGATAATAATTTATTAACTTACTATCAAGAGAAATGATTCCTTTTGTAACACCACGCATAATTGCTACTGCAGTGAATACTTTACCAATCGATTGAATACTAAAAGTAGTATCGAGATTTACCTTCTTTTTAGATTCTAAATCAGTATATCCAAAACATTCGTTCCAAAAAATACTATTATCATCTACAAGAGAAATAGCTAAACCTACTATATTTTTCTCTAAAATCGTTTTCTCTATCTCATCTCGTAATTTACTAATAATCCCATTTATCTCTGTCATAAATAAATCAATGAATTTTTGCTTTATAAATCAGACACACAAATTGAGATTACTTAATGTTACTTATCAGGTTTGTAATTCATTGATAAATTAGTCATTTTAAAAAACAAATTTAAATCCTATATTAATCGATTTGTTTACAAATCCAAATATAAACTTTAAATTTTATTTAAACTTTTTCAGATTTCATTAAAAGAATTCTTTTATACTATTTAACATATCTAAAATAGAAATTAAGAATCTAAGGTTGTAAGAAATGTTTGATCAAGAGTTATTAAAGAAAATAAGATCTGAATTTCCTCGAGCTGAAAAAGACTTCAAAGGAAAACAAAGAGCTTTTTTTGACAATGGAACAGGTTCTCTAGTTCTAGAAAGAGCAGCTAAAAAAGAACATGAATCAAGGATTAATTATAGCGCTAATATTGGCGGAATATTTGATGAATCAATAGCTGCACTAAAAACAATTGAAGCAGGTAGACAAGCTGTTGCAGCATATCTTAATGCTCCTTCGCCTGACAACATTATTTCTGGTGAATCTGCAACAAAGTTATTCTTTGATGTAAGTTATGCACTTGGAAAAACATTCAATGGTACTGAGAACATAGTTACTACAGAACTTGAACATTATGCGAATGTTAGTCTTTGGCTTGAACTAAAAAGAAGAGGAAAAGTCAAAGAAGTACGCTTTGCCAGATTAAAAAAAGAAGATGGTACTCTTGACCTTGATCACATGCAAGAATTAATTGATTCAAAAACTAAAGTCGTAGCTGTTACAGCAGCATCCAATATGGTTGGAACTAAACTTCCACTTGAAGTTATTAGCAAATATGCTAGTGAGGTAGATGCATATTATGCAGTGGATGCAGTTCATCACATCCCTCATGGACCAATTGATGTGAAGAAAATTAATTGTGATTTCCTTAATTTCTCAATGTATAAGCTCTTTGGACCTCATGGGAGCTTTATGTATGCAAAAAAAGAACATATAGAAAATTTAACTCCTTTTAAAGTAAAACCATCAAAAAATTATGGCCCATTTAAATGGGAAAGTGGCACTAGAAATCAAGCTATGTTTGCTGCAATTGTAGGAGTTATGGATCACTTCTTGTGGTTAGCTGAGGAAATTAAACCAAAGTTTGATGGTTTATTAATGGAATATATAGATGTAAAACGAGATCTTAAGATTGCAATGCATGGTATTGAGAAATACTTACAAGGATTATCGAAAGCTGTTCTAGAAGGAATTGATGATATCCCAGGTTTGTTAGATATACCCAATGTGAATGTTTATGGTTTAACTGATAGTAAAAGATTAGATGAAAGAGATCCAACCTTTTCATTTGCAGTGAAGGGCATTCCTCACACAAAAGTTGTTGAGAGATTATGGAAAGAAGGTGGAATAGCTGCTCGAGCAGGAAACTTCTATTCTTATGCACAAGAAGTTTATAATCAATTAGAAATTGTTCGAATTAGTTTGGTCCATTATAATACTGTAGAAGAATTGTGCATTTTCTTACAAACTCTTAACAAAATTTGTAGTTTATAATGAAATAGTATGAGTAAATTTAACTCATACAATTCTTTTTTGTTTTTAAAATACACAATTAAAGAAGTTTAATTAAATAATCAATAGATGAATTTACTTATCTTTTCCAATACCTTTGATAAACTCAAATAACTTATTTTTTTCGTAGGAAAAATTCTCCTTTTCTTCTGTGATTAATTCTTGATGAAATGCTTCACTAAATTCAGTAATCGAAATCGGGAGAGATTTAAAGAATAATTGTATTAATTTGTTTAGTTCTTCAAGTTTTAATTTAATAAAGAAATCATAAATTTCCATGATTTTGTCTGTAGCATTGCTTTCATCACTATCAGATTTCTCTATGACTAAATTTTTTAGTTCTGATAGCAAAATGTAAAGGTTTGTTAATTTTGAAAAAGAGATATCTGTAAATAAATATTGGAAGATATCTAATGCCATTTGCTCACCCTCATTTTTATAACTTTCAACAAATCCTATCAATAATGGAACATCTAATTTTTCTAAGTTCAATTCATTATAGAATGAAATCATCTTTTTTACGAAAAATTGAATGCCTAATCTGGTGTAAATTTCCTTCATTTCTAGTGAATTAATTAAATTAGTTATTTCTAGAAATCTTTGAATATTATTTATTGATGGTTCATTAATTATTTTCTCAATTAAAAATTCGATATTTGTTGTGAGAATTTTTGATGAAAGATTTTGGTTAAAACCATTTAATATTTCTAAAAATTGAGTAAAAGTAACTAAGGATATTTTTTCATTAATAAAATTAGTAATTTTTTCAGGTGTGATACTTTCAATTAACTGATTTTTGGATTCCAAAGGGATTTGTTTAAGCCAAGAAATTAATAAGACTAATTCATTAAGTCCCTGTTCTAATTCTTTTCTAGCAGCTTCTTTCCGTGCAAGCTCTGCTTTTTCTAAAGAATGTTTAATTGATTTCTTTTCTTCTACTGTTATTTCCTTGTCTTTTGTAATAATAGTATTAGCTATATCCTTAATTTTCACTGGTAAATTTTCTAGAATAAAAATAGCTTTAGCACTATCTGTTGTAAAAATTAAATCAAGAATAGTACAAATATCATTTAGCGTTTCATTTTCTTTACGCTTCTGTTCTTTTAGTGAAACATATTTAATAATTTCTGAAGACTGAGAGTTACTTTGATCGACAATCTTTACAAATCCCATTATTGTTGTATGACTCCATTTAGCTTCGATTGTTACATCAATCCAAGAATGTGACAATTTAGAAATTAAATAATCAGTAGAGAGAACTTCTAGGAATTTTTCCCAAAGAATTGAATCTGTTTCAATATACTTATTGAACAATAAAATAATCTCATACAATTCCTTTTCTTGTTTAATAATCTCGAGTAATTTCTCAATTGAAATATCAAAGAATATCCTTCTTACAATGGAATCTTCTATTAGATGAAGCGTATCAAAAAGTCCACTTAACCCAGTTAAATTATTTTGTTGATGAATTAGATTTACAAAATAATCGCTTGATAGCGAATTGATAATTTTTCTAGTTTCAAATTTATTTCTATTAAACAATTGCTCAAGTATATGAGTTATATATTTAACGTCCTTATTTTCTTCTAAAATACTAACAACATTATTGATAAATTCAACAGGTAATTTCTCTAAATTAGGATTCTCAATTCGAACCAGCATTTCTTTACTTAAATATTCAATTATTCTATCAAAATCAAAATCATCTCTGCTACTCATGACACAATTAATTGGAATATTCCAAGCGTTTCTTCGATCCCTTACCAATAAGTTAACAATTTCAGTAATAGCTTCTTGTTGACTTTCTTGATCAAATACTCCAAGTAATAAAATTGGTACATTGCCACAAGTAATTATTATTTCAAATATCCATTTCTCAAGAAAAGTAAGAATTTCTGGTTGTGAGAAATCAAAAATAATTACAGAACCATGTGTGCCTTTCATCAAAGCGTTTCTAGAGAGGTCAAATTGCGAATCAATATTAATATCGAAAATTATAAACTTAAATTCGTAATCCTTAGCAACAAACAACCAATTAGTAGAGTATGTTTTACACCCTATTTTAATCTTATAATCTATAGCTAATTTGTTTGTTTGTAATTTTTCAGTTAAGAAATTATAATTTACATTATTTTCTGCTATAAGGATTATTTTTCGCTGGAATCGATTTAAATCTTTAACAGTATTCCCCCCTAATTAAAGAGTGGATTTTTAATTTCATGCTTTTAATGTATCTAACTATAATCAAAATTCATCTAAAAAGTTAGTTAGTACAAATAATAATAAAGAATTTGAAAAGAAAAGATAAGGGTGAAAAGATTACTTTAGGTTCTTTACACCAAATATTTTATCAACCATTTACCAACTATTTCGCCAATATCCATATTCCCATGATCTACACCGGTCAATCTTTCATAGACTACTGAAAAGCCATTCTTTTTCATTTCTTCAATAAACTCATCTGTTTTTTCAATAGTTACAGATCGATCATCATCACTATGAATTACTAAATAATCAATTTTATTTGGTTTATCAATGAAATTTCTCATATCATTTTCTTTTTTGTTATCAAAATATGGCATACCTGCTACTATAATAGCCGATTCAAATAATTCAGGATGTTTAAGCGATAATCGCCAACATCCATATCCTCCCATTGAGAATCCAAAAATCAGAGTTTTCTTTATATTGAACATTGTTTTAACAGTAGTTATCAAATCAACCACATCTTCTTCTGATTGATTAACATAATAGTCGCTCAAATCCCTACCTCGAGGCCCAACAATTATTAAATTTGTAACTGATAAGTCTTCAAGATTTTTCATCATGAATCTAATAAAACTTACTTCATCAACACCACTACCATGTAATCCCACAAGTAAGTGGTATTCCTTCGCAGGATCAAAATCCTTTGGAAAAGCTATTGAATAAGGTTGTATAGAATTATCATCTTTGGATTTGAATGCTGATAATAGATAACCTGATTCAGTAAATAATGATTTATTCTTTTTGCAATTGTTGATTGATTGTTCAATTTCTGTAATTTCTTTATTTATTCGTTCTGGGTCATCTCTAAAATGAAATTCTTTAATCATTTTATTAATTTCTTGAATTTTATACTCCAGAGTATTGAGGCTATTTTCGAGTAATATAGTAGAATCCAAATTTTTCAGATTTTCAATTTCATTAATTAATTCTTTTATTTTTTCTTTAGAGAATTTAAAGAAAGTTTGATCCCAGTTCACATTTTTTAATTTTACCTTGATTGAATAAATAGAAGAATCGAGCTTTTTAATAATAATACTTTCAGTGAAAGTTTGTTCTCCTTTTGTAATTTTAACAGTTTTACTAATTTTTTCGACTGTTTCATTTTTATTGTTTTTAATTTGTACTTCAAGAACATCATTGAATATTTCTGGTGAGTAAATATGAATATTCAAATTCATTGTATCTTTTTGAGCTAATCGGTTGTCTAAAATTCCTGCAATTTTAAGAGGAGAATCAGATGCGAAAGAGTAGGAAACCGGCACGAACCTTCTGTAATTAGTCATTTCAGAATCTGCATGTTGATCATCTATATAGCTAATAGTGGTTCTATTTTTTTTATCGTCTTGGCTAACATATCGAATAAAGAATCCACTAATTTCATCAATTAGAGGATTGAATGGTTTCAAAAATGAAAAAGGTATCTTGATAGTATATTTTGCTATTTTCTTAGTTTCTTCGATTTTAATTTCAGGTTTTATTTCATCTTTTGTTGCAAGATAATATGTACCATTATGATTTACTAATACACCAATTGGTTTTCCTTCTTCCATTGAAAAACCAAAACTATAGAACCTTTGAGTATCAACACATTCTTCTATTTCATCCCCTTCTGGCATTATGAAATTCATGTAAAATCCATCACCATATCTCCAAGCACGATTTCCATCTAGAAAGTGATTATCATGAACTTCTGCTTTTATTTTGAAAAAATTCTCATCAAATGATATGGAAATAAACGCCTTAGGTAATTCTCGTTCAGGATGAGTTAATTCAATTTTAGTCCATTCATTCTCTTTCAAATCTATTTTCTTATTTTTATGTATCGCAGAAAATTTTTCTTTTATTTTTCTCGTTAAAAGATTATATTCCTTTTTCTCTCGAATGGCGTAGAACACATTTTGTATCACCAATTCTACTAACCATTTATATTTAGAATTGGAAATTTCATTCAATATTTCAATTGTTATTTTATCTTCCTTGTTTAGCTCTTTAGTTATTTCAACACCAAATAAAGACTCTAACAAAAAAGAATTGTTTTTGATTTTTTCTTCAAGATAGTTATAAACCTCATGATATTTCTCTTGATCCAATAATTCAATAACATTCTCCATCGCAAAACCTCAATTTATTTGCGATTTTATTTTCTTTTTTCTATTTAAAAGTAAAGCTCACACATTGTAATCTCAACATATGATTTCCACCACTATTCAAAAACACACAAAATTGGCAAAACTTGCCATTTTATTTTTAATTATTAAATAATCATTTTACTTTAGAGTTGATATAATGTTCGAAGGAGAAAAAGTGCGATTACGCTCTTGGGAGCTAACAGATTTAGATGATCTAATGAGAGATTGGAATAATTTAAAATTACGACAATATCTCCACTCACCTATTCCTTACTCGAGAGAGGAGGAAGAACAATGGATTAGACGATCCTGGGAAGAAAGACAAAGAGGAGTATCCTATAATTTTGCTATTGAGCATAAAGAAACCAAAGAGCTACTAGGATCAGGAGGATTATTTGGAATAAGTAAAATTAATAACTCTACAGAATTGGGTATAGCAATTTATGCTGAGAAAAATTGGGGGAAAGGATTTGGAACTGATGCAATGAAAGTACTTCTAAAGATTGGTTTTGATTATCTCAACTTCTATAGAATCCAATTACGAGTAATAGAATTTAATGAACGAGCAATTAAAACCTACATAAAAGTTGGATTTACTGAAGTTGGTCGATTAAGAAAATCACAATTCTGGGAAGGGAAATACTACGATCATATTATGATGGATATTCTAAGAGATGATTGGATAAAAAATAAAAGAAATGGAGAATAAAATTCATTTCTTATTTTTATTAAATACTAAACTTTTAACAGTAACAGGAAATGCGTCCCCTGTTTTGAGAGGAGCACCAATATCTATCCAATCACCTGCTTCAAGATCTAATTCATCAAGACAAAATAGGTTACTCTTTATTGCAGTGTTTTCCCTAATTGTTATACCTAAAACTTTTGCTCCATCAAAAGCAAGTATCAGAACAATCAATTTCTTTTTCGCAGTTGATTTAGGTAATACATCTTCAATAGCACTAGCAAATTTTTCCATTACCTGTGCTCTCATAAATGGAGTCTTGAAATATAATGCAAAACGATCTTCTCCCTCAATTAAATCATAATTATTCAATGCAAGGTTAATAGCTCCTTTCAATTTTTTATCGATTAAATGCAACTCTGATTGTTCAATTATTACTGGAACAACAGGGATATTCAAAATTGGAAGTGACACACTTTTATCATAATAACATGTAGAACCTGAAACTGAAAGAGAAAATGCTCCAGCACCAATAACTGTAGCTCTTATCTTATTTTCTGGTTCAATTAATGGCAATCCTTCTTTTTCCATTAATCGTTTGATTTCTTTTGCTAGAAGAACTCCAATATCATTGTATTCTTGAATATCTTCTTCATTATATATTACTTCAGCAACACCACCACTAAAGGAATATCCATCCACTGGAATTGAGAAATCCAAATCATCAGTCATCATAATTCCTTTTGCTATAGTGCTTTGAGCAGGACCTATCATAACCTCTACTAGTGCTTTCGCGTATTCAGTCACAATTTTATCGAGATCTTCTTTGCTAATTATATCACCGAGTGTATACTCCATACCCAATTCTTTCATAAGAAATTCTGTAGGTTCATCGATTCGCCAAATTTTATTATTGGATTCAATACCTAGTAATCTCCCACCAACATTGATACAGGAAGTACTATGGATATCACCCTTTGTAGCAATAGCAATATTACTAGTTCCACCACCAGCATCAACATTCATATACGTTTTTTCTTCAATAGCAGTTCGATCAACTATTCCACTACCCATAGCTCCAAGAACAGATTCAAAATTTGGGCCTGCTGTTGCGCTAACAAATTTTCCTGATTCAGATGATAAACGTTCAACAATCTCATCAGCATTTTCTTTTTTCGCAGTTTCACCTGTAACTATCACTGCACCAGTGTCAACATCTTCTGGTTTCAATCCTGCTTTCTTATACTCTTCTTTACAAAATTCAATAATAGCTTCTATATCTATCGTGTATCTATCTAGTAAAGGAGTTAAGATAATTTCACTTTCATAGATTATCTCACGTTTTACGAGATTGAATCTATTCGTCATGTTTATGAAACCTCTTTCCCTGCGAAGAGTTAGCTTTGAGAAAATAAGATGTGAAGTTGAAGAACCTATATCAATACCCACACTGGTTACTTGTAAGAATTCTGGATCGCTACCTCCTAATCCCCCTGTTCCCATTAAGTAGCTAGCTCGTTCATGTGGTTGTAATTTGGTTTGTTTTTCCTTATCAAGCTCATGAACTTTTTTGGTATTAATTATCTGGATTACCAATTCTTTATCATGATGTTTTGGTAACCTCAATTCTTCATTATCACTATTGAGGATCTTTATTTTTTCATCCTCTGGAATATCGAAAAACTCTTTGCAAATTGTACAGAAATATTTTATATCAGTTTCAGAACTACTTCCAGGTAAAACTGGGCCATCAGCTGGTTTTGTTGGTGATATCCCAGCCATTTGGCGTTTTGCACTCTCGAGATAGACATCAAAAGAAGTACTTACTACTTCACAAATTAAATAGAATTCTTGATTTCTTTCAATAATAGTTTCTAATGTTGGTTTAAATACATTGATCATTCGAACTAATTTATCAAAATCATTACTATCTTCACTAGCATGTTCTTCTATTCTCTTATTATATTCATTTGAGAAGCCATTTATTATTTCATCTGCTTTTTCAGAATAGTAAGTTTGAAACATTTTCGCAACAATATATAATATTCCGGATTTAATATCTTGTATGTTAAGCTTTACTAATGAAGTATCTCCAAAACCATTCATACTTGCTTGTTAGTCTGAAGCTATTTAAATCTTTATTTATGTATCTTAAGATACAATAATGTACCAATGTTTAAATATTAATTAAGTAATATTTTAACCATTATGTCGAAAACATCTGCCAAAAGAAGAACGCTCAAAGAGCGAGTGGAAAACATATTCCATTTTATTGATCAACAAGATGTTATTTTTCCAAAGAGTAGATTAAAAGAAATTGGACTAAATCCCATAGTGGCAGAAAATTGGTTGGAATTAATAGTGTATATACAAAATCAACCAAAAATTCGATTAGTTCAGTCAGAAAATAATACACTTATAGAAAAAATTGAAGGAAAATATCAAACCTTGATGCATAAAAGAATGACTGATGATACTCTACCTTTTGACCAAAGACTTCAAAGTGCTATGGATTACATTAAAACACTTGTAACAAAAGAAAGATCGGAAGTTGATTTTAAGGAAAGTAAAAGAAAAGGGAAAAAATAGCTATATTATTGAATAAAGAAAAATGTCATTTTATTCTTCTTCTATTTCTTCTTTTCCTTCATCTTCCTCAATTATTTCTTCTTCCTTTGTAATATCAGTAGCAGGTTCAGATTTATATTCGGAATCAAATTCTTCATCAACATTAGTTGGTGTAATATCACCAATGACATCTTTGTAAACAGCTTTATCACCACAACGATAACAGAAAACTGCATTATCGGGTAAAGGAATTTCACATTCTTCGCACATTTTAGATCCTTTTAGAGGTGTCCCACAATATTTACAGAAAACTGATTGGTCAGGATTAGATTCATCACAAACAAAACAATCTCTTTTACCTTTAACAACAGCTATTTTAAATTCCTCTGCAGCTTTAGTACAAAGCTTTTCAATCGTACCTTGAATATTAGATTGTTCAGCTGTAAATGCTCTATTTACTCGGTACTTGCCGAATATTGATGAAGCAACACCGGAGATTACTCCTCCGCCTAAACCAACTCCTGCTGTGATAAGCAAGGCAATCCAATCAATAGCCAATTTTTATTTTTCCTCCTTATCTATTTTTTTTGTTTTATCTAATCCTACACTATCAGAATTAGAGTTATAATTTTGGAATTTAGCTCTACGACCTTTTCTTAAGAAAGCCTTTTGAGCTTCAGCATGATCAACAACTGTTCCACAAAGATGACAAAAAGCACCTTTAACTCTAGCTTCACACCTGGGACAACGACCGAAAGTGCTTAATTGAATCTTAATATCTTTAGTAGCAGTTTTTAGTTTATCTTGGATAGTCTCTCTAACAGAATCATCAAGAGGAACAGAAGCTTCACGTTTAGGAATCATTCCTTTTGTTAATTTACTAGTTACAGTAGCAACAGCAGCTGAACTAATAGTTGTAGCAGTGACAATGGAAAAAACATAGGTAATAATATGCTCTTCATCAGCTAAGACCTCTGTTAAAACAACTTTTGGAACATCCAGAGGATCTGAAGGATCATTTCCTTGTTGAACTTCATAACCATCTGTATAACCATCTCCATCAGTGTCAGGATCTGAAGGATCAGTGCCATAATTGTATTCTTCTAAATTAGTTAATCCATCCGCATCGCTATCTTGTTCGGTATCATCAACAAGGGGATTTAATCCATAAGTAACTTCATAACCGTCATACATACCGTCATCGTCTGAATCAACATCATTAGGATCAGTACCTGAAAGATATTCATACATATTAGAAAGTCCATCGGAATCTGCATCCCAATAAGCATCATTTACTAATGGATCAAGTTCATTATCTATTTCCCAACAATCAGGTAACCCATCATATTCAGAATCTTCGCAACCTGGATCTGTACCGTATAAGCATTCCTCACAATTAGTCAGCCCATCATCATCCTCATCTTCTTGTGAATCATCTATTAAGGGATCTAAATAATTATCAATTTCCCACCCATCAGGCATACTATCATCATCAGTATCTTCATCTTGAGGATCTGTTCCATTCAAATATTCGTCTAAATCATCCAAATCATCGGAATCAGCATCACTTTTAGCATTATTAACAGTAGGATCTAATTCGTATTCTACTTCCCACCCATCGGGCATGCCATCATTGTCTGAATCTGAATCATTTGGATTAATCCCTAGAAGATATTCATCATAATTAGTAACATCATCAGCATCTGGATCACTTAAAGAATCATCCGTTACGGGATCAAGAGAATTACTGTATTCCCAGAAATCAGGCATACCATCGCCATCAGAATCATTTGAATTCGGATCAGTTAGGTGAGTAATAATCTCATCATAATCATCCAAACCATCTGAATCAGAATCTTCCTCAAATGGATTTGTGTGAATGTATCCAGTAGCGTTTACAAAAGTGTTTGTTGAACTATGATAACCTTTAATTTCAAATCCATCGTTTAAACCATCATTGTCTAGATCTCTATCTTTTGGATTATCTGTTTTTATATAACCAGAAGCATTAGCATAGGGATTTAATGGATAATAAATACCATAAACTTCTTCACCATCAAGTAATCCATCATAATCATAGTCTGGGTCATCTGGTCTAAGACCTCTAGTATATTCTTCAATGTTGTTTAAACCATCAACATCATAATCAAGTAAACGATCATCAACAGTTGGGTTAAGAGAATAAGTTACTTCCCAACCATCAGGCATGGTATCTCCATCGGTATCAGGATCAAGGGGATCGGTAATAAACCCATCTGAACCACTATATACTTCTTCACCATCGAATAAATTATCATCATCAGTATCGTCATCAAATGGATCTGTACTATAAATATCTGTTTCTTCAAAATCTATTAAATCATCACCATCTGAATCTTCACCATACTTTAAAATTATCAATCCACTATATGATTGTGCTCCAAATATATAATGATCAGTAATATTAAGATTGTAAAGAGAATTTCCTATATTATACTCATAATAGAAAGTAGGGCTGATAGGATTACTTATATCAAAAATTAAAATATTCCAATCGCTAACATAAAGAAAATTATCCTTTATATAAATAGATGTGCTATAAATATCGGTAATTTCTCCTACTTTTACTGGGATTGTTGGATTACTAACATCAATTATATCTAAAGTATTATCCACTTGATCGCTAATATAAGCATAATTACCATAAACATAAATTTCCCTAGCACATAAAGTATCATTATAATAACCTACTTCTACTGGATTTATAGGATCACTGATATCAATTATTTCTAACCCATCTGTCCAATCTGTAATGTAAGCGTAATCACCAGAAATAAAAACATCCCGTGTTGAATTATAATTATCTCCAAATTCTCCTATTTTAAAAGGATTTATTGGATCACTGATATTAATTATTTTTAAACCTTCATAGTCATCAGCAATAAATGCTAAATCATCAACAATAACAATATCTATTGCATAACCTCCACAATCTAATTGAGCAACTTCAATTGGATTTGAAGGTATACTAATATCTATAACTTCTAAACCATCTTCCCAATCTGCAATAAAAGCATAATTTCCCGAAATGTCTATACTGAAAGCATAACCACTTTCGTCATAACATTGTCCTATTTCAATAGGATTTGTTACATCGCTAATATCTATTACTTCTAACCCATCATTTTCATCAGCAACAAATGCATAATTATCTTTTATTACCAAATCTTGCGAAGCTGCCCCATCATTATAATTGCCTACTTTTATGGGATTAGAAGGATCAATAACATCCCATATATCCAGACCAAAATCAGAATTGCTAAAATAGGCATAATTACCAACAACGTAAATTGAATTATAATATCCATTGTAACTAATTGTACCTTTAGTTACAGGGTTTAATGGATCACTCACATTAATGATGCTTGTTAACCAACCTGAAATATAAACAAGATTGTCTTTTATGAAAATTCCACCATGACTAGCAGAACATACAAATTCACTAATAATAAAGGGACTTGTCGGTATGCTGATATTAACAATTTTTAAACCATTATAATCATCCGAAACATAAGCGAGATCATCTGAAATAGTGACTGCATTTGGATTACCACCAAAATCTAGGATAGTAACTTGATAAGGTGAATAGGGATCTTGAACATTAAAAATTCGCAAACCATGATCATAATCTGCAATGAAAGCATAATTATTTGATACTTTAAAATCCCATATCCATCCATATAAAGGGCATTCACCAATTAAAATAGGATTATATGGATCGCTTATTGAAAAAATCACAAGCCTAGTGTATGATGTAAGATAAGCATATGTACCTTCTACATAAATATTAGATTGATCTTCATTTAATTGATAAGATGCACATTCCACTGGATTTAGTGGATCACTTACATCTAAAATATGAAAATTACTCCAACTTGCTAGATAAGCATAATCACCTAATACAAAAACATCACTAACTGTAGTTCCATTATAACGACTAACTTCGAAAGGATTTGAAGGTGTGCTGATATCAATAATTCTTAGTCCCAAATCATAAACTGCTAAATAAGCATAATTACCAGAAACAAAAACATTCTCTGGATTTCCATTGTCATCATATCTTCCTATTCTATCAATAAGGAATTGAGATTCAGCATTTATCTTTACTTTATCAACATATTCAGATTCATGATAGATATCATTAATTTCATTTTGTATAATATTGTCTAATGAATAATCATTAAAATCATAATTACTTTCGAAGATATTGCTAATCTCTTTTTGAGCATCTATTTCATTTATCCCAAATTTTACAGCAATAGGCAATAACAATATGAAGCTAAGAAGCAAGAGCTCGATTGATTTTGGTTTAGTCATTTCATTGTATACCTCCCTAAATTAAATCAAGTAGAATCTGAGATAGATTCTTCCTCATCGATTGATAGCTCTTCTATTTTATCCTTATTTGATTCACTAGTTTCTTCTTTGTTGATTGCTTCTTCCCCACAAAGATAGCATATTTCTGCAGTATCTGGTAGAGAAATCTGGCAATTTGAACACATTTTTTTCCCTATTAATGGTGTTCCACAAGACCGGCAAAAAACTGATTGTTTAGGATTGGTTTCCCCGCAAGCAAAACATTTCTGTTTTCCTCTGATTACAGTTATCTTTAAATCATCAGTTGCTTGAGTGCAAAGCTTATCGACCATGTCTTCTGTTTTTAATTTTCCAGCTTCGTAAGCTTTTGTAATTGATCTTCTACCTAAAAGTGAAGAAGCAACTCCTGAAATAACACCACCAGCTAATCCTACGCTAGCTGTTATTAGTAAAGCAATCCAATCAATAGCCAATTTTTATTTTTCCTCCTTATCATTTATTTCCTCAGTTTCTAACTTTGAGTTTTTAAAATTAGAATTAATATCCTCATTTTGTGCACTTAATCTCCTTCCCTTTCTAACTAAAGCTTCTTGAGCAGCTGCAAAATCAATAATTGTACCGCAGTAAGAACAAAATGCTCCTTTAACTCTTGCTTCACATTTCGGACATCTGGGGATGCCATTCAATTCAATTTTAACATCTTCTGTAGCAACCTTTAGTTTATCCAGAATTGTTTGTTTAACATTTTCATCAACAGATATACTACTACTACGATCAGGTGTCAGATCTTTTGTTAATTTTCGCGAAACAGAGCTAATTACTGCAGAACTAATTGCTGTTGTAGTAACAATTGAAAAAATATAGGTAATTACATGCTCTTCATTAATCAATACTTCAGCTAAAGCTGCTTCAGGAACTTCATTTGGATCTGCTGGATTACTTCCTTGTGCTACTTCTAAACCATCTAAATAGCCATCGCCATCGGTATCAGAGTTGAAAGGATCAGTACCATAGTAGTATTCCTTGAAATTTTTTAAACCATCAAAATCACTATCCAGAGAAGAATCATTTGTTAGTGGATTAAGTCCATAAGTAAACTCCCAACCATCTGGCATAGTATCATAATCTGTATCGTTATTATTTGGATCTGTACCTGTAAGATACTCATTCAGATTCGATAGTAAATCTAAATCATTATCATCACTAGTATCATTTACTAATGGATCGAGATAATTTTGTATCTCCCAAAAATCTGGCATTAAATCAGCGTCACTATCTTCGCAACACGGATCCGTACCGTATAAGCATTCCTCACAATTAGTCAGTCCATCATCGTCCTCATCTTCTAGTGAATCATCAATAAGAGGATCCAATCCATAGAGAACTTCCCAACCATCAAGCATACTATCTCCATCGGTATCATTATTCTGAGGAAGTGTTCCTAACAGATATTCATCATAATCGCTTATATCATCGGAATCACTATCATTACCCTCATTTGAAATGTTAGGATTCAAACCTTGGGAAACTTCCCAACCATCAGGCAAACCATCACTATCAGTATCAGCATTAAATCTATCAGTAGAAGTAACATTTAATTCTGTTAAATCAGTTAATCCATCGCTATCGGAGTCTAATCCAGTTTCATATCCAGCATACAATAAGTATTCTTTTGCTTTTGTGAGATTATAATCATAGGTAACAATATTTGGATTTAGCCAAATACCAAAAACACCACAGATTGGTGCATTATTAATATCAGATAATTCATCTTGAAATCCTTTTATCGTTTCTTTATCAATAGCATGAGCAATTGCTTTTCTTACTGCTAATCCTATTGAAATTTCTGGTTTGAATGGACAAGGATCAGTATTTTGTAAAGGTGTACCCCTACTACTATCACCATTAAATCCAACATACGGGAATGAACTAATTCTTACATTTTGTATTTCTATACTTGTATTATAAAGATAGTTAGATCTAATAGTTTCATTATTCATTGTTACTAAATCTATTTTTCCTGCATTAAATTCTGTTATTTGATCATCAGTATCTTCAATAACTTTAATTTTTAAATCTGTTAAACCTCCAGAAAAAGTTCCAAAACGATCAACCCAATCAAGATTTGGATCACTTGTGATGGTGCTGTTTAACCACCAACAATCATCAAAAACAGTTAAATTCATACCAACACTAAAGATAGAATTTTTTAGTTCAAATAATCCAGTTCCAAATACTTCATCGGAAAAAGTTGTCCAAGAAGGATGAGTTTGGTCTGGAGTTATACCATCAAATATTTGTGTTTGATTGAGATAATGTTCTGGTAGAACGTCCTCATTTAAAAATCCTAAATATGTTGAAGATGGCTCATTTTCGGGAGTAGATTTATCAAAATCAATAAAGATATCAACAGTATAATCATCAATAATTTCAATATCTTCTATACACCAGCCAGAAACAACAGGAATGCATAAATTTTTCCAACAATAGAGTGTGAAATAAATATCTTCAGCATCTAGATATTCATTGGGAAATAATCCATCTGGATCGAGTTGCCATTTAATCCCTTCTCGAATACTTAAACGAACATGAGTATCATTGAAATGAACCCAATCTGTAATAATATGGGGGTGAGGTTTTCGATTAGCGTCATACCAAACCATTGGATCCATTATAGAATTTATATAATATCTATCAACAGAATCAAAATTATTTAGTGGATTTAAATCACTCCAAACGGAATTTGTAGTTACTACCTCAGCTGTTGATTCTTGTCCTGGGTGTAAACCATCCCAATACATATGTCCCCAAGATTGTAAAAGATCTCTTACTCCTGAGTTATCAGGACTAGTTTTTGAATAATTATATCCTTCCAAAGTTGACCATAAAGCTTTGTAATTTTTAGGAGTGTATAAGGGAACCACAGGTAAAATCTTATCCATCATATAATCTTGCCAGTCCCAATAATGATCAATTCTCTCTTGTGAATCTGGTGGCATTATCATATTTCCTTCTTGTAAATACCACTCATTTATACCAGTTCCTAGTGTTGCATTATAATCCATATCAGTATTATAACCAAAAACATTCAAAGAACCATTCTCGTCATAAACACCAGTATAATCTGGAACGAAACCACCACCCGTTAGACCAACAATATACATATCTAAATTTCTTGTATAAAGTAGATTGTTTGCGAATGTCATAAAATCATCAATTTGAACATCAAGAGCAATGCCTATTTTTGCTAACTCTACTTGTAAGTAAAACAAAATATCTTCTCTTACAGGGCTATCATTAGTACAGGCTAATAAAGTAAACAAGATATCTGGTAAATCTGAAGGATAAATAACTTCCAAATTAGAAAAATCCCTTAAAAAGTTATTATTTGAAATTTCTTTTTCATCAATCTTTAGATATAATGAATCTTTTCCATTTAGTTCAGTTTTTCCTACTAATAGAACATTAATTAATATGAACAATATTATCGTAAAAATTATTATTTTCCTATTTGTTGGAATTTTCTTCACCCTCCACAAACAAATGCTAATTTTGTAGTGTTAAGAAATAATTACTTTTTTTATAATTTTAGTATTATTTTGTCACACTACAATATTTTTTATAGAATAAAAAGGTTTTTCTTATCAAGTATTCAAAAAAATAGATTAAATTCTAATTTTTATTTTTATATTGTTTTTTAATCTTACATAACCAATTCTTTTAAACATGTATTATTTAACACATGCCAAACAATCATAATCTCTCTTAAAAATTGTGAAACACTTACCCATATCAATTTAATTCTTTCTTTCATCTTTTTAACTAATTGAGAACTCATAAATTGTTTTTATTGGAAATTTTTCAATATAACACCTAAAATTTGCCTAATATTCTTCGATCAATTGATGTGGTTTATCTTTAAATAGTGGGGGTTGTTCGTTATATTAGTTAAAATAACAATTATTCTATGACGAAATCAATGATCAGAAGTAATAACAATTCCTAGTCTGCCATACCAACCCATCCCAGCCAAATATACCAATAGTGTATAATTTACTGAACCTCTCATAAGATAATAAGTAGAGATTAAACTCCGGTCATAGACTCTAGTAGAAATATGGGATATTTCTTTTGCTACAACTACATAATCATTTGATATTTGATTGTCATGTAAGCCATCCCATGATAGGTGTCCCCAATTTTCTAGCAGACTTAAATTTTGATTATAATTCATTAAATTATCCCAATAAGCTTGATATATTTTGTAATTGTATAATGGTTTTATTGGAACAATTTCATCCATAAGATAATTTTCCCATTCCCGATAGTGATTTATTCGTTCATCAGAATTAGATGGAATTATTTCAGCTCCATGTTTTAGATACCACTCATTTAATCCCATTTCTAAATCACTATCATAGTCAATACTTTGTTCATAGTTAATGATGAATATGTATGTGGATATAGAGCCATATTCACTATAAAAGTGAGAATAAACATACGGATCTTGTGAATCTGCTCTAAAATCTGTAAACACCATATCATATTTACTTAAATCAGGAGGGGGATCAATTAGCAATCCCAGAGGCCAATTCAAATAATAAATCTCTAAATCTATTCCAATCCTCTTAAGTTGCTCTTTGATAAGCAGCAATGTTTCTCCTTCAATTGAATTATATCGATATACAGCTGTTAATGTTAAATTTGCTACCTTTTCTTTACTATTAATGACATTTAAAGATACCATATTGCTCAGTAAAAAAATGAAATAAACAATACTGAAGTTAATTTTGTCTTCATTCTACCCATTCTCTCCATATTGAATTCATTGAATTGTAATATATATTTTAGTTTTTTTGTTAGAAAAATTTTCCCATTATTTAATAATAAAAAAAAAGAAGAATAGAGATTATTATGGGGATGATTCTGGATTTGTTTCTTCGATTGCTTTCTTAGAATCTTTGATAAAATTTGCACGAAATTTTGGACTATAATGCTTACTCTTTCAAGAAAATCCTTCAGAAAATAAGCTGTAGAATAAGCTGCTAGTTAATGGACTTACACTAAGCATGGTTGAAACCACAAATCAGGTAATATCAAGTCGAAAAAGCCAAGAAGCTCTTCCTTGACTGGATCTATAAGGAAATTGAACCTTTTATTAAAGGTCTTCAGGATAAATAAAAAATGTAAAGGCATTTTTCTTGAATGCCTTAATTATTTCTTTTTATTCTTTTTCTTACCTGAAGTCGTTTTTGAAGAGGTTTCTTTTTTAGTTTTTTTACTAGTAACTGGTTTTTGTTTCCTCCGTTTAACTACAACTATAGTGATAGTAGATATTATTGCAAGACCAGCTATACCACTACCCACATAGGTAAGTAACTGCCAATTGTCTTGGAAAAATACTTCCACTAAATTGTAAGGAACAGCTCCCTCAACATAGTAATTTATCACTTGGTAGGTACACCCTGAGGGGTGGTCTAGGTAGTAAACAAGCAAATTGTAGGTGTAATTTAGTTTTTCCCATGTTTTATTATCCCCAATAAATCCAATACACCCTTGATACACAGCGGACTCCCCAACAGAGATTTCATAAGTATTAGATTCAAAAATACTCGAGGATTTTGTAAAACCAGCACCAGCCGTTGAAAAACCGTAAGCATAACCGGAAAACTTTGTCCTCTTCATCGCTGAGCTGGCTTCCTTCGCAACTTCAATAGTAACTGCAGTAAAGCCTGATCCTTGCCCAACAAGCTGTTCCCCGGAACTCCAACAAATAGGAGCAATTCTAGCAGATTCATTTTTTGAGAGATAAGTCCACGGTCGTCCTGCAGTGTGATTAAAGGTTTCTGAACCAATATTTAATTCGAATTTGGAATTGAAGTATTTTACAGTACAAGCAATAATTGTAGGAGGATCAGGGACATCAATTGTCATATATCCACCAATTAAGGAGGAATTAAAGGGGTGATAGATGATTTGATACTTGTAAGAATTATATTTAGTAGAATGATAAATCACTGCATCATCTGTCCAACCTGTGGCATAACTAACCGTTCTAGTTACCGTTTTCGTTATAGTGTTTGTGCGCGTGAATTCCTTACCCATCGTACGACTCCAGGAAAATTTGAAAATCTCAACAAAGTCACAATCGAATTCATATTCAAATGAAAAGGTAGTACTTATTGATGTACCTATCTCCGAGCTTGAGCCTGTACCAATAGAGGTTTCTTGTCCGAAAGCAGTATAGCTAGAAAGATAATTTTGATCAATACCTGTATATAATGGTGGGGCAGCTATAACCGTTATTACACCAGGAGGAGCAGTTTTAGTCCATGATTCTCCTGTATATTTGAGCCTCATCCCATCACCATCAAAATCACCACATGCTACAAGCCCTCCATAGGCTAGATTCTGCAGTAGTACATTAAAACTATGTTGAGCATCATCTAACACACCCATATAAAATCGACCTGCACAAACTATTTCTGCTAAACCATCGCAGTCCACATCACCCATAGAGAGCCCAAAGTCCATGAAATCATTCTCTTTTACCCCGATTAGTACGTAATTACCGGTTGCAGGTGAGTACTCATACAGGAATAAATCTCCTGGATAATATTCTCTATAAGCTCTAACCACTCCTATCTCATCCCTTCCATCACCATCAATGTCACCACAAGCAACGGGAAAACGATGTACCCAGACACCACCAGGAGCTTCAACTCTGGGTAATCGGATGATTTCATAATTCATTATTCCTATATTATTTATAATTGCCAATTGACCTTCTAATTGTTCACCATTCCACGGACAACCAGCGTAAGCAATTTCATCCACACCATCCCCATCAAAATCCCCTGTTGCAAGGTCTACATCACCTGTTAAGTCCGTGAAAACGGGTCCATTCCAAATTAAATTGAAAGAGTGGAGGTAATCATCTAAAATCCAAACATCATCATATCCTTCTGCAGTATTTTTATAGCTATAACCACAAGCAATCTCATCACAACCATCACCATCAAAATCCCCACAAGCAACCTCTGGTTCTAAAAGAAAGGAACCTGAATTATAGTAATCATCAAAGATTTCCCATATATCAGATGCCCCATGGAAAAATATAAAATTATATGGAGTAAGACATGTCCATGTAGGAACAAATTTGTAAACAAATAGTGCAAGATCTAAATCAGCTAAACCCATGCCAGTCATACGAATATAAATAATTTCATCAATACCATCACCATTTACATCACCTGTAGCAAGAGTTTGAAATCCACCTGACGGATTTCCAATTACTACATCACTAATCTTTTCGTAGTTATTGTTCGCGTCATCATAAATTATTATTTTACCATTAAGACCCTCAGTAGCAATAATCACCTCATCATATCCATCACCATCTACATCCCCAGAAGCAAGATCCGCTTCATATCCTAATTCAAAATTCCTATAGATTTCCACAGCGTCTGGGAACAAGTGCCATTCTTGAAAGCTTAATCCCGCATCTTGAAAAACTTTTGGTACACAAGCTGGTTCAACTGGAATTGGGAGGATGACAAATTCCTCTAATTTTATTAATTGGAACTCATCTTTTGTGATTGGATGAGAACTAGTACTGGATACCCGGGGGAGTGGATTTGTACTGCTTCCCAGATTCACAACCTTTTCATTAGCATAATGATCATACACAACACCGTCAAGTTGTAATGGTTCTTTTTCTATACTTTTTTTTTCATTTGAAGTAGCAAAATGAGATTGATTTTTTCCACTTGTTTGATAAAAAAAACCATTCAAATAAATAAAAGTACAACTTAAAAACAAAAAAAGAAAAATACTAACCTTAAATATTTTATTTTCTTTCATATTAATACTCTCTAAATAATAAATTCACCAATTAGATTTAAGAAATAATAATTATTAGTAATCAAATAAAAATCATTTTTTTGATAAGAAATAAACCTTTTGTAATATCTTTTATTTGAATCTTCATTATCTTTTTTATTCTAAAATGGGTGATTGATATTCTTCTTGGTGTATACATCCAAGTTTTTTTGCAAATTCTACTGAAATTGGTGAAATAGCAGCACATAGGGGATTATAAATAAGTTCACAAAAATTAATTCAACTCACTCAATAAAAAAATAGAATCTATATAGTTCCATGGAGGATTTTTGACTAATTGGTTATAAGTATCAAAATTACTTTCCCATGGATGAAAGCAGTGAACAAACCAATTGACACCAACAGATGAATATTCATTAATCATCTCATCGAATTTATTTTCCTTGTCCCAATAAAAGAAGTTAATCATAAAAACAATGTTAAATGATTTGTTTTGTAGTTGCTGGCATTTCTTAATATAAGTTAAAATAGCTGGGTAGTGTTTTGGTTTAAGACCATAATATTTGAAGAAAAAAAGTGAAAAAAGAACAATCAATGAAATAAGTTATTTTATGGAGATGGTTGTGGATTTGCTTCTTCAATTGCTTTCTTTGGATCTTTAATGAACTTTGCTCTGAATTTAGCATCGTTGACAATATTATGTACTATTATACTTACTCTATCTTTCTTCAAGAATCCTGAATTAACTAAAGTAATCAAATTATGCACTACAATTTTTATTTCGCCTTGTGGTATTTTTCCTGCGCGAGTAAAATAAGCTGTCAGTGCTTGTTCATCGATTTTGCCATCTCTTCCAATATAGGTATCAGTTGATCTGCTCATATATGATATCACTATCATTGTAGATGTTGAATGGATTATTAAAGCTAATTCTCTTTAAAGGCCATTTTCTAACATCAGATTATTATATATACCTTCTTTTTATCCATAATCAATGAAAGTGCCCAGAGAAGGATTACATTCAATACTCCTGCTACAAAAATTACTGCTACATGTGCTTCCCTAGTGAAAATCAATATGAGTATAAAGAATATCAAGGGATGTATAATATACATGAAGAAGGAATTCTTTCCATATGGTTCTAGAATGTAGCTCTTATTCTTTGTCCATTGTTTTTTATCATAGATGAACCAAATTATCCAGAAGAGTATGGCTGCAAGTCCAATTGATAACATTACATATGCAGGTGTCATTCGTTCTTTCGATATTCCACCAAATTCAGGAGTAGAAGTATATTGCCACATGAGTTGTATTAGAGTTCCAAAAGCAGTAAGTATTATTCCTGAAACTAAGATTTGACTAATATTATTTTTTCGAAAATCATCCACTACTGCTGTTGATAATAACATCATTGCTCCCCAAATTATTCCACCAATAAATCCTCCGTGTGAATCTTGAAACATCCAATCACTGATAACTATAATTGTGGAATTTATTTTCACAGTATATGCTGAAATATTTTGAAATACCGCTAATGTTGTTAAACTAATGAGATATCGCACGATTTGTGGCATGTGTATGAATAACATTGTAAATAATCCTGCGAGTCCAATAGCCTGCAACACTCCCCATCTAAAACTGATATCCAAATTTGGCGCGATAAATATTGATCCTAGAAATCCCATCCCAGCCAAATATACCAATAGTGTATAATTTACTGAACCTCTCATAAGATAATAAGTTTGAGCAACAAAATTTTCTTTCCATGAAGCTCTTCTTTTCAGTTATTTTACAATCACAACTCTAATTTAATTTAAGCGAAATTTATTTCTTATTTGTATTTAACAAGTTATATTTACTATTCTGTTATCTCAATTATTATTTTGGTTTTAAAGTTGGATTTCTTACCTGAAAATAGCATATTTGGGAAAAAATTTCTACTCACTTAATAAAATATTTGAAATGTTTTATTAAGACAACTACCAACATAAGTAAACAAACGATTTTTATTTTCGGTTGTTGAAAGAAGATAATTTTTTGATTAACATGAGTGTGTACCGATGAGAAATATAGTAACTTATTATCTTAAGGCATCAATGGGAATGAAAAGAATTTTATGGCGAATTATGCACCGAATAATTATTAATAGGTATGAAGGATCTGAAGTAGTATTTCTCAATTATGGATATGAATATCTTGATCTAAACAAAATTCATCTACAATTAGATGAAAAAGATAAGAAAGAACGGTATTGCCTTCAGCTGTATCACTCAACGGTTGAAGAAGTTGATTTAAAAAACAAAGATGTTCTTGAGATTGGTTGTGGTCGAGGCGGTGGAGCTTCCTATATAACTCGTTATCTTAAACCTAAATCTTACATTGGTTTAGATATGTCAAAAGAAGTTATAAAATTTAATAGTAACTATCATAAATTACCTGGGCTTTCTTTTGTGGTTGGAAATGCTCAAAAAATAGAATTTGAAGATCATTCATTTGATGCGATTGTAAATGTTGAATCATCAAGGAGTTATAATGATTTTGAAGCTTTTGTTTCAGAAGCTTATCGAGTTCTTCGACTGAAAGGTTATCTTTTATTCGCAGATATTCGAACTGAAGAGCAAAATGAAATTCTTCGAGAGCAATTTAGAAAAGCAGGTTTTAAAATACTAAAAGAAGAGAACATTATACAAAATGTTGTCAAAGCACTTGATTTAGATTCTGAAAGAAGACATAAGTTGATGAAAGAGAAAGCACCGAAAATAATTCATGGTCTTACAGAAGAATTTTCAAGCACAAAAGGATCGAAACGCTATCAAGAATTTTCAGATGGTACCTTGATTTACATGCAATATGTCCTTCAAAAAGAATAATAGATAATATATCAGTTAAACTTGAAGAAAAAAATAGCAAAATAGTAATTATTTTTCAGCATTCGATTGCTCCACTGCACTACTTTCTATGCAATAATATTCCCATCTAAGACTCATCATTTTGGTAACGGGGCATTGTTTACAAAGACAACCTTTCTTTTCTTTTATCTGTGAACCTTTACCTATTGAACAAAATGCAAGTTTATTTTCTCCTGTTCCTAAGTAACTAGGGCATTTTCCACAATAATCTTTACAAATGAATTTTATTTGTTCGATACCATCACTTATTTCTTTCTCGGTCATCTCACTCATTATTTTTATTTTGCCTTCAAAAGGCAAATTCTTGAAGGGATCTTCATCTTCTATCAAACTTATCAAACCAATATTTCGTTCTCTACTAATGTATAAAAACAAAGTGCTTATTTTAAATTATACTTCCCTTTTTGATAATGTAAGGGCTTCAGATTCACAAACACCAATACATAAACCGCATCCATGACATATTGAATAATCCAAATTCATTTCGTTATTTAACAATGAAAAAACTTTGAATTGGCATCTTTGAATACATTCTCCACATAATGAACAAAATGCCTTGTTAAAAGTTATGATAAAAGGAGATTTTTTCACTAAATCCATTTTTCTACTTGTTACTATTTTATTCAAAGTGCTACAACAACATGTACAACAAGAACAAATCATCGAAGGTCTCAATAAATCAATGTTATCATCAAATGTAAAAGAACTAAACCTGCATCATATGTTTTTTTCAAAATTTCAATTGCTTCATAATAACTTATTTCTCTTCTAGATTCGCTATTTATACTCTTTTTAGCATATGCATTTATTTCTAAACAAACATTTAGAGGAGCATCACATTTTTGCTCATTTTTCCAGCACCAGCAAGGACCCACTGATATTAATTCAGCTGTTTTTAATAAATCTTCAACTTCACCAAACTCTAAGATTTTTTGTTTTCCCTCTATTTTTAATAAAACAGGTATGGTATAAGCGCACATATAAATTAATTCCACCAAATTTTTCTTAATTAATTATTCTACTTTATTAGCAACTTTAGTTATTTAATTTTTTTAGTATAAATAGAATATCAGGAGATTTTCTATAAAAAAAGTGATAATAAATGGAAAGTTATTCTGAGATGATTAAAGAACATTTTTCCATATATTAGGATTCTTTCTTTTTTAATTTCTTAATCAATACAAAAACACTTGTACCTATCAGAGGGAGAACAATACAAGGTAAAATTATACCATAAATCACCTTTCTTCTAACTTTAGGATTACTTCTGGGATTAAGAGGATCAGTTCCAGCTAGTACTTCCTCAAAATCTGAATATTGATCATCATCTGTATCCTCATCATAAGGATCAGTTTTATATTCATTTAGTTCTTCTCCATCCAATAAACCATCTTGATCACTATCTATGACAATAATTTCAAGATTATCATATCTATCTGCTATAAATGCAACACCATCTTTTACAAAAACACTTTGAGCTTCTTCACCATCATAGAATAAGCCTTTTCTTATTGGTTCTTTTTTGTCATGAATATCAATAATTTCAAGTCCTATTTCCTTATTTGCAACAAAAGCATAATTTTGTGTTACAAAAACATCCCAAGATTCTGTTTGGGTTTCATTATATTGACTCTCCTTAATAGGAGAAGTTACATGTTTAACTGAAATAATTTCTAAACCATCAGTAAAATCTGTTATATAAGCAAATTCATCTTCAATATAGATACTTCTAGCTAAACCACCATCTCTAAATTGACCAATTTCTTTTGGATCTGAAATATTACTAATATCTATTATTTCTAATCCATCCCATCCATCAGCTAAATAAACTAGGTTATCTTTAATAAAAAGACCATTAGCTTCTCCACCATCTCGATGTTCAGCAAGTAACTCGGGATTTTCTTTATCAGATATATCAAGTATCAATAATCCTTTTGATCCTGCAGCTAAGAAAACATAATTTTCTCGTACGAAAACATCTCGGGTTTTTTTCTCGAGAGGGAATTGACTTATTTTTATTGGATTGCTTTTAGAACTTATATCTATAATTTCCAATCCATCATATTGATCAGACACAAAAGCAAAATTATTCTCTATAAAAACTGCTAATGCTATTCCACCATCGTTAAATTCACCAATCTTTTGAGGATTTGATAAATCACTAGTATCTATTATTTCTAATCCACCCAAACCATCTGCGATATAAGTGTAATTTTCAACAACTTGAATATCCATCGAGTCACCTCCATTATTGAATTCATATACCTCATTTGGTGAGCTAAGAATACTCACGTTAACTACTTCTACACCATCCCACTGATCAGCAACAAAGACAAGATCTCCTAATAAATATACATCAGCAGCAAATTCACCATCATAATGTTGACCAATTTTTTGAGGATGAGTTTTATCACTTACATTTAGAATCTCTAAACCATTTGTTCCATCAGCAATAAAACAAAAATCTCCTCTAACAGCAATTCCCCATCCACCACCACCATCATCAAAGGAACCAACTAACACAGGTTGTTTTAAATTACTAATATCAAGTATTTCAAAACCATCATAAATATCTGCTAAATAAGCATAATTTCCTTGTATTGCTAAATCGGTCGTATCTCCTCCATTCCAAAACATACCAATTCTTTCTGGATTTGATATATCAGTTACATTGAGAATTTCTATCCCTGTTTTCAAACAAGAAACAAAACAGATATTTTCTTCAACTAAAACCTTCATGTACCACCCTCCTTCAAAATATTCACATATTTTAACAGGTTGAGTTTTATCAGATATATCATAAATTTTCAAACCAGCAAATTCCTCTGCAACAAAAGCGTAATTGTCTTCAATGTAAATACCTCGAGCAGACCCTCCATCGAAAATACTCCCTATTTCTATTGGATTTGTTTTATCACTTATATCATATATTTCTAAACCATCTTCTCCATCAGCTAAAAAGGCATAATTACCTTCTACAAATACTTCATAAGCGGTTCCACCATCACAAATATGACTTAATAAAACTGGTAATGTTGGTATGGTAATATTAAAAATGAATAATCCTCCAAAACCATTTGCTAAATACAAATTATTTCCTTCAACAGTTGCACTCCAACAAAAACCATAGTTGTCATCATACTGTCCGATTTCAGAATAATTATAACAATAATTCTGAGTAGATAATAAAGAAGAACAGTGTTGATTATATTCTTGAATTAATGATTTGTTAAAAAAATTCTCTTGTTTAAAATTACCATTTATATTTAATACTAAAATATAACTAAACAGTAGAATAATGACTAATGATAATTGTAATATCCTCTTTATTATGCCATTTTTTTTAGCTTGATATCTTTTTATACTAACTTTATACACCCCCTTCTTGATGTCAACTTTATAAATAGACGTTTTTAATTTATTAATTTTCTAATAACAATAATATATTGATGTCTCTTAACTTGGAAAAATAAAGTAAGAGGAAGTAAGTTCCTCTTTGAATTAAAGTCCTAAACCTTTAGCAACACCTTCGCCATATTTTTTATCTGCTTTTGTGAAATGCTCTAGCATACGTTTTTGAATTTCTGTTGGGCAGTTCTTTAAGCTTCCAACAATATTACTAATTAGATGTTCTTGTTCTTCTGAAGACATTAATCTGAATAGATTACCTGGTTGAATAAAATCCGCATCAACTATAGGTTGACCATATCTATTAGCGTCACCAGAGATTTTCAGAGGAGGTTCTTTGAATGCTGGATTTTCTTTTGGTCCACCAAAGCTATTCGGTTCGTAATTGACAATGTTTCCAAAATTACCATCATGTCTCATATATCCATCACGATTATAACTATGAACAGGAACTTTTGGACGATTTACTGGTATTGTTTCGTAATTAACACCCAATCGATATCTATGAGCATCCGTATAAGCAAAGATTCTAGCTTGAAGCATTTTGTCTGGAGAGAAACTTATTCCAGGAACTACATTTGCAGGCGCAAAAGCAGATTGCTCTACTTCAGCAAAATAATTTTCAGGATTCCTATTAAGTTCCATAATTCCTACTTCAATAAGTGGGTAATCTTTGTGTGGCCAGACTTTTGTTAAATCGAAAGGATTCCATTTGTAAGTTTCTGCTTCTTTTTCCGGCATAATCTGTACATGAACTCTCCATTTTGGAAAATCACCTTTTTTTATTCTATTAAATAAATCAGCGGTTGCCCAATCTGGATTTTTCGAAGTCATTTTAGCTGCTTCTTCAGCAATGAAATTTTCAATTCCTTGTTCTGTTTTAAAGTGGAATTTTACCCAAAATCGCTCATCTTTAGCATTAATGAAACTATATGTATGGCTACTATAACCATTCATATGAGCAAAACCTTTTGGTGTCCCTCTGTCGGAAAATAATATTGTTACTTGGTGCAATGTTTCAGGACTTAATGACCAGAAATCCCATTGCATTATGTCAGATCTGAGATTAGTATCTGGTTCTCTTTTCTGTGAATGAATGAAGTCCATGAATTTAAAGGGATCTCTAACAAAAAATACCGGAGTATTATTGCCAACCATATCCCAATTTCCTTCTTCAGTATAATGTTTAACAGCAAATCCTCTTACATCTCTTACAGTATCTGCTGATCCTTTTTCTCCAGCAACAGTTGAAAATCGTGCAAAAATTTCAGTTTTCTTCCCAATCTCAGAAAAGATTTTTGCTTTTGTATATTTAGTAATGTCTTTTGTAACAGTAAAAGTTCCGTGAGCACCTGCTCCTTTTGCATGAACAATTCTTTCTGGAATTCGTTCTCTATTAAAATTAGCAAGCTTTTCGAATAATTGAAAATCTTGTACTAACAAAGGTCCTCGAGGTCCTGCTGTAAGTGAGTTTTGGTTATCAGCGATAGGTCTACCTGCTAAAGTTGTCAAAGTTTTTTCTTTTTTCTCTTT
>Ga0307375_10001114_pt1 | contig 30210 bp, 27 predicted proteins | sample TR1MG_FD_202531 | JGI IMG/M metagenome (GOLD analysis project Ga0307375, IMG submission 202531) | Soil microbial communities from Risofladan, Vaasa, Finland - TR-1 | ecosystem: Environmental > Terrestrial > Soil > Coastal area > Acid sulfate soil | place: Finland: Risofladan, Vaasa | collected... | reverse complement strand
TGGTACTCCGACGGTGAGATGGTGCGCTCCGCCTACACCCTGCGCGAGCAGGACGACGACTGGGGCCAGGCGGGCACCCTGGTCCGTGAGGTGCTCGACGACGCGGGCCGCGCGCGGCTGGTCAGCAACATCGTCGGTCACCTGTCCAACGGGGTGAGCGAGCCGGTGCTGCAGCGCGCCTTCGAGTACTGGCGCAACGTGGACAAGGACCTCGGCGACAAGGTCGAGGCCGGCGTCCGCGCCGGGCAGGGCGCCTAGCGACCACCGCGCCCGCGCGGCAGCCGGGCATCCTCACCGAGCCTCACGAGCTGGCCACCGCGGCCTGGGACCGGGACCGGCCGCAGTTCAAGGGGATCTTCGTGCGCAACCTCTGCGAGTTCGGCCGGCACAGCGCCCGCCCCGCCTACGGCGCGTTCATCCTCAGGAACGCCCGCTCCGTCTGGGACTACGACCAGAACGCCGAGCGCCAGTTCGGGCTGCGCTGGACCGGGCCCTTCGACCGGGCCGATGCCAGCCGGCAGAGCTCGGCCCTCGACGCGCTCAACGCCGCCGTCGCCGTCGCCGCGGCGACCTAAGTGTCGAACCGGACGGGCAGCAAGCGGCAATCCACTCGATCGTCATCCCGGAGAGCAACCCACATGCGACGTTCCGTCGCGAGCCTTCAGGTCGGCTCGCCGCTTGACTCACCGTTAGTCGCCCCGCCTGCAAGGAACTGACAGCCATGACAGACGCGGCTAGCCCCGAGGCCAAGATCTTCCTGCGCCAGATGCTCTGGCGACGCCAGTTACAGGCCGAGCCGATCGTGGCGCTGCTGGGACCGCACGGCGCCGGTAAGGGCACGGCGCTGGCGGCCCTATCCCAGGAGTGCGGGGGCACGGTCATCCATGCCTCCCTCGACCTCGCCGCGCACGACTTCGACCCGATCCAGGCCGCGGCCTGGATCTCCTTCGACGGCCGTCGCGATCACGCAGGGGTTTCCCGAGGTGTCGATCACGGCGTAAATGCAGGTGGCGAACGACGCGGCGGGCATCCCGGCGGCCATCCGGTCGAGCCTGCGCAGCACCTCCCCGGGCGGCAGGTCCAGGTCGGCGAGGGTATGCGCCGCGGTGCGGAGCTGCACCATGACCGCCGCCGCCTCCGGGCCGTGGCCCATCACGTCCCCCACGATCACCGCCGCCCGCCCGCCGGGCAGCGCGATGATGTCATGCCAGTCCCCGCCGACGACGCTGGCGCCGACCGGCAGGTAACGGTGCGCGACTTCCAGGCCCGCCGGGACACGCGGCGCACCGGGAAGCAGGCCGCGCTGCAGCGCGAACGCGGTCCGCCCGCCCGAACGTCACGCACCCCAGCACCACCCCGCGGGCCACGAGAGGAGCGGCCAGGAACGATGCGTAGCCGGACGTGAGCTCCCGGCCGCCCGGGCGTCCGGGCGTCCGGAGGCTGAGCGAGTCCCCGCCGAGGACCACGACCTCACCGGGACGCAGCAGGCCGTCGGTGTCGGCCGCGCTCTGGCCGCCCAGCCGGGCCACCAGTCGCCGCACCACCGCCACAGGGCCGGCCTCGTACGAGGCGGGCTCATCAGCGGCGAGCAGCCGCTCGGCCACGAAAACGGCCGCCGCGCCGGCAAGCGCGGGAACGGCAACCTCGGTGACCTCCCGCGCCGTCGCGGGCAGGTCCAGCGTGGTGCCGATCCGGCCGGCCGCCTCGCTCAGCCAGCCCCAGCGGCTCACAGCGGACGGCGACCGGGCCACTGCCACCCGCGAAGGACATGGTCAGGGTCGCGACCTCGCAGCGGCCTATCCGGGCAACGGCCGCGAGCCATTCCGCGACCGCGGCAGCGCGGTACCGGCAGCCATTGCCCGTACCGCTGGGATATCGTGCAAACACGGAATGTATCGCAATATCGGCGGCAGGACGCGCCGGAGGACCCGTGACCAGGCGCTGTTGAGTGAGAGGCGCGCGCCCGGCACGCGCATCAGGAAAGGCAGGCGTGATGGCTGGCGAGCCGGGCCCGGTCCCGCCGGGAGTGGACACCAGGCGGGCGAACACCGCCCGGGTCTATGACTACTGGCTGGGCGGCAGCCACAACTTCCTGGCCGACCAGGACGTGGCCCGGGCGATCGCCGCGGTCGCGCCCAACGCCCCGGCGATCGCCCTGGCCGGCCGCGCGTTCCTCGGCCGGGCGGTCCGGTTCCTGTCCGCGGCCGGCATCGGCCAGTTCCTCGACATCGGCTCCGGCATCCCCACCCAGGGCAACGTCCACGAAGTCGCCCAGCAGGCCAACCCCGCCGCCCGCATCGCCTACGTCGACATCGACCCCGTCGCCATCGCCCACAGCAAGGCCATCCTGGCCGCCAACCCCGGTGCCGCCATCATCGACGCCGACCTGCGCGAGCCGGACAAGATCCTCGCTGACCCGGCCGTCGAGAGCCTCATCGACTTCCGCCAGCCGACCGGGCTGCTGCTCGTCGCCGTCCTCCACTTCATCGCCGACGCCGAGGATCCCTGGCAGATCGTGGCCACGCTGCGCGACGCGCTCGCGCCCGGCAGTTACCTGGTGCTGGGTCACGGCACCAGCGAGGGCACGCCTGCCGTGGCGCAGGCCGTGGAGAAGATCTACAACCGCAGCGTCTCCACAGACCTGCACATTCGCTCCCGCGCCGACATCCTGCGTTTCTTCGACGGCTTCGACCTCGTGGACCCGGGGCTGGTCTACATCCCGCAGTGGCGGCCCGACTCCCCCGTCGACGTGCCCCCCGACCCCGGTAGCTTCGGCAACCTGGTCGGCGTGGCGCGAAAGCCATGATGCGCCACGAGGCAGCTCGCAAATCCCCGGGACCAGGACCTGTCCCTCGCCCGCTGCACCCAGCCGTGGCCTAGTCAGGTTTTCTTATCACGCTCGCTAGGGGGAACCCGGTGTCTGATGAGGGATATCGCCGTGATGGCGTTCCCGACCCCGGGCGGGTGAGCACGCGGCAGGATTTCGCGCGTGAGCTCACACTGCTCAGGGAACGGGCTGGCCTGACGGTCCGGGATGTGGCCAAGGCTGCGGGAGTTCCGGACAGCACTGTCGGCGGCTACTTCAGCGGACGCCACTTACCACCGGTCAAGCCGCCCGGCCTGCTGCGGAACATCCTCGACGTGTGCGGCGTCCACGACCCAGCCGTGATCAAGGAATGGCTCGATACCCTGAGCCGGGTGCGCCACGCTCCGGGCAAGCGCCCGGCGGACGCCCCCGTTCCGTACCGCGGGCTCGCGAGTTTCCAGCCGGACGACGCCGGCTGGTTCTACGGCCGCCAGAAACTCATCGACGTGCTGGCCGGGCATCTCAGTGCTCAGTGCCTCAGCGGCGGCGTCCTGATCACCGTCGGGCCGTCCGGGTCCGGCAAGTCGTCACTGCTAAGAGCCGGGATGATCCCCGCGTTGCGGTCCGGCGTCCTCGACGTGCCGGGATCGGCTGCCTGGCCGGTCGCTCTGTTCACCCCCGGCACCCGGCCGGTCCATGAGCTAGCCGCGCAACTCGCCCCGCTGACAGCTCAGGGCGCCGCTTCGCTCACGGCGGCCTTACTTGCCCGCCCGGCCTCCTGCGGCGAAGTGATCCGGCAGGCCATGGGAACGGCGGGAATCAGCAACGGCACGCAGGGCAGCGACGTCAGACAGGACCGGCGCTGCCTGATCGTGGTCGTGGACCAGTTCGAGGAGGTCTTCACCGCCTGCTCGCAGGAGCCTGAGCGCCAGGCCTTCATCGCCGCGCTGTGCGCGGCAGCGCGGCCTCACGCAGACCACCAGGGCTGCCGTATCGCAGACGGCAGCGGTCCCGGGCCAGCGGCGCTCGTCGTGCTCGGGCTGCGCGCTGATTTCTATCCGCATGCGCTGCGGTATCCAGAGCTGGTGCCGGCGTTGCAGGACCGCCAGGTCCTGGTCGGCCCGATGACCGAGGCGGAACTGCGCTGCGCGATCGTGGAACCAGCGCGCAAGGCGCGTCTCGATATCGAAGATGGCCTGGTCGAAGTGCTGCTGCGTGACCTAGCCCCGCCGGGCGGCGCCGTCGGGTCAGGGGCGGTCCATGGAGCTGGCTCTCTGCCCCTGCTGTCCCATGCCCTGCTGACCACATGGGAACGAGCTCACCGCGGGCGGCTGACGGTCGCGGACTACCTGGATAGCGGCGGGATCCAGGGAGCTGTCGCCAGTACCGCGGAGCAGGTTTTCGAGGAGCTCACCAGCGCTCAGCGAGACCTGGCCCGGCAGATCTTCATCCGCCTGGTACACGTCGCCGATGACACGGCCGATACCCGGCGCCGGGTGTCCCGGAGCGAGCTCCTGCTCGGTGACGAGGACGCACAGCGCGTCCTCGACCTGTTCATCGAGCGACGCCTGGTCACCGCGGAGACAGACGAGGTGGAGATAGCGCACGAGGCGCTCCTGTCCGCATGGCCCCGGCTACGCGGATGGATCGACGCCGACCGGGGCGGTGTGCGCATCCGGCGTGAGCTCAGCAGCGCCGCGGAGGTCTGGCGGGACTCTGACCGTGACCCGAACGTGCTCTATCGTGGCGGCCGGCTGACCACCGCCCGCGACTACGCAGATGACCCTACCCACCAGGGTGGCCTCAATCTCCTGGAACGTGAGTTTCTCGACGCCAGCACCGCGTACCAGATCGCCGAGGAGCATGCCGCGCGGCGGCGGACCCGGCGGCTGCAGCGCCTCGTCGCCGCGCTGGCTGGGCTGTCCCTGGTCGCCGGCTTCCTCGCCGTTTTCGCGTTCCGGCAGAAGGCGGCGGCCACCAATCAGCGCGATCTCGCTGTCTCGCGGCAAGTAGCCATCGACGCGAACCAGTTGCGCGGCACCGACATTGCGCTGTCCGCGCAGCTGTCGCTGGCGGCGTACCGGATCGCGCCGACGCCCGAGGCCCGGTCCAGCCTGCTCGACTCCTACTCCACCCCCGCGGTGACCCGCATCCTCGGCCCCGCGGGGGTCATGCAGGCGGTGGCCTTCACGCCCGACGCCACTACGATGGCGGCTGCCGGCGAGAATTCGGCGATCAGGCTCTGGAGCGTGGCCAGGCCGGGCCGGCCCGTGCCGCTTGGTCGGCCGCTGACCGGAGACACCAGCGCCGTGTTCTCGGTGGCCTTCAGCCCGGACGGCAAGACCCTGGCCAGCGGCGGCGCTGACCAGACCGTGCGGCTCTGGAATGTCACGAACCCCAAGAAAACCGTGCCCTGGGGCATGCCGCTGAAAGGCCCGGCCAACACCGTGTTCTCGGTGGCCTTCAGCCCGGACGGCAAGACCCTGGCCGGCGGAAGCGCTGATGGCAGCGTACGGCTGTGGGACGTCAGCGATCCCCGCCACCCGGTGTCGCTCGGAGCCCCCCTTACCTGGCCGCGTTCCGGCTACGTGCAATCGGTGGCGTTCAGCCCGAACGGGCACGTCCTCGCCGCCGGCGGCGCCGGCATTGCCGGCATCGTCGGCGGCAGCGTGCGACTGTGGGACGTCACCGACCCAAGCCATCCCATCCCGCTCGGACCGCCCTTGACCGGCCCTGCGGACAAAATATTCTCCGTGGCGTTCAGCCCGGATAACCGCACCCTCGCCGTCGGCAGCGCCGACGGCACAGTGCGCCTGTGGAATATCGTCGACCCTCGGCATCCCGCCCGCGACGGGCCGCCCCTGACCGGCCCGACCAGCTGGGTCAACTCCGTGGCGTTCAGCCCTGACGGCCGCAGCCTGGCCGCGGGCAGCTCCGACAGCAAGGTGTGGATCTGGGACCTGGCCACCCGCCACGTCGCGATGACCCTCCCGCATCCGGCGCCCGTGACGACCGTGCTATTCCTGCGTAATAGCGACACGGTGGCGACGAGCGGCGCCGACGGTGTCGCCCGGATCTGGCGAGTTCCCGGCCCGGTCATGGGCGGGGAGACCGGGCCATTTTTCACCGCGACCTTCGCTCGCCATCATGTCCTGGCGGTAGCAAGCGCCGACAACACGGCCAGACTGTGGAGTGTCGCCGATCCTCGCCAGCCAGTCCCCCTTGGACCAGTACTGGCGAATGCGTCGAGATCCGGCCAGGGCACTGGCGCGGCGGCGCTGAGCCCAGATGGAGGCACCCTGGTCGTCGGGGCAGCCGATGGAGTCTGCCAGGTCTGGGACGTGCGTAACCCAGCTGACCCGATAGCACTGGCGCGCCTGCGCGGCCCGACCAAGATTATTGAGTCCATCGCGTTCAGCCCTAACGGGCGCATCCTCGCCATCACCAGCGACGACAAGACCACCCGCCTGTGGGACACGGCGGACCCCGATCACCCGGTCAGGCTGGCGACGCTCACCGGCCCGACCAACTATGTCTATTCGGCCGCGTTCAGTCCCGACGGCCGCATTCTCGCCGTCGCAAGCGCCGACAAGCTGATCTACCTGTGGAATATCTCTGCTCCGCGCCGGCCCGTCCCGCTCGGACGGCCGCTGGCCGGGGCGCGCAGTTACGTGTACTCCGTTACCTTCAGCCCGGACGGGCACACTCTTGCCGCAGGCGGTGCCGACGACGACATCCGGCTCTGGAATGTCGCAGATCCTCGTCGGCCCACCCCGCTCGGCCCGCCGATCACCGGACCCACGAGTTACGTCTATTCCCTTGCGTTCAGCCCGGATGGGCGAACGCTTGCGGCCACTGGCGGCGACGGATCGATCTGGCTGTGGAACGCGACCTCGCTCAGCCAGCCCAGCTTCCTGGCCACTCTCGTCGGCCCGGCAGGCGCCGTGTTCACCGGCTCTTTCGGTACCACCGGGGACATCCTGGCCACCGGCGGATCCGACAGCCTGGTCCGGCTCTGGAATACCAGTGCCGATCAGGTAGCCGCTCTCGTATGTGCCACGGCGGGCGACCGCATTACCAGGAGCGAATGGCGTAAGTACATCCCCGGGCTACGTTACGACCCGCCCTGCTAGCAGGGCGCCCGCCGGCAGTGGCCTGGGCCGCTGGCTGTACGGCGTTGTACGGACATCTCAGTAACCCTTTTCATCTCTTGCCGCGACTGGTGTCCTGGCTACGCCGGCCAGCAGATGACCGGCACGCGACGTCTGACGTCGCGGATCAGGGGGATTGCCACCGGCCAGGGCGGCCCATGAAGCCCTGCCGGGCAAGGGGGGAGATCATATGTCCGAACGCGGCCCGGTGAACATCTGCATTATCGGCTCCGGGATATCCGGCCTGAGTGCAGCATTTTACCTGACGAAGTATCAGAATGTCAGAATAACGGTATACGAGCGGTCCGATGTCTTCGGCGGCCGGGCAAATGTGAACCAGGACGGCGAGCACTGCCCACGCGTGTTCCTGAGTGACTACGCGCGCCTGTTCAGCATTCTGCGCGGTGTGGAGAACGACGATGGCACCAGCATCTACGACACGCTCCAGGCGGTTCACCGTTACTGCTATATCGAAGGTCGCGGGTGGGCCGAGATCTCACATCTGTACGTCGCACTGGCGAGAGAGCTATCTCTGCCGGACAGATTCAAGGTAGTGAAGGCGAGGCGTACCTCGCCACTGGTAGCAGCGCAGGTGCCCGGAACAAATGAGAACAGGTACGGCTCCATGCGCAATTTCTCGCCGCTCTCGCTGGCCCGAGTGATCACGAATCTGCGCCGGTCGACTATCGCATTCGCTCTCGGCGGCCCCACTGATGAATGTCTCATATCCCCTTGGGTGCGTTATCTCGAAAAAGCGGGCGTCACATTCAGGAAGTCCTGCGGGGTCGACGTGGTCACCTCGCTGCCGCAGGGCGTGACCGTACGGTCGGCCGCGGGAGCGTCCATGTTCGACGCTGTTCTTGTCACGGCCTTTGTTCCCGATCTGGCCGACTTGCTGACGGCGTCCGGGATCGACCATCGGGTCAGGGTGCTGAACCACACGCACTGCAAGTGCCTCACCCTGGCCCTGGATCCTCGCGAGAAGATCCTCGCGAGCCGAGAGTTGGCTCTGTACTCCCGCGGGGGCATCAACGTCGTGCTGCAGCCCGATCACAGCCGCTGCGTTGTGCTCTGCACCCGGCCGCTCAGCACGGACGTGGGCTACGTTGTGTCGCGGGTACGCGAGTTCCTTGGCCTGGAGCATGGGATTACCGACATTAAGGTGCGGGATAATCAGCAGCCTGCGGAAGCAATTTACGCCGCCGATTACCTAAAGCCGGGCTTCATACTCCGGCGCGGCCACCAGAATTTCTATTTCGCGGGCTCTTACCTGAAGAATAGCTACCCGATCGACTCGGGAGAGGGCGCTGCCAGAAGCGCCTTCGACGCGGTCCAGAGAATACAGCGTGATTACCGCCTCACCAGCGCCGCCGCGGCCCCTGCCCCCGCCCCCGCCGGCGAGTACGCCCGGCCGCGGCCCCTCGCGCGTCAGCAGGTCACCCGGGCAGTCCGGCAGGGAGGGCTCGCATGAGCCGCACAGCGCCCGCCCGGCGCCAGGTCGCGGTCATCGGTGCCGGCGTGGCCGGCCTGACCGCCGCCTACCTTCTGCAGCGCGGATCGGATGTCACGCTGTACGAGGAGCAGGACCGACTCGGCGGGCACGCCCACACCCACGACATCGCGGTCGCCGACCGGGCGCTGGCGGTGGATTCCGGCTTCATCGTGCACAACGAGCGCACGTACCCGATGCTCTGCCGCCTCTTCCGCGAGCTGGGCGTGCGGACCAGGCCGTCGGAGATGAGCATGTCCGTTCGCTGCGAGGGCTGCGGGCTCGTCTATGCCGGCGCCCGCGGCCTTGCGGGCCTGGTCGCCCAGCCGACCTGGGTGCGGCGCCCGAGCTACCTCGCCATGCTGGCCCAGATCCCGGTCTTCTACCGGCACGCCCGGAGCCTGCTGGCCAACGCCGGAGACGGCGCGGGGAGCGGCCAGGCCGCCGCGGTCCCCGGACCGACGCTCGGCCAGTTCCTCGCGGCCGGACGGTACTCCGCGTACTTCGTCTCGCATTTCGCGCTGCCGCTGGTCTCCGCCGTCTGGTCGTGCGGACCACAGATGGTGAGCGAGTACCCGGCGCGCCACCTGTTCACATTCCTCGCCCAGCACGGCATGCTCCACGTGCGGCCGTCGGTCCCGTGGCGCACAGTGGAGGGCGGCTCGCGCCGCTACGTCAATGCGGTAGCCAGGGAACTGCACGCCGTCCGGACCTCGGCGCCGGTCCGCTCGGTGCGGCGGCACGCCTGCGGCGCGGCCATCCGCGATGTAGCGGACACAGTCCGCGAGTTCGACGCCGTCGTCATCGCCACGCATGCCGACCAGGCGCTGCGCCTGCTGGCCGACCCGAACTCGACGCAGCGCGCAGTCCTGAGTGCCTTCGCCTACTCCCGCAACCAGACCGTCCTGCACACCGACGAGTCGGTGCTCCCCGGCCGCCGCGCGGCCAGGGCGAGCTGGAACTACGTGCAGCCGTCCTGCGCCCCGGCCCGGGGCGGAGTGCAGATCAGCTACGACCTGAATCGGCTGCAGCGGCTGGGGGCGGCCGTCCCGGTCGTTGTCACCCTGAACGGGGGCGAGCGGATCAGGACGGACCGGGTGCTGGCCACCATGGTGTACGAGCACCCGGTCTATACGCCCGCGGCAGTCGCGGCCCAGGCCGAGCTGCCCAGCCTCAATGACGGCGTGCTGGCGTTCGCCGGCGCCTATCACGGCTGGGGCTTCCACGAGGACGGCTGCCGTTCCGGCGTGGCGGCGGCCCGCAGCCTGGGGGTGACCTGGTGACCACGGCCGCCCTGTACGAATGCCGGCTGCGCCACGTGCGGATCGCACCGATCCGGCACGGCTTCACCTACCGGACATACCTGTGGCTGGTGGACCTGGATGACCTGCCCCGGCTGCCTGCGCCCCTGCGCAGCCTGGCCCGCTTCGAGGCCCGCGATCACCTCGGCGACCCCGCCGCCACGCTGCGCGCCAACCTGGACAGCTTCCTCGCCGGCCACGGAATCGACCTACGCGGCGGGCGGGTCCTGATGCTGGGCCACGCCCGCGTCCTGGGCTACGTCTTCAACCCGCTGACCCTGTTCTGGTGCCGCTACGCCGACGGCGGCGCCGCTTGCGTGGTAGCCGAGGTCCACAACACCTACGGCGGCCGCCACCGATACCTGCTTGTCCCTGGTGACGACGGTCGCGTCGTCAAGAACTTCTATGTGTCGCCCTTCTTCCCGGTCGACGGGGAGTACCGGATGCGGCTGCCCGAGCCAGCCGAGCGCCTCGACATCACCATTACCCTGCACCGCGACGGCGGGCAGCCGTTCGTGGCCCGGCTTCAGGGCGACCGGCGGCCGCTGACTGGCGCGGCGCTCATCCGCCTGGCGCTGGCGCACCCCTGCGTGACGGCGGCCGTCAGCGCCAGGATCCGGCTGCAGGGCAGCTACCTGTTCCTGCGCGGGCTGCCTGTCCAGCCACGCCCCGCCGATGACCGCGCGCTCACGAGCAAAGCCCAGCCTGACGCAGCTGCGGAAAGGACCGCGATGACCATCAGTGCAAGCCCGGCGGCGCGGCCAGCAGCCGATCCGCAGCGGTGGCCCGACGTCGCTGCCGTTCCGCGCGGCCGCGCTCACATCCGCGGTGCGCTGCTCGCCGCCGGGATCCATCCCGGCGGCCGGCAGCTCGGGATAAGGGTCCTCCTGCCGGACGGGCGGGTCCTGGGGAGCGCCGACCCGCAGGCGCCGCTGCTGCGCCTGCACCGGCCGCAGGCCCTGTGCCGCCGCGTCATCGCCGCGGGCCTGATCGGGTTCGGCGAGTCGTACCAGGCCGGGGACTGGGACGCCGACGACCTGCCGGCCCTGATCGGCGCGATGGCCAGGCGCGCCCTGACGCCGCCCCGGTCGATACAGCTGCTGCGGCGCGCTTACCGGCGGCGCCCGCCCGCCGACGAGATCAGCACGATGGACGGAGCCCGCCGCAATATCCAGCATCACTACGACCTGTCGAACGATCTCTTCGCGCTGTTCCTCGACGAGACGATGACCTATTCATCGGCCCTGTTCGACAGCGACGACGTCGGCCGGCCCATCGCCGCCGCGGCGCTGCTAGCGGATGCTCAGCGGCGCAAGATCGACCGGGTCCTCGATCTCGCCCGGGTCGGCCAGGGCACCCGGCTGCTCGAGATCGGCACCGGCTGGGGCGAGCTGGCCATCAGAGCCGCTCGCCGCGGCGCGGTGGTCCACACCGTGACACTTTCTGCTGCCCAGCACGAGCTGGCGCGGAACCGGGTTGCCGCAGCGGGAGCCGGCGACCAGGTCACCGTGGAGCTGTGTGACTACCGCGCCATCCAGCCGGCCTGCGAGGGAGGCTATGACGCAATCGTCAGCGTGGAGATGATCGAGGCCGTCGACGAACGGCACTGGCCGGCCTACTTTGCCACCCTGGACCAGCATCTGGCTCCACGCGGGCGGATCGCCCTGCAGGCGATCACCATGCGGCACGAGCACCTGGCCGCGGTTCGTCACAGCCATACCTGGATTCACAAGTACATATTCCCCGGCGGCCTGATCCCGTCGGTCGAGGGTATTGACGAGGCGTGCCGACAGCACACCCGGCTGCGGATCTGCGAAGCGCGCGGGTTTGGCGCTCATTACGCGCAGACCCTCCGCCTGTGGCGCGAGCGTTTCCAGGTCAGCAGCGCCGAGGTGGCCGCGCTGGGCTTCGACGAGACGTTCCGCCGCACCTGGCAGCTGTACCTGTCCTATGCCGAGGCCGGCTTTACGAGCGGCTATCTCGACGTCCATCACCTCGTATTGGAGCGCCCACGTGGTTAACAACGCCGCTGTTCTCCGAGGCGGGATCGCCAGCCAGCTCGCCGACCTAGCCTGCGACGTGGCGGGCGGCGAGCTTCCGCTCCGGGTCCGGGCCTGGGACGGCAGCGAGGCCGGACCCGCCGGCGAGCCCGTGCTGGTCCTGCGTGACCGCACCGCCCTGCGCCGCGTGCTCTGGCACCCCGGCGAACTCGGCCTGGCGCAGGCGTACATCGCCGGCGAGATCGACGTGCAGGGCGACCTGACCGAGGCCCTGAGCCGGGTGCACAGCCATATCAGCAAGGCACGCGAGGCTGGCATCCGCCCTGGGGGCAGGCAGTTCCTTCGCGCGCTGGCACTTGCCGGGCGGCTGGGCGTCTTCGGACCGCGGCCCCCGGCGCCACTCGGGACGGCCAGACTGTCGGGGGCGGCGCATAGCCGAGAACGTGACCGGGCGGCCGTGTCTTACCACTACGACCTGTCCAACGAGTTCTACGCGCTGCTTCTCGACCCGTCCATGGCGTACTCCTGCGCCTTCTGGACCTCGAACGAGCCGGGCTATACCGTGGCGGACGCCCAGCAGGACAAGCTTGAGCTGATTTGCACCCGGCTCGGGCTGAAGCCCGGCATGCGGCTGCTGGACGTCGGCTGCGGCTGGGGATCCCTCTCGCTCTACGCGGCTCGCCAGCGCGGCACGCGGGTGACGGCAATCACGCTTTCCGAGCAGCAGCGCCTGTTCGTTGCCGGGCGGATCGCGACGCTCGATCTCGGCGACCTCGTCGACGTGCGGCTGCAGGACTACCGCGACGTAGACAGCGGGCCCTACGACGCCGTGACCGCAGTGGAGATGGGCGAGCACGTCGGCCAGGAGCACTACGGGGACTTCGCCAGCCGGCTGCTGCGGGTGCTGCGGCCTGGCGGCCGCCTGCTCATCCAGCAGATGTCGCGCGGCCACCGCGCTCCGGGCGGAGGCGCCTTCATCGCCGCTTATATAGCCTCCGACATGCACATGCGGCCGATAGGCGAGACGATCTCCGCACTAGAGCAAGCAGGCCTCGAGGTATGCGAAGTCCAGGCGATGCGCGAGCACTACGTGCCGACGATCCGGGCGTGGCTGGCCACCCTGGAACGGCGCTGGGCCGACGTCATCGCGCTGGTCGGCGAGCCGACCGCGCGGGTCTGGCGGCTCTACCTGGCGGGCGCGGCGCTGGCCTTCGCCGAGCGGCGCATGGGAGTGGACCAGATCATCGCCGTACGGCCGGCCCCGCCGCTGGGGCCAGCCCGGCCGCCGGCGCACGGGTCCGGGGCGGGCCGCACTGATAAAATCGCAGGCAGCACGCAACGCCCGTGCCACGCTACTGACCTGGTGATCCAGAAAGAATTACATGGATAACACGAGCCGCCGACCCAGCGGGGAGGAGCCACCGCAGTCGCGCTGGGCTGACCTCGACGGGCCCGTGCATTACGTCGACTACGGCGGACCCGACGCCGGCCCGTTACTGGTGCTCGTGCATGGCCTGGGCGGGTCACTCGCGTCCTGGGCGGCCATTGCCCCGGCGCTGGCCCGCACTACTCGCGTGCTGGCCATCGACCTGGCCGGATTCGGCCGCAGCCAGGGAAGCGGGCTCTCGGCTAGCCTGCCCGCCAACCGGGACCTGCTGCACCGCTTCCTGATCCAGGTCGCGGGCAGGCCAGCAGTACTGGTGGGCCACTCGATGGGCGGCACTATCGCGGCCACGCAGACCTCGCGCAACCCTGAGACCGTCGCCGGCCTGGTCCTCATCAGCCCGGTCGTCCCCTGGATCCGGGACGAGCTCGAAAGGCGACTGGACAGCGCCGCGGCCACCGTCAGCCGGGCGATCAAGCCCGGCGGCGCGTCCAGGTGCCGGGCGCCGGGAGCGTCGGAGCAACTGGCCGGGGCGACGACGCGCCTGAGCCACGCACACGAGTCACTGCTGTCCGCGCGCTTCCTCGGCCAGTACCTCGCGGTCGCGCGCGAGCGAGGCTGGGGTCGGAGCCCTAGCACCGAACTGATCACCGCGGGGCGCTCACTGACCTGGACCCTCCTGCACCGACGGCAGTTCACCGCCATGCTGTCCGGCATCCAGACTCCCGTCCTATGGCTGCACGGCGACTCGGACCCGCTCATACCCGTCGCTGTCGCTCGTGACGCCGCCCGGCGCAAGCCGACCTGGTCCTTCCAGACAGCCCGCGACATTGGCCACGAGCCGCACCGCGAGGCCCCCGACTGGACCGCCGCGCGCATCAAGGCCTGGCTGAATACTGACGCAGCCGTGGCCGCCGATCAGGCCTGCGCTGGGAACCCGCCGGGCGGCATGCCCTGCAGATACCGCGACACTTAGTGGGTGGCTCCGTAAGTTCGTTGCGGGTTCGGAGTCGGGTTCGTGCCCGAGGCCGGCGAGGTGAACGGTGCAGGCGGTGTCGAGTGCTTCCTGCGGGGTTCCGGTGGGGTAGCCGGTGAGCAGGAGGGCGTCTTCGTAGCGTTCGCGGGCGGCGGTGTAGATGGCGAAGCCGAAGGAGTGGGCCGAGCCGCCGTAGCGGAGCCGGAACAGCGGGATGACCTGGCCGCCTGGCAGGACGCCTGCGGCGTAGGCGAAGGCGCCGCGGCAGGCGACCTGGACCTTGTCCAGCTGCGGCCAGTTCTTTTCCGCGTGCAGGATCAGCCGCCAGGTGATCGAGTCGCGGGTTGATTCCGGGATGGCGGGCACGTGTCCCATCATGCCGTCCGGGAGCGCCCGCCCTGGTTATGATCATGTGCCCTGGAATGAATTACATCGGTGTAATTTTCCTGGGGAGATGGCATGCCGCCTGCCGCGGTCCCGGTCACGCTGACCGCATCGGAGCGCAAGATCCTGAAGAAGCGGGTCCGCGGCGCGAAGACGCCGTACCGTGACCGGCTGCGGGCCCAGATCGTGCTGGCTGCCGCCCGCGGCCGGGATAATGAGCGGATCGCCGCTGGCCTGGGGGCCAGCGTGAATACGGTGCGCAAGTGGCGGGGCCGGTTCGCGGAGAGAAGGCTGGCCGGGCTGAAGGACCTGCCCCGGTCCGGGCGGCCGCGGGTGATCAGCGAGGCGGACCGGGCGGCCGTCGTCGCGCTGGCCTGCCAGCTGCCGGCCGCCACGGGCGTGCCGCTGTCCCGCTGGACCGGCCCGGAACTGGCCGCCGAACTGCTGGCGCAGGGCCTGGTCAGCGGGCCGGTGTCGGTGTCGTCGCTGCTGCGGATCCTGGCGGAGAACCCGGTCAAGCCGTGGCAGTACCAGTCCTGGATCTTCCCCCGCGACCCGGACTTCGAGGCGAAGGCCAGGGTGATCCTGGACCTCTATCAGGGGTTCTATCAGGGCGAGCCGCTCGGCCCGGGTGACCGGATCCTGTCCTTTGACGCCAAGCCGTCGATACAGGCCCGCGGCCGTATCCACGCCACGCTGCCCGCCGCGCCCGGCGGGCCCGCCCGCGTGGAGCACGAGTACGTCCGGCACGGCGCGCTCGCGCTGCTCGCCGGCCTGGACGTGCATACCGGCGAAGTGTTCGCCTCAACCCCGGGGACCACGGGAATCGTCCCGTTCATGGACCTCGTCGGCGAGGTCATGGAGCGCCCAGAGTACAAGAATGCCCCGCGCGTGCTCGTCATCGTGGACAACGGGTCGGACCACCGCGGGAAGGCCGCGGCCGCCCGGCTCCGTGAAGCGCACCCCAACGCGGTCATGGTCCACACCCCGGTCCACGCGTCCTGGCTGAACCAGATCGAGATCTTCTTCTCCGTCATCCAGAAGAAAGTCGTCTCCCCGAACGATTTTCCCAGCCTGGAGAAGCTATCCGAAACCCTGCTCGCCTTCATTGACCGCTACAACCGGACCGCGGAGCCGTTCAACTGGAAATACACCGCCGACGACCTCAAGAACCTGCTCCACCGCATCCGCGAACACGAGAAACAAGACACCGGGCGACAAACCGACCTCGCGGAGGCGGCCTGAGGCCCCTCACGAACTTATGGGTTCACCCACTAAGCCCAAGGACCTGAATGCTTACGCGACAACGGCGATGAAATAGAGCGGTGGCTCCAGCAAGCGGACTGGGATCTCCTCGGCCGCGTCATCGGGTGCCAGGCTGGTCAGGCCAGGGCCCGGGCCCCGCCGGAGCGGGTCAGGCCGGCCTTGACCAGGGTCCGCAGGTTCAGGGCCGCGCACCTGGTGTGCAGCCAGGCGTCGTTCTTCCTGGTCCCGATGTAGCGCAGCCTGACCCTGCGGCCGTTCTGGGTGGCGGTCCAGGCGATCGTCCGCTCGATGTTCGACCGGGTCGGGCAGGCCTGCCTGAACTCCTCAGTCCTGGCCTGGGCGCGGGCAGCGCGCAACAGGTCATCATGCGGGTGAATGGTCATCGACCGGCCATCCCTGGCGGGGCGCGGCGGTTTCCGGTGAGCCGGTCCAGTAATAGTAAGCCGCGTCTGGGGATTAGCTGTCAGTTACTGCCTGTTCCTGATGGTTTCGCTGGGCGGGCTGTTTCCTCCGGGGTGAATGGCAAGCCAGGCGATCAGGTGGACGTCTTCTGGCTGGATGGGAAACCGCTTTGCCTTGGTTTCGGCGGCCGAAAGGCCGAGTTCGTCGATGTGTTCGATGAGCCGGTCGGTCTTGTTCCGGTCGGTCAGGGCCTCGTCGCGCATGACAGAGCGGACGATCGCGGTGACCCGGGATGCCTGCCCGCGCGAGTACACCTTGATCGCGAGGTCGACGTCGGCCTGGTTCCGGTGGGTGCCGTGCAGTGTCAGATGGCGGACGGCCTCCCGGATTACCGCGGGGACTGATCCGGCGGCCCCGGCGGTGTCGAGGGTGTCGTTCCAGGTCCCTGCGATGTCCTGTTGCGCGACTGCCCATGCCTTGTAGGCAAGGTCGGTCCATTCGTCAGGCAGGTGCGTGGCGGTGCGGTGGTCGGGCGGGGATGCGGCGCTCAGCGAGGTGAGGGTGTCGGTGACGATGTCGACTGGGTTGCCGTCGATGCCGGGTCTGCCCGTGGCCAGGAGCGGGCGGCCGTCGATGGTCTCGGCTTCCAGACTGGGCTGCGCGCTGGCGGAACCGGGCTGGGGGACCAGTGCCGGGGAGAGGGGAACGTACCGGAAGGCTGGTTCGTCGGCGCGGTCGAGGATGCGGGCGCAGAACACGTAGCCGGGCGGCCGGTCGCTGGCGGTGAACCCGGATCCGATGCCCCAGGGCATCGCCTCGAGCTTCCGGGACAGGGATTCGTTCTCGATGGCCTTGCGGAGAGTGGCGCGGAACTCCTCGCCGGAGATCAGGCCGCCGGTGGTGCCGAGGAACAGCGCGTTGTCGCCTTCGGCGAGTGCCTGGATCTGGTCTCGGCGGGCGTTGAATACGACATCGTCGCTGGCCTCGATGCCGGGCAGGACTTTGCCGGCGCCGATGGACTTGGCGGCCTTCATCAGCTTGCGGTGCAGGATGCGCTCGAGGTTGAGCAGCCTGTCCATGTCGACGTCGGGGAAGAAGCACCACAGGTAAACGTAGCCGTGCTTCGATCCGATCCGGTCGACGCGCCCGTGCCGCTGGACGAGGCGCATCGGGTTCCACGGCCGGTCGTAGTTGATGACGTTGCGTGCCTGCTGGAGGTTGACTCCCTCCGAGGGGACATCGGTCGCGAATAGCAGGTCGTAGTGATCGCCGGAGGCCGGGTTGCCGTGCTTGTCCTGTGGTCCGCCAGTCCTGGGGGCGAACCCGGCGACGGCGTCGTCCTGAGTAACGGTTCCGGCATGCTGGCCGTGGCCGGGCCGTTTGCGGATGGTGTCCGTGACGAACGCCACCCGGTCCTTGTAGGCCGCGAGCGCCGGGTCGCTGTCGAGGATCAGCCCGATGTTGTCCTCCAGGTAGTAGATCGTATCGGCGAAGTAGGAGAACACGAGAACCTTGCGGTCATCGCGGTCCCGTGACGCCTTCTCGGCCGGGTCGGGGTTGAGTGCCGCCGCGGCACGCAGATTCGCGTCGCGCTCGGCCTCCGCGATGACCTTGATGATGGTGTCAGCGAGGGCTCTTACCTTCGGGTCCTCGCCGGGCTTCAGGCCGGCCTCGACCGTGTCCGCCATCTGCCGCAGCAGCGCGACGTCGCTGCTGATGTCCGCGATGAGCGGTCCGGTCAGGTACTCGGACGCGTCGTCGTAGTCGGCGGACGACTCCCACTCCTCCAGGCTGGCCGGGTCGTCGAGGTCAATTCGCAGCCAGTCCCGCAGCGACTCGCCGGAGTCGACCCGGCCTTCGTCCCGGACGAGCGAGGTCAGCCCTTCCAGCGTGTCGGCCATTTTCCGGCATGTACCGCAGGACGCGTAGCCGGACGACTCGAAGCGCTTCAGCAGCCCGGATCGCAGCAGCCCGGCGACCTGGACTTCGTAGGGCTTGTACTCCTTGTCCAGCCGGTATCTCGACGGCGTGTAGCCGGCCAGGGTCAGGCGCGCGGGGTCGAGCGTGGACAGGCCGCCGTCGGGGATCTCGCCGGCGTAGAACGGGTCCGGCTCATCCGGGTCGCGGTCGAGGTCGAGGATCTCGCCGGGACCCTGCATGGCGAGCGCTACCTGCGGGAACAGCAGGCGCGGACTGAGCTGGCGCGGATCAACCGCGAGCTGAAACAGCTGGGTGCTCAGCTCGCCGCCCTCGGGGAAAGGCGGGCCGCGCTCCTTTCCGAGCTCGGCGAGCAAGGCCCGCCACGGCAATGACCCTGCCCGCCCCGACCGCGATACGGGTGTCAGCTCTCCTCGTACCACTCCCACTCGGGGCACTCGTCCGCCAGCGACGGCAACGAGAAGTGCAGTGGCTTCACCCTCTTGTACACCATGTGCGCAAGGTCATCCGCCGCGCCGGGCAGGCCCATCCGGACGAGCAGCATGCCCTCCTCGGCATCCTCGCGGCATCCGTACAACCCGAACAGCACGGCGATCGCGATATCGGCGGCCGCACGCCGGGCGCCGCGTTCCTGCCGCCGGGTGAGGTCATCAATGTACGGCTGGAGCACATCCAGGACCCGTCCCCGCCCCGCATCGACGGACACCGGCCCGCTGGCACGTAGCGCCCGCAGCTTGGCCGTGATCTCCTCCGCCTCGGCGGCCAGCTCAGGGTGCCGAAGGAGCAACTCGGCCAGCAGGACAGAACACTCGTCATCAGACAGCCGTCGTTTCCAGTCGCGCACCTCACCATCATGTCGCCTGGCCGACCGGAGGTGGCCGCCCTTCCCGCAAGTCCCGGCGTTGTCCGCTCGGCCGCTCGTGGCGGCGCTGAAGCGCCTATCGGCACGGCCCACCTGCTGAGCGAGGATCACCGCGGCTCAGCGCCTGTCTATGAAGGAAATTGCGGATAGCCCTGGAAGTCAAGACGTTCCCGGCGGACCGTCACCCCACGCCGACGTGAGCCACGCCAGGTCGGTCACGGCCTTGTGCCGCGCGTCCTTCTCGCGGGTGAACAGCTCGTCGGTCTTTGTCAGCACGAGCGTGTATGGCCGCCCCTGCCGCCGGGTCTGGTGCCGCACCGGCAGCGCGGCCGAGTCGATCTGGGTGTGCACGTGCCGCCGCCCGTCCGTCGCCAGCGGCCACTCGAAGATCCGCCGCGACCGGGAACCGAGGAACGTCCCCAGCGTGTCACACAGGTCGCACCCGCACCCGGTCCATTCGATCGACCAGTCGTCTTCGTCACGCAGCGGCCGCGCAATGATCGCGCCGAGCCGCTGCCCGCAGTCCCGCGCGACCACATCGAGCCCCGCCGCCCGCCGCGCGCCCGCCGGCAGCGCAGCCGCCGAACGCAGCGCCGGCAGCAGGCATCCCAGCACGTTGTCCCTGTACCCGCCCAGCGCCGCCACGATCTCGTCTCGCAGCTCGTGGCCGGCTGCCTCCAGCAGCCGCACCAGCGGCAAGCTCAGCATCTCCAGCCGAGGCTGCCGGATCTCACTCCGCGCGGTGGTGGTCCAGAGCCGCAGCTGATCGCCTACCCAGCCCCAGGCGCCGGCGGCCAGTAGCCGCGCCACCTGCGGACCCCCGGCGGCACGCAGCGCCGCGCACAGCCCCGGCAGCCTCTCCACCCACTCGTATCGGTCCGCCTCAAGGTAGTGCCCCGGCCCGAACCACCCGGCGATGACCCCGCGCGTCCACTCCTCGCCGTACTGTCCGGCCGCCGCCAGCCCACCCGCGTGCTCCGGCGCGACCGTCTCCACCCGGAACGGCTCCAGCAGCATCGCCGCCGTCTCGGCCGCCCCCAGGCCCGCCGCCACATGCAGCGCCGTGCCCAGCAGTCCGGCCTGCGATCCGATCTTTTTCCAGAACGGCGCGAGCGACTCCGCGCCAGCACGTGCCCCTTCCAGGTCGCCGGCCTCGATGCGGGTGCGCAGTTCGGACAGCGCCCACTGCGACCCGGCTTCGGCGCGCGCCGCGAACGCCCGGTCCAGCGGCCACACCACGACCGCGGCCCGGCGGTACCACCGGTCCAGCGTGTTGCCGTAGTTGCCCATGTAGCCCTCGTATTCGGACTGGTAGGGCACCAGGTCCGCGCTGGGGGTGGTGGCACACACCTCGGAGTCGGGGACGTGCAGCGATATCGGCTCGCCGCCCGTGCCGTCCGGGCTGGTCCACCAGCCGAGGGTGATCTCGTCGTCGATCAGCTCGTTGAGCTGGTAGTCATCGTGGTCGCCGCCCCGGCCCCGGGAAACGCCGTCGTCGTAGTCCTTCTCGTTGTCTTCATCCTCCTCGTCGTAATAGTCGTAGTCGTCCCGCGGTTCGCCGTCGGAGGGCCAGGCGTCCCACGTCTCCTTTACTTCGCAGAGCGCCAGCACCGCCTCACCCCCGGCACGTTCCGCGGCGGCGCGCAGCAGCGCGGCGCGCTCCGCGTCAGCTCCCTTGAGCCGGTTCCAGCTCAGGCCCCGCTGGGTGTACTCGTGGTCGAGCAGAAAGACCAGCCGGTTCGGCGGGTTGAGGCCCGCGCGGCCATAACGTCGCGTGGCGGGCGTGGTGAAGTGCCCGGTGAGGCAGTGCGCCAGGTCGGCGACCGGCCCGGCTCCCCGCGCGTCCGCCTCGCTGTCCGCGAGCAGGTTAAACGTCAGCGTCACCCGGTACCCGGACTTCACGGGCCTGACCTCGTGACGGCAGTCTGCGTAGAACGCGACGAAAGACAGCTCCTCCCCCGGCACCCGGTACGTGACGCTCTGGCCGCCATGCTCCACGACCAGTTCCCCGCCCGTATGCGCCGAAGGCAGCGACACCACCAGCGTGCCCACCATCGCGTCGTCCTTCTCCGAGTCCTGATGCGGCAGGAAAAACTGTCCCTTCCCGTACACCAGCATCGCGTGCAGCCCGGCCCGCAGCTTCGTCGTGGGCGGCAGCCCCAGCTCATCGCGGACGTCGTCCAGCACGGCGCCGAGCGTTGCCTCCCAGGCCGGGCCGCTCAGCGTGACAAGGCCCGGCGTGATCTCCCACGTGTCACGAACGCCAGTGTCGGTCAGCGTCCGCTCCCCGCGCCCGAACATCGCCGGCCGCGCCACCGCGATCAGCTTCTTCGCGAGGGGCGCACGCACGGGAGGGCGCACCGCCCCGACACCATCGACCTCGATCCCCAGCGCGTCGGCTCGTGCCAGGATCTGCGTGCTGAACGCCCCGGACGCCTGCGCGTCACCGAGCAGCCTGGCCAGCCGTTCCCGTGCCGTGCGACCCATGAAGCCCTCCCAGTCCGGCGTATGCTGCCGAATTGCCTGGGACATGCGTTATACGCCAGGATCGGCTCGGCGGCCTGATGCACGAATACGCTCAGGTCGCATAGGATGACACAGTTTTCGGCACCCGCAGGCCAGGAAGACGGGGTTTCAGCCGGCTCCGTAATGGTAGCGGGCCTTGAGGATCTTCACGCTGGATCGTACCTGTCACCGGGTGATCCGCCTGGCCATCCTCCGGTCCGCGCCGAGCCACTCCATAAGGCGGCTGACATCAGTACGACGTCGCCGCTCCTGGATGTGATGCGCGCCGGGGCATGGTCGTCGTTGACCTGATGGATAGGGAAACAGGCGCGCGCAAGTACGCCGCCCATTACAACCGGCACCGCCCGCGCCGGGCACGGAACCTGCGACCACCGGACAGCGACGGCATCACCACGGCCGCGACCACCGACCTGGCAACGGCAGGAATACGGCGGCGCACGGTCCCGGGCGGACTGATCAATGAGTACCAATGGGCAGCATGACCACCGTCGGCCAGCCGCGAAACCACAGCTCAAAGGCCATGACGGGGTTATGGGACCCGACACGGCCGGGGGAGCTCGGGCGGCTAGGGGTAAAGCGGTGCGCACCTGTTACGAGATCGAGGAAACCGATGCCTACCTTGCCGCCCGTGAGCTGCTGCTCAGGCGGTGCGGGGCCTGGGCCGAGGCGAGTGGCCTGGTGATATCGCTTCCGCTGGCCGGGGCCTTGCTGGATTCGCGGCACTTCAGCTCGGATGGGCGGCTCGGCTACTGGGCCCCGGCGCAGGTACGCCGGGCGTTGCTGGAGTGGATCCCGGAGAAGGTCACGGCCACCGAAGAGGATCTGCTGGACGCGCCCGAAACGCTGCTGCCGGCTGGTGCTGGATGAGGATCTGCTGGGGCGTGCGCTTGAGCGGCGGCTCGGCCGGCCCGCTCCGGGCCGGGAGCGGAAATTCGCCCAGCTTCCCGTGCGCCTGCCGGCCCCGGAGGAACTCACCGAGGCGGCTGGACGCTCGAAGGTTGTCGGGCAGCTCCGTGCCTTCGCGGAATGGCTTGGCCCGGCGGGCCGGGCGCTCACGCCGGCCGGGAATATCAGGCCCGCGGATGCCCGGGAGCTGGTCACGCTGCTCGGAACCGGCGATGAGGGCCTGAGGTTCCGCAGCGCCGCTGAGCTCCCGGGCCTGGACCTGATCGTGAACTGGGCGAAGAAGACGCGTTTGGTCCGCAGCTCGGGCCGGTCGTTCTGCTCGTGCAGAAGCAGGACCGCAAGCCCGGGGAGGTGAGCCCGGCGGAGGCCGCCTGGCTGATGGCCGGAAGCATCCTGGAATTGCTGCGTGACTCTGGCTATCCGGCAAGCGAAACGCTCGGGGACTTCCGGGCACTCGTCGCAGAGCCGATCCTCAACACGCCGTCCCGGCTGTGTACCGTCCGGAACGCCCCCGCGCGGCAAGTGCCCGCTACTGGGCCGTTACTGGGCCGCGGAAGCTCTCCTGGGCCGGCATAATCGTCTGGTGCCCACATCACCTCATGCTCCCAGCCCCGCGAATCTCGCGGCCCGCCTGAGGGGCCGGCGGCGCCACGCCCCCCTTCCTGCGCGGCCACCAGGGAACAAGGCGAAGCCTGCCGCGGACATCACGGACTGGACGGCCCTCACCCCGGATGACTTCTTCGCCGCCATCAAGACCGCATGCCGGGCCGAGTCCGTCCCCGCGGCCGCCGTGCGGGAGACGGAGCGCCGCCTCGCCGACGGTGTGCTGCAGGCGCGGGAACTGCACCAGGTTCTTCTCGCCGCTGGACAGAACGACGGATGGGCTTCCGTCCGTCAAGCTGCTCTCGTAGCTTTGACCGAGCGGCCCGACATGGCGGTCACCGTCGTGCATCTCGAATCTCAGCGGCTCGGCACCGCGGCCGTGTTCGAGGAATCCGCTGACGGGACTGGCTTCACCGCCCGGACCATCCTCACGGTCGGCGGACTGCCCGTCACCGGACAGCCGGGACGAGGCGCGAGCAAGAAGACGGCACGCCAGCTCGCTGCCCTGTCCCTCATCGCGACGTTCGCCGGCCTGCCCGATCCAAACGGCCAGACGCCGGACCTGGATACCGGATCCGGTGCAGTCGACCCGGAGGAGCTGCTGCCGGCGATACGTGACGGGACGCCCCCTGGCCCGCGAATCGCGGAGGATCTCGCGGCCCGGCGCCTGTCCCCGCGCGAGCTGCACGACTTGCTGCTGGTCGCCGATCCCGCCGCCTGGGCCGCCGCCCGCAAGGTCGCCTGGGAGCAGCTCACCCGGAGCCCGCAACTGGCCGGTGGCGTCCTCTCGCTGTACACCCAGTCGCGAGGCCAGGCGTCGGTCCGCTACGTGACCACCACGGTCGGCGTCGTCGTCGCTGTCCTCCCGCACTACGACTGGATCCAGGAGGGTACCCACGTGGGTGCTCCTGGCCGCGCCGTCACCACCAGGTCCGCCCGGGCGGCCGCTGCGCTCGCGCTCCTGGCCGACCTCATGCCGCCGCTCGCCGATGAGGACCAGGTAACCGCGCCGGGTCGGCACCCGCTCACCGAACTCAACGAACGTGTCCAGGCCGGCGCCATCACCGATCTGGCCTTCACCGTCACGGCCGCCGGCCCGCCGCACGATCCGGTCTTCACCTGCTCCGCCACCTGTCGCCACGCCGACGGCGAGATCTCCGGGACAGGACAGGGACGCGGCAAGTCACAGGCCCGGGCAGCCGCGGCGGAAGCCCTGCTCGCCGAGCTGGCCGGGCCTGTCGAACCAGCTCCGCCGTCGCACGTTCAGGCTGTCTCCCGTTACGCCACCAGTCCGGCTGGCGTCGCCGACCGTCTCCTCCAGGCCGGCTGTGCTATCGGGTACGCCAAGGGGAAGTTCCATCTGGGGCTTCCCGACGGCTGGCCGCTGCCCGAGGAACTGCCAGATCTCCCGGTGCCGGCCGCGCACCTGCTGACAGCGCTGGCACGCGTTCGGAGTCAGGACGCCCACCCGAGCGTCCGGGCCTGGGCGCGCCTGGCCACGGCCGTCCTGGCCGCGGCGGCCCGGCGTGATGTCTATCCCGCCGTGGACGCATCCGGGTGCGACCGGTGGGCGCTGGTGCTGCCCGACGGCGTTCTTGCCGGGGAAGACGGCACTCTCGACGAAGCGGATGCCCGGGAGTTCACCGACTTGGCCGCCGAGCACCTGCTACGGACGCCGGGAGCCGCCCTCATCGCCGGGCCGGCGCCCTACGCCGGCCGGCCCGGGCAGTTGCCCGGCGATGTCGCCGAGTGGGCCGACCGGTGCGCCGAGCTTGCCGACCCCCGCCCCGGGCGCCCGCTCATGATCAGGCTGCGTATCCAGGATGAGGGGATTACCGGGGAGTTGCTGCCGCTGGATCTCGGCGACCCGGAGTTGCGCATGGTGCGCCGTGCCCGGCGCATCTGGCCACCGCTCGGTAACCTCTCCAGCGGACCCGTCCGGCTGCCCGGGAGCGATCTCGCCCCGCTCGCGGCGGACGCGGGCCGGGCACTGTCCAGCCTGGGCGTGCGCATCGAGTGGCCCGAGAACGTGGCCCGCGGCCTGGTCGCCAGGGCGGTCCTTGTGCCCCGTGCCGCCGGAGCGGTATCCGCCCAGTCCAGTGTTGCCGTTCGCTGGAGGTTGTGGCTTGACGACGCCGCGCTCACCGAGCAGGAGTCCGCGGCTGTCGCCCGGGCGGAGGGACTCATCCGGATGCGCGGCCGGTGGGTGGTCATTGACCCGGCATCCCGGGATCGGGCCCGCGACCCGGGCCTGCCCGCCATTACCGGGTCCCAGGCCATCAGCGCCGCCCTCACCGGGCAGATCCAGATCGGCGCCGACACCCTCGACTGCGCGGCCACGGGACGCCTCGCCGACCTCGCCGACCTTCTCGCCCGCTCTCGCGGGCCGGGCCCCGGCGAGCCGGACGAGCCGGTCACTATACCCGGGCTGAATGCCTCGTTGCGTGACTACCAGCGGCGATCCGTGGCGTGGCTGACCGGCATCATCGGGCTCGGTTTCGGCGCGGTCCTCGCCGACGACATGGGCCTGGGGAAGACGCTCACGATCATCGCGTTCCACCTGCACCGGTCGGCGGGTCCCACGCTCGTGGTGTGCCCGGCATCCCTGCTCACCAACTGGGAACGGGAGATCGCCAGGTTCGCGCCCGGCGTCCTGGTCAGGCGCCATCACGGCGCCGCCCGCGACCTGAACGGCCTTCCAGCCGACGGCATCGTCCTCACCAGCTACGGAACACTCTTGCGCGACGTCGAGCAATTCCGCGGGATCTCTTTCGACCTGGTCGTGGCCGACGAGGCGCAGAACATCAAGAACCCGCGCAGCATGCAGGCCGCGGTCCTCCGCCGCCTGAACGCGGGGCCGCGTGTCGCGGTCACCGGCACGCCGGTCGAGAACAGCCTTACCGATCTCTGGGCCATCCTGGACTGGACCAACCCGGGCCTGTTCGGAACCGCGAAGGCATTCCGGGCGGCATCGGACCTGAACCGCCTCGTCGGCCCCTTTCTCCTGCGGCGCAGGAAGACCGACCCGGCCATCGCCGCCGAGCTCCCCGGCAAGGTCGTCAGCGACCACCTTGTCGAGCTGACCCTCGAGCAGGCGGCCCTGTACACCGCCATCACCCGCGACACATTCGCCAACATCCGCGCGAGCAGCGGCATCCAGCGCCGCGGCCTCATTCTGCGCATGCTGCAGGCGCTCCGGCAGATCTGCAACTCTCCGGCTCACTACCTGCGTGAGCGCCCCGACGGCTGGGATCCCGACTCCGAGGCCGCGCGATCAGGGAAACTCGCCGCCCTGGACGGACTCCTCGCCGCCATCGCGGAGCGCGGCGAGGCGTCGCTCATCTTCACCAGCTACGTGTCCATGGCGCATCTCCTGGCCGCCCACCTAAGCGCCCGCGGCATTCACGCCGACGTGGTGCGCGGCGGCATCCAGGCTGCCAGGCGCCAGGAGATAGTGGATCGGTTCCAGTCCGGCGAGGGCGAGTGCCTCATCCTGTCTGTCCGCGCCGCCGGTGTCGGCTTGAACCTTACCCGCGCCGGGCACGTGATCCACTTCGATCGGAACTGGAACCCCGCCGTGGAAGATCAGGCCACTGACCGCGCCCACCGCATCGGGCGCCGCGGGACCGTCCATGTTCACCACCTCATCGCCGAGAACACGGTCGAGGACCACATCGGAGAGCTGCTGCGTCACAAGCGCGCGATCGCTGACCGGCTGCTCACCGGAGACGAGATGTCGCTGACCGAACTCACCGATGAAGAACTCGGCCAGCTCGTCAGCCTCGGCGCTGGGGGACACCATGCCCGTCCCTGACTGGCTCGCCGAACGGGGTCCGGCGCCGCTGCCAGATCCTGACACGCTGGAACTGATCGTCGGCGACGCGGCCCGCCGGGCGGTCGCCATCGGCGGCGGAAAACCGGATCCGCGAGACGACGATCCGCTGGTTGACGCCATCCGCCTGCTCGCCCAGGCACCCGCGCCGGAACGGCTCCAGGCGATCTCCGGGAACACCGGGCTAGCCGAGGTCGACGTCAGGCGGCTCCTGCTCGCGTTCCGGCACGGTGGTACGGCCGGAGTGCGCGCTGCTGTCGGCGCCACTCCGCTCGCCGAGGAGCGCGTGGAGGAAGCCGCCCGGCGGGTCACCCGCCCCGCGGTGACGGCGGAACTCGATACCGCCGCCGGGATCGTCACTGACACGGCAAGCGGTATCCAGATTCGCCACGGTCCCGACGGGCGCTGGTACCCGTTCACGCGTTCCGGGCAGCGCTGGTGGCCCGCCCCAGGCGCATCACCTCAGGCGGACGCGGCATTCGCCGCTGCGATGCGAGCCAGGAGAGCTCGCTGAACACTACGGTTCGGATCGCGCCGCCGTTCGGCGGAAGGATTGCGTGTCATCAAGAGCGTGTGCGTGCCGGAAACCCTGTCATCACCGTTGAACTGGCGTTTCTCTCCCGGACAAGGCAGGGCAAGTTCGGCTGCGCGATAGCCACTCGCTCCGGCACCTTGAGTACTCGTGTCGCTACGACCCTACCTCGCGGCGCTCCGGGTATTCGGCTGGCTTGCCCTGCTGGCCCGGTCTGACCGGGCGAAGGACATAGACCATGACAGGGTTATGGAACCGCACTAGCTGGTGCCCGCGCGCATAGGCTTCCCGGCGCTCGCGGGCTGCGGCCTTGCTGCGGACTGCTCTTCGCTGGTCTGCGGATCAGCCGCGTGGCCCCTGGCCTTGACGTCGCTCCACTTGGCGTAGCCGCTGCTCATCGCCTCTTCTTCTTCTTCTTCTTCTTCCAGTTCGGCCAGGTGCTGGGCGAACCTCTCGTCCGCCTCATGATGCGCGTCGGTGGTGGTATTCCTCGGCGGCGGCTAGCAGCACTGACATGGGTACCAGGTCATCTCCCGCCTTTTGCTTGCTCACGGTGGCTTCGATGACTTCGCGGATCCAGGCACCCGTGGTCATGCCCCGGGCACGTGCGATAGCACGCGCGTCGTTAAGGACTGCGGTAGGCAGCCGGGTGTTGAATCCGGACATTGCCGTGGCGGGCTGCTTGCCCTCGTGGCGCTCCCACGTCCCCGCTTCCATCTCCTGGGAAATGTCGTGGGTCTGGTAGTAGTCAGCCGCCTCTGCCAGCCGGTCATTCTCATTCGTCATGATTATTTCGCTTTCTTCTTGAACGTGCGCCGTTCGGCTTCGGTCATGCTTCGGGCGGTCACGACATGCCAGCGGCCATCACCGGACCCGGCGAGAACCGTGAGCAGGTAGCGGCCCGAGCGCGTCTGGCCGAACAGCAAAGTGGTGCCGTCGCTTCGCTGTCGTCCGTCCAGTGGAAGTCGAACATCACCTGATGTGTATCACATTTGTGATACTGACTGGATTGTGGCGTGCGCAGGCGATGAAGCGATGCTAGGCGCGGCGCCGGACCTGTCGGCGCCGCGCTCCCGGGCGGCCCAGGACCCCACGCAGGCCCTGCGCGCGCTAGTGCTGGAGATGGCGCGAAACAACTCAGGCTGGGACTACGGGCGCGTCCACGGCGAGCTGACCGGCCCGGGTGGCGCTGCAACTGCGCCGCCGCCGCGCCGAAGCGGTAATGCGATGACCATGACGGCGGCGGCGAGGAGTACCGCCTGGGCGGTGCCGAGCCCGGCCCGGGTACCGAGGACGTGCCCCCGAGCCGGACCCCCTAGTCATGAGCGCAGCGGGCATGGCGCGCGGGCGACCGGGTCGCGGGGCTACGTGATCTCGGCGTCCGCTATGAGGAGCGCGGCGTGTTGCATCTGGGCGGCGATGTCGCGATGGGTGCTGCCGATGACGCGCCAGTAGCCGACGGCCTCGGGACTGCCGGCCTCGATCCGGGCCATGAGCTCGCCGAGGCGCCCGAGCTGCTCGTGGTGGTCGCTGACGCGAGCGAGCCTGCGGGCCATGTCCGAGCCACCCTCACCGAGGGCGCCGGATGCGCCGATCTCGGTGAGGAGCTCCGCTACGGCGGCGACGTCGGCGAGTAGCTCGGGTGTCGCGCCGGGCCGCCCGCTGGCTCGTCTGGCCTGATGAGCGGCGAGGGATGCGACGTTCGGCCCAGCCGTGCTGGTGTCGTCGCTCACGGGAGGATCCCCGCGGCCTCGTCCGGGAACCTGGCGACCTCTCGCAGGCTGGCCGCGATGTCGCGGAGCGGCCCAGCCGACGCGGCCAGGACATCGGCGCCGTTGCCGAGCTGCGCGCCCACCTTCGCCCGGTCAGCGGCCATCTTCGCCGCAGGGTCGCTATTGCTCACGTACGCCATTCTACCTGCGCGAAGGTTCCTATTTCAGGGCATCAGCGGCGTGTCGCGCCAGATGGTCATTCAGTCACTTTCGGATGCCCGGCACCTGCGACAGTGATCCATACCGTGTGCCGCTCATTGTCGATGACCGGATCTCCCACTCGCCGGGACCAGCGGGAGGCGCTACGCGATCCTTGCGCTTCGGGCTCACTGTGCAGCAGACTCGGGAACCGGGCCGTAGTCGCCGCCCTTTGCCGTGACCGCGTTGAAGAGATCCCGGTCGGCGTACACCTCGGCGGTACCGCGCCACCCGATAACGACGCGCTCCATCCGCTCGGGCACGTCAGGCCCTTCGGAAAGCAGGGCATCCCGCAGATCGAAGGCAACCCCCTTCAGCTCGTAGCCAGGCAGGTACCGTGCCCACGGATATACCACCGGAAGCGTGCTCCAGCCGCCAGGCGACGACCCACCGGTCGATCCCGAGGTGGTCGCGCAGCCGCTCGATGTCGGCCAGCAGGTGATGCGTTGTGTTCGTCGACAGGTCAGCGTCCGGGTCGCTTGCCAGCGGGCGACTTCGCCCGCTGCCGCGCTGGTCGAACAGTACGGCCCGATAGCTGCGGGGGTTGAACATCTGGCGCGATCCTGGGCGGCAGCCGCTGCCCGGGCCGCCGTGTAGGAACACCGCCGGCGTGCCGCTTGGGTTACCTACCGTTTCCCAGTAGAGCAAGTGGCCGTCGGGGACTTCCAGCATGCCGGTCTGGTACGGCTCGACGGCCGGATACGGCTCGGTCACTGGGCAACGATAGCGACCGCCGTGCGCCTAGGTCGATACGTCGCGTTGACTCACCAGAGATGCCCGCGTAGAGGGGGTCGTTGCCTCACGTAGGAATGCCCGCTGCCGGCGTGTCGGCGCCGTGGCCGTCCGGTTCGGCGCTATCCGGGCGGGATGGGACTGACGATG
>Ga0307375_10001111_pt1 | contig 30315 bp, 24 predicted proteins | sample TR1MG_FD_202531 | JGI IMG/M metagenome (GOLD analysis project Ga0307375, IMG submission 202531) | Soil microbial communities from Risofladan, Vaasa, Finland - TR-1 | ecosystem: Environmental > Terrestrial > Soil > Coastal area > Acid sulfate soil | place: Finland: Risofladan, Vaasa | collected... | reverse complement strand
CACGTGCTCGTTGAGCGTATTCCGGTAGTGTGCGCTGCTGTTGGAGGTAAAGAGCGCCTTTAGGTAGCGCCACAGCCGGAGCTCAATGTCGGGTAGCTCCGACTGGTAGGCAAGGTGCAGCGTTCGGGCATTACGCAGAGTGCTGCGTTTTACAATGCCGTTCCACACGCGGTCACACTGCTCCGCTACCGTTTCCACCTCCACGTGGTTACCAAAAATGGTGGGTTGCCAGCTGGCCTTTTTGGTAATGGCCAACGGCTCCCGCCTAATTTCGAAGGCACGGAAAACGGTGCTGAGAAAACCCTCGAAGGTTCCGTCGTACACGTAGGCTACAGGCTCGTTGTGCTGGCTTAAGGTGCCCATTGGTGGTGGAGTTTACTTGGGTAAAATTAGCAATTCGGCAGATGGAAACCAGCAATAGGGTGTTTGCCTTTATGACCAAATGGCTTCTTCGAGTAGTGCTTTAAAGATAATTTGGCTTTAAATTAATGGCTTATGGCAAAGTTTTTTATATTTGTATAAAGGATGAAACTATCATATAATACATACAGCCAGAAGGTATATTGAAGATTTTATCGTACATGTAAACGAGTTGGCACCAATAATAAGACGCGGCAAATACAATCGGAAAATGAAGAAATTATCTAACCAGACAAGAAACAACATAAGAAATGCTTCTCTTTTTATTTTAGGTGCAATAGTGACAATAATAGTCACAAAGACTTCAGATAAAATTATTCCTAATGACCCAGTTATTGTTAAAGAATTTACAGACACAATTAAAATTGTCCACGACTATAAAATTCCAAACGAATTAAATGATGATTCAACAAGGTTTGAGATTGAGAAAAAGATAAAGAATTTGGAATTACTAAATAACTATGACAAGCAAATTAAAGAAAGAATTGCATTAACGAAAAAAGAAGACGGAATTTCCCCTAACCTAATTTTGACAAACAAGACTAGTAAACTTAAAAGTAAAGGGTATACTTACGGAAGCTCTTCATCTTATTTTTCATCAAATTGTCCTTCCTTGGACAAAGACTTTTTAGACATAAATTTCAACTTTTTTAACACAGCAATCCTTAGTGAAATTGCTTATCTAAGAGTTAATATTTATCGTTTTGACAACAATGAATCAAAAGAAGCAAGAACCTCTATACTTGAAGAATTTTATGAAGTCAAACCTTCAGACAATTTTATTAGAATAAGTAATGACTTTGCAAAAGGAAAATATGAAATCATATACGGTTTTTTATTTAAAGATGACTTGGCAAAGGAGTATCCTGCATTTTATTTTAAGAAATGTGTAGTTACAAAATAAAAATTACTGGTGCTAACAAACGCTATAGCAAATGCGGGTTTGCGTGTTCGTTGAAACACTTGAAATCTTTACATACATTTGTGCTGGCAGACAGTTGAGCAACAATTTATTCCCGCACTTGCCATAGCGTCGACCGTTAAATAATTGAACTACATTACAGACAATATCATGAAGAAGACAATTGTAGTTTTCTATTCTAGAAAGGGCAGTAATCGATATTTGGCCGAAAGAATCTCGAAAAGTTTAGGCTGTGAGATGGAGGAAATCAAGCCAAGGCTCAATGTTTTTCTTCTCTTTTTAATGAACATCCATTTTGGTATTCGGCCACTCAAGAGCCATATTGGGGAGTTCGATACCGTAATTTTGTGTGGGCCAATTTGGATGGGCAAGTTTGTTCCACCCCTGCGCAGCTTTGTCAAAAGGTATCGTAATGAGATTGGTAGGTTGGTTTTTGCTACGTGCTGCGGTAGCACCGATGCCAAGAAAGATGAAAAGTTTGGACACGGGTTGGTGTTCAAAGAGGTGGAAAGCATGCTTAATGAGAAGTGTATTCTTTGTCAGGCATTTCCCATAGGTCTTGTAATGCCCGACGGTAAAAAGGAGGATCCCGATGCCTTTATGAAGACCCATTTGAATGATGAAAACTTTAAAGGTGAGATTCTGGTGCGATTTGAAGAGTTCATTCAAAAGGTATCAGAAGTCTGATTATTTGAAGCAAGATTCAACTCACAAATGCAGCTTGGGTTAGCTGCTTAAATGAGACAATTCTGCATTCCAAAAATATTGTGATTAAGAGAAAGTGGATTGGTCGAGTTTGATGGTATCGTTCGATTTCTGCGTTGTCCCTAAACCAGTCAATATTTTAAAAATTGAGATTTCATAAGAAATATTTTTAAAATACAGTTAATCAGAATTATAGGTTAGGATAATTGACATTATACTATGGAATTCTGCTTGAATAAAGCGTCATTATTAACTGCTCTTCTTTGTAAAATCGTCATTTACGTCTACCTTCAAGGTCTGTTTCGAACTCTAATTTTTTTAAAAATATAGGATATGGAAAGTCTTAAAGGAACTCAAACCGAAAAGAATCTCCTCAAAGCTTTTGCAGGGGAGTCGCAGGCAAAAAACCGTTATACCTACTTTGCCGAGATTGCAAGTGAGGAGGGTTTTGAACAAATAGCCGATCTCTTCATCGAAACGGCTTTTCAGGAGGAGCAGCACGCCAAGGTATTTTTCAGCTACCTAGAGGGTGGTGCCGTGGAGATTACAGCAACCTACCCAGCAGGAGAAATGAGCACTACCGCCGAAAATCTTCGTGCTGCGGCCATGGGCGAGCATGAGGAGTGGAGCGAGCTCTATCCCCATTTTGCTGAGGTTGCTGAAAAGGAAGGCTTCAAGAAAATTGCCACCGCCTTTAAGCTGATTTCTAAAATTGAGGCTGAGCATGAGGCACGCTACCGTAAGCTGTTGGAGCGGGTGGAGGCAGATAAGGTTTTTGAACGCGACGAGGATGTTGACTGGGTTTGCTCCGTTTGTGGCCACGTTCACCGTGGTAAGAAAGCCCTTAAGAACTGCCCTGTTTGCGGAAATCCTCAGGCTTACTTTGAAGAGAAGGCGGTTAACTTCTAGTTTTGGTTACTACACAAAAAATTGAGGCCCCACGCTTGGGGCCTCTTTGGTTTATACTAGAGCCGAAAGACTACTTAGTAATTTTTTTGGACTGGGGAGCAAATTAACGGGAACAATTTACAGTAGTAACCAAAATTAGTGAAACACTTTTTTGTTTGTATTTAACCTTGATGTTGATTTAACTTTAAATTTGACGTTTAGTAATCTCCCTTTTTGCGTCCTTTGTATCTAAAGTAGTTTTTCTACTCATGTGCAAGGTATGGCGGTGGGAATCTAAAGTCAAGTTTTTAGCAGTAAAATTGGCTAACTTTAGTGTAATAAATCGCTACCGTTTGAGCCTTAGTTTTTTAGATGGTAGAGAAAAATGGCCCATTTTTCTTTTTATGTTTTTCTGCCAGCAAACCACTATTTTTGATGGTGATTTTGTTCCCAAAAAAGTTGTTGCTCCATGTCAATAATACACGCTGGCGTTCCTGAACGTCCATATTTGTTGCGCTATGCCGCTTTTGCGTTGCAAACTTTTGCCACCCAATCGGCCTTTGACCATCGCTACTTTCCCACCACCAAATTCTCATCGGTTGAGAGCCAATCATTACCCATTGGTAATGAGGTTTTTTCCGATGACATTGTGGTCAATTTCGGGGGAGTTAACATGCCGTTGAATGAACTTCTCACCTCCTCTGGCACGCTCTCGTTTTTGGTGATAAAGGATGGAAATATTGACTATGAGCGTTACTTTGGTGGTGTCGATAGCCGAACTCCAATCCTTACCTATTCTGTAACTAAGTCGTTTGTTGCATCACTGCTTGCCATCGCCTGCAGCGAGGGGTTAATCACCAGCCTCGACGATCCCATTGGAAAGTATCTGCCCGAGCTACCCCGCTTTGTTCATGAGCGCACTATCAAGAGCCTCATGAGCATGGAGACAGGAATTCGCTATACCACCGGTAAGTCGCCTAACACCGACATGGTGAAGATGTGGTTCTACAGCGATATTCGAAAGTTGGTAAGGCGTATGCAACCGGCCTCAGTGCCTTCAGGAATGTTCCTATACAACGATATGCACCTCCATCTGCTAATGTACCTTTTGGAACGACTTGTGGGTGATGTTTCAGCCTATTTTAACGAAAAGTTATGGCGGCCTCTGCAGCCCGAGAATTCAGCCGAGTGGATGATGGATGGCACTCGTTCCGGCTTCCTAAAGGCTGATGGTGGACTGGTGCTTACGGCTCGTGACTTGGCTCGGTTTGGCATGCTATACTTGAACGGCGGGTTGGTGGATGGACATCAAGTCTTACCCAACGAATGGTGCAACCGCGTTGGCCAGCTTGAGAGAAGTAGAACCGATAAGGAATACTTTGATCTCTACCGGCAAATGGAGCATCCATGGTATAACCAATGCTTCAAGCAGGAGCGAACCTTCTACCGAAATTTTTGGTGGAACATCGACCAGGGAAAACCTCGCAACGACTTCTTTGCCATGGGTATTCTGGGGCAGTTTGTTTATGTTTCACCATCGACAAATACCGTAATTGTAAGGCAGGGTAATCGTTGGGGCATTAATGCCTGGTGGCCATCCATACTGGAGCAATTGGCATCAAATGAGTTAAAAGTGAAAGGTTAAAGGACTGGAAGATTCTTGTTTAAGGCAACAAATGGGTAGGGTTACTCAGTGTTCCAAATGTGACAAGTGACAAAAAATTACGAGTTACAAAATTGTTGCTTATTAGAGTTGCACAAGAAATTAGAACCGATCGAAGGGAGTTCGGTGAAGCCAAACCTTCCTAACCTACAGCCTAATAGCCTACAGCCCTTTCTATTAACACTCCTCCTGTCCACATTCCTCGTTGGGAATCTCCATCTCTAGGGTTACGTGGTTATAACCTTTCTCAACCAGCATATTTTTAAGGCGGTGTTTCAGTGCAACTTGCTGCTCCGTTGAAAGCTCGGTTCCCATTACAACGTGTAGTGTAAGAACAATATATTCACCATCGAGCGACCAGATGTGGATGTCGTGGGTATCCACCACGCCCGGTTGACTATTAACCAGCTCTTCAATTTTTTGGATGGCATCGTTTTCAGGAACGCCTTGCAGAAAAACCTTCATGCCGCTGCGTAGGTTGCGGTATACATTGTATAGCACCCAAAGGGTTATACCAATAGACATGATGGGGTCGAGCACGGTGTAGCCGGTGAACTTCATTACAATGGCGCCTACCAGCACAGCGGCCCACCCAAGCACATCCTCCAGCAGATGCAAACGCACCGTTCGCTCGTTGAGAGATGAGCCTCGAGCCAGCTTGTAGGCGGCAGCACCGTTAACCAGCAATCCAAGAATAGCCAGCCATATCATCCCGTTGGCCGAGGTGGGCTCCGGCTTAAAAATCCTTGGTATGGCCTCCGATAGGATAAATATGGAACCCAATAGCAGTATGACGGAGTTCACCATGGCCGCAAGGGTGGAGAATCGACCATAACCGTAGGAGAATTTACGGTCGCGACCACGCATCGAGAGATTTTGAAAATACCAAGCCAGCCCAAGGGAAAAGGAGTCGCCAAGATCGTGCAGCGCATCGGAAATGATGGCGATACTGTTGGTATAAAATCCACCCACTATTTCAACGATAGTGAAAAACAGGTTTAACCAGAAGGCTACTTTTATATTCTCTGTGGTGTGACTATGATTATGGCTATGTCCGTGAGATCCCATTTCAGTTCAGTTCAGTCGTTTATTTGAATACCAAAACAGTTGATTTTGCCTTTTGTTGTTCATCAAACCTGAAAGGTTGTTGATATTTTAATTATTCGCACTTCCATGGTTTGCTTTGCAACTGGTTGGATATTTTTTTCTTGGAATTCCATATCTTTAGGCATTAAATAATAAAGATGTCCAAACTCATTGTATATAAAGCATCAGCCGGTTCGGGTAAGACATTTCGCCTTGCGGCCGAATACCTCAAGCTGGTGCTTACCAATCCTCTTGCTTACCGAAGAATATTGGCCGTCACCTTTACCAATAAGGCAACGGGAGAGATGAAATCGCGCATACTGGGTGAACTCTTTTTGCTATCCACGGGCGAACCATCGGGGCTGGCCAAGGAGGTGAGCCGAGACCTAGGCCTTTCTCTTGGTGTTCTTTCCGAAAAGGCAAAGGTGGTTCTGGGGCTTATCCTTCACGACTATTCCCGCTTTTCAGTTTCTACTATTGATAGCTTTGTGCAGCGTGTGGTGCAGGGACTCTTGTGGGAGATTGGGCAGGAGGGGAACTTTGATCTGGAGATGGACGAGCAGGCGGTGCTGGAAAAGGCCGTTGACACCATGCTCGATTCTGCCGCATCTAACCCTACGCTTTTGGAGTGGCTTTACCGCATGTCGCGTGGCCGGGTTAGCGATGGCCAATCGTGGGACGTTCGTGATACGCTTATTGGTCTCGGTCGCCAACTCTTTAATGAGAGTTTTCGCACCATGGACCAGGCGGAGGTGGCCGATTTTACAAGCCGCGATAAGGTTAACCAGCTGCGGCACGAGCTGGAAGCGCTGTGCCGTGAGGTTGCCCGCCAGCTGAGCGCATTAGGCAGCAGTGCCGTGGATGCCATTGATCGAAGCGGATTGAGCGCATCGGACCTTGTTCAAGGAGCTAAAGGGCCATTCAGTTTTTTCCACAAGGTTGCTGCCATTTCTGAAAAGGATGAGCAGCTGCCGGATATGAACAGCTACGTTCGGAAAGCGTTGGAGGATTCCTCAATGGAGGCGTGGTGCTCCGGTCCAGCAAAAAAGGATGTTAATCGAAAAGGGTTGGTGGCCAGCGTAGTTTCAGGGGTGCTTCACCCATCGCTGGTTGAAATCAATAACCTATACAACGAGCGTGGGCTCGATTGGCACAGCGCTCAAATGTTGCTGAAGAACCTCGATACCTTGGCTCTGCTGGGTGATATATGGAATACCATTCGAACGCAGTCGAAGGAGGATGGATTTTTGCTTATATCCGATACGGCCATGCTGCTGCGCAACTTTGTGAAGGATTCGGATACTCCATTTGTGTATGAGAAGACGGGCATGCGATACTCCAGCTACATGATAGATGAGTTTCAGGACACATCCGTAGTTCAGTGGGAGAATTTCTTGCCGTTAATTGTCAACAGCTTGGCTGAGGATGAGTTCAGCATGGTGGTGGGCGATGTTAAGCAGTCGATTTACCGCTGGCGCAGCGGCGACTGGCGCATACTCTCGGAGGGCGTTGAGCGCGACCTTGCCACCTTTGGCGTCGACGTGCGGAACATGGACAGGAACTTCCGAAGCCTGCCGGAGGTGGTGAATTTCAACAACCACTTTTTTACCACTGCGGCTGATTTTGCAACCGATTACCTCCTGCGGGTGAACAAGGATCTCTCCTCCAACCTTGCGGAACATTTTGGACAGGAGTTGCAGCAAGCCTATGCGGGTCTCGAGCAAAAATCTACGGTTCAAACGAAGGATGGCAACGGCTATGTGCGGGTGGACTTGTTGCCTGTAACGGGTCGAAGCAATACCGATGAGGAGGTTGCCTTGGAGTTGCCTCTGCTGATAGAGCAGCTACAGCAGCGAGGTTATGCCCCCGGCGACATTGCCATTCTTGTGCGTTCGAACTCCGATGGACAAAAGGTGGCCAACACGCTGCTGGCTCACAAGCGAGCCAATCCCGGTTCTCCCTTCCTTTTCGATGTGGTAAGTCAGGATGGCCTTCGCCTTTCCGCCTCTCCGGTGGTAAGGCTTTGCTTGGCAGCATTATCGTTGGTGGTAAACCCTGCCGATGGTGTTGCAAAGGGGGTATTGCTTCGTGAGCTCTCCACAGTGGATAAACCCAATGAGGATGCAAGGGAGTGGCACAGCTGCTTTACAGGCATCGATTTTAGTCAAATTGCTGAGTGGCTTACCTCCCTTCGAACACTTCCGGTTCAGGAGGCGCTGGAGGAGGTGATTAACCACTTCTCGCTCTTCCAGCTGAGGGGCGAGCTGGCCTTCTTGGCCGAGCTGCATGAGCAGGCCACCAGCTTCTCGCGCAAGGGACATCCCGATATTGCACAGTTTGTGCAGTGGTGGAAGGAGAAGGGAGTCGATGTTGGCCTCTCGGTTCCCGAAAAGAAAACGGCCATCACCATTCTTACCATTCACCGCTCCAAGGGGCTACAGTTTCCGGTGGTAATTATTCCCTACTTCTCGTGGCCAATTATGCACTCCTCGGGAACCTTTCTCTGGGTTAGCCATCCGGAGCCTCCATTTAACCTTATTCCCAAATACCCCATAAAAACCTCGAAGCTTGCGGAGAAGAGCCACTTTGCGGCTGCCGTTGCCGAAGAAAAGCTGCGAGCGCTGGTGGATACGCTCAACATGGTTTATGTGGCCTTTACCCGACCCGAGCGGGAACTTTACGTTTTTGCCCCTGCAAGAGGGGAGGAGAAAATTGGGGGGAATGGCAATGTGAACGATGCCTCTCAGCTGCTCGACGAGGTGCTCTTTTCCGGTGCCGATAACTTTTGGAAGAAAAACAGCGGCGTTACGGTTTCGGGCGAGGAGATTACCCGCTTTGAGGTTGGTGAGCCGCAACCGGTGCACTTTCAGCGGGATTCTGCCGGCGAGCATAGCATCCCCATGACCACCTATCCAACTGGTGCTGTTCCTCGTGGCATACGCCTAAATCTGGAAGCCATCGACTTTTTCCTGCCCGAGCCATCGGAGCGCTCGAAGGTGGTAGGCTACGGAAAGCTGATGCACGAGCTGCTCGCCTCCATTGAAACGGTGGGTGATCTATCGGAGGTGATTGACAGCTTTGTGCGTGAGGGGCGACTGTCGGAGCCCGAGAAGCTGGAGCTGCTTCCTCGGTTCCAGTCCAAGTTGGCGCTGGCTCCGTTCACCCAATGGTTTTCAAAGGAGTTTCAGGTGTTGAGGGAGACCACCATCCTAACACCCGATGGCAAGAGCTACCGCCCCGATCGTGTAATGGTGAAGGGTAACGCCGCCATTGTGGTCGACTTTAAGTTTGGGCACGAGGATGCCGCCCATGCTGTTCAAGTGCGCCGCTACGCCACGCTGCTCATGCAGATGGGTTACAGCCCCGTTGAGGGTTTTATTTGGTATGTGGATGGCGATAAGGTGGTAAGTGCGATGGGGTAAGGATGTTCTTTGGCTGGTTTTGGTTATGGGTTTTATTTAAATGTATCGTTGCCCCAATTTACGGGGTTGTTTATTATGTATTCTGAAATTTTCAAATACGATTGTTCATTTCGTATTATGCGTTCATAATAATTCCGTTGCCACAATTTTTTATTAAACGGTTGCCAACCAAAATTTTTCACACCACGGATATATTCATTGGTGGTCATGGTTTTAAACCAATCCATTGCATCGCCAATGGTTGCGCAAATTTTTTTATTATCAAAACCGTATTGGTTTTCGGGACGCCCACGCAACAACGGACGTCCACACAGGGACGTCCCTTCGTGGGCGTCCGTTGTTACGTTTTTTTCCGGAATATTTTCGATTATACAATGGAAATGGTTGGGCATAACCACCATTTCGTGACATCGTTTATCGGGATATTTGTTTTCCAATTCGTAATACCATTTTTCCACCATGCGCCCTGCATCGTTCAATATCATTTGCCCATTTTCGATATGCCCAAATAAATGTGTCCTGTTTTGGTTGCATATGGTGATAAAATACAACCCTGGCTGCGAATAATCGTACCCTTTCAGGCGGAGGCTGCGGCGATGGTGTTTATTAGGGTCGTATGGCATTGAACCATATTGATTGTTGTTTTTACCTTTTTTCTTTATGTATTCCTTTTCTTTCAATTCATTTTCTGGTTTTTCTAGAAATCTAACTACTTCACAACTTCCTTGCCATAATCCTTCAACAAATTTCCCCTTTTTAAATCGTGGAGTCATTAATGTCATTGTTATTTTAATTGTCCATTATGGTATCGGCCTTTATTATTCTGATATTCGGGTTTATCTTTTCAACAAGTTCTCTTGTAAATCCAAAGTCAGAATTACTCATAGCCCTGCCTGTTATTATCTCTTCAATCTGAACATCGATAAAATGTTTATCCCTAACAAATACACGCTCCTCTTCTTCATAATTCCAAACTTCAAGTTTATGGCTAAGAATTTCAATAGCAGTCAGATTATCAAAATTTTGATTTCTTATAGTGGCAAGTCCGTTGTAATGGATTGGTCGAATAATATATTCATTTTCATTAATTCTGAGTCCAATAGCTACCCCTTTTTGACCATTTGAATAATGTGACCACATTAATTCGTTGTTGTTTACTCTTGAAAGAGAACAGAGCCTTAGTTCTCCTTTTTCTTCTGTTAACTTGTCTCTAATTCTTTTTTCAAGTTCACCCGTTCTATAATAGTATTGTCCTTCCATCGGGTCATTCAAATCCTTATACTTAGAGGCATACAGCCTATTTTTTAAGATAATATCAACAAAGTTTTTGAAATCATCTAAACTTCTATACTTGTATAAAATGTTAGTCATTGTCATTTTGTTGCATTCAACTTGTATATGTCTACATCATACTTTTATCAAAAGTATGATAGTTTTTACAGATTGCCACATGAAGTCCACTTTTTTATAGGTATTAAGTGCTACACTCGTTTATATTCATTTCTATAGTTTAGCATTTCTGTTTCAACTTATTCGTCGCTGACATCTTTGTTTAGGTAATATGATTCTTCAATTAGTCCTATTTTTACCAATGGTTTAAAAAATTGGATTCTGTCTTCTTTATTCAAAGGCATATTTGATTTAAATTCTTTTAAAAGGTTTCTAGAAAACAATTCTTCATATGTGTTGAGTGTTTCAAGGGATGTCTGTTCGTCTGCAAATAATAACTCATTAAATGCGGCTAATCTATCTAGCCAAAATGGGGAAACTCTTGCTCTAATTAGGATGTGATTATATAACTTGAGTTTGTCAGTTAATACAAGTGATTCGAAAAAATGTAATTTGTCATCAGCCTTTTTGTATTCATAAAAAAAAGTGGCTTTTTTTTTCGTTAATCCAATAATTATTAGAGCTAAGTAGGGAAAAAAGAAAGCGAAAATCTGCCATGGTAGGGGCTGTCTATTCACTTTATCAGCAAATTTTGCTATTATAAATACCCAAAAAACTCTTTCAAGTAATGAGAACAATACAATTTTTACTCTGAAATTTATATAATCATCAAAAGAATTCATCCTTATCTCCAATAAATTGAATTTAGAGGCAAGAATTACTATAATGTTGATTATAATGCAGATAATGCCAAGATATATTGCATCAGCTGCCCTGTAATTGCTTTTTAAAAACTCATTTTCTTTCTGCTTTGCAGTTTTGGGGGTAATTTCTTCCTTAAAGTCTTTTAAAGTCTTCATGTTATATATAGATGAAGTGAGATAGTCTGAAGTCCAATGGTTTATATCGTGACCTATGTTAGTATTTTGCTTGAAAATCATCCTGCATATCAAAATTAACCCTTTTTTGCCAATCACAGTAGGTTGATGCTAATTTCTTTATTCTTACCGCGCTTATGTGGGGTAAGCTCTATGTATAAGGAAACATAACTTTACGGTAAGTTCAACCACCTCCGGTTGAGGTCGTTGATGTTCCTATGGAATTTAATTACTTGGTATTTTAAGCTAAAGTAGTTGTGGATTTCTCTCTACCTAGAGTTCGATCGAGATCTTAACTTTGCCACCAAGGCCCTTTTCCACAAATTCAAATAGGGTGCCGAGGGTAATGTTGCTTCCATCGTTCTCAACCCTAGAAATATATGTCCTCTTTTTGTCAATCAGTTTTCCAAGGTCCTCTTGAGTTAAGTGGCGCGATTCACGTGCCTTTTTCAGAAGTAACCCTATCTTAAATGCTTCTGCTTCCCTTTCAAGGTTGTCGCGTCTTTCAGTTCCCTCCTCACCATAAACTTTGTCCTTTATTTCAGACCAAGCTGTAAGCTCTTTGCTATCCATTGCCTTCATAGTATTCTTTCATTAGTTGTAACGCCAATTTTATCTCTTTCTTAGGTGTTTTCTGTGTCTTCTTCTGGAAACCATTCAATAGAATTACCAACCTTCCTTTGTCGAAAAAACAGAATACCCTCCAAATATTATCTCCAAGTTGAATGCGTGCTTCATAAAGTCCTTTGGTTCCTTCAATATGCTTAAGATAGTTACTCGGAATCCTTTCAAGAGTTTCAATTGCCTCAAGAACTAGGAATATCTTGTCTTGAACTTTTATAGGTTGTTGGATCAAGAACTCTTCAAAGTAATGCTTATAGGCAACAATCTCACGAATTTTATCCATAAACTATCATCTGATTGAACGCAAAGGTAACTTATAAGTTACACGTGTGCAAAATTTAAAGTATCAAAAATGGTGATGGAATGCCTAACAATAGCTTACCATTTTGGTATATAAAAAGGCTAACCATTCTCAAACGTAGTTCTAATTTTCGCAAATAGAATTTTGCTTAGATTTCCCTTTTTACTGCTCTTAAACCAAAACCATAGCTAATAGTAAAATAGTTCACAACTCCATTGTATCCGGAATACAATTTAACTGGAATATTAATGCCATAGCTTAACCGTATAAAGCTCAAATAGCTGATATAAGTTAGGTTGTTTATTCTTGGTTTGAATGAGATATCGTAGTTGAAACCTAGTGAGTATGCGAAGAAATACTTGCTAGTGTTTTTTATGTCTGAGTAGATATAATCGTTTGGTTGGCTGTATTGGGATGGGGAGTATTCCGTATATACCAAACCAAAATTTGGAGAAAATTTAAATCTTCCCATATCTAGGATATCATAACCGAAAGAAAATTTGGTCGATACTAGATCTAATTTAACGCCTTTAATCCACGGTTTGCTTTCAACAACCAAGTCCTGCTTAACCGTTGAAGAACCAATAAAACAGCTGAAATTGTAATTCAATTTGTTGTGTTTCCATCCCAATCCAATGGAGAACAATCCGCTTGATCCAAATTTACGGTATAGCTGGCCTGAATTAAAATATCCACCAAAGCCCATATCCATAATAAATGCAGAGTTTGACTCTACAAGCTGATATCGGATGTATCTCTTTATGTATGTATTGTAATCGCTTTGGGGATATTTTTTCAGGTATTCATTCGCCAAAATATTTAAGGTGTCTTGGTAGTTGTTTCTATGGTCTGTTTGAATATTGATGTACTTCAGGTTTAGAATTATAAACGCTTTATTATCATCGTCAAGTGTGGAACTATCAATTTTGCTTATCAACTCCAGCATGTTGAGCTTTGTTGCCTCATATACTTTCCTTTCCAGCAGGTCGTAGGGTGGTCTGATTTTATAGTTGAATGAGGCATAGTAAGTAGAATCAAACTGCAAGGTGGTTTGCAATATATCTGTATAATCATTTGTCCAATAGTCGAGCATCCATCTTTCATAAGGATATAGTGCTATATAGTCCTTATTCTCTGTCTTAGCCAGGAAATTTTTAACCTCCGCAACTTTAGAGAAATTGTTGTCCATAAAATTTGACAGCAACATCTTTCTACCGTTGGTAATCAGCATTTCTGTTTTGTCCTCATAGGCAGATATGGCTTTCACCAAGCTGTCTGTTTGTGAGAATGCGCGAAAGCTAAGCAGGGTCATCAAAGCTAGAAGTCTGTATTTCATATGCTGCTTTTTAATGTGGTTATAAATATCTTTTTCGCCATACTTTAATTAGTAACTCCTCTAAATCTGAACAGTAACATCAATTCCTTGGTGGAGTGAATGGTCCAAAATATTAATGAGGTTTCTAAATCAAATGTAAATAATCTTTAGCACATGTCCATTGATTTAGCAGGAGGTTTTTTAGGTGCAATTTGACCAAATTGCTTTCAAACTTTTGGTGATTGCGATGCAATAAATAATTTAAGATTGAGCCGATTTGAAAATTGAAAAATGAGTCAATTAGCCAATCCGGCAATATGCCAATTAAAAGAGAATTTAGTTCTACCCAGGAAGTCATAACAATTTGGTAATCCAACATTAGTCGGACAAACTTTGAGAATGAGGGGGAATTTTAAAACCAGGGTGTTTGCGGTGCATGGAACTGCTGGCTCAATGAACACTATTTGAGCGTGCACCGCCTGTTCTTGGAGGCTGTTCCTGTCCCATGGGCTCACGCCCATGGCTATTCAAATTAAACCGCTTCGCGGTTTACCCTGCAATAATGGTTTACCGGTATATAATGTGGGCGCAACACATTTCGTCCTACGTGTGGTGGAATTTTTTTAATTCTTTAACTTCTCTAACCCCGCGATGCTGTATCTTCGCTGCGTTACAACTTCTTCTAACTCCCGTTTAACTCCAGTCTTACTCCCGAATAACTTCCATATATTTTGGTATCTTTGCGGCCTAATACCGTGTTCTGCATGAAGTTTGAGAGCTACCACATCCTGAATGAAATAAAGCGAAGCCTAGTCCAAATGGGATTCAACAGGCCCACCGATATTCAGTTTAAGGCCATTCCACCCATTCTTGCTGGGGAAGATGTTCTAGCCATTGCTCAAACAGGCACGGGAAAAACGGCTGCATTCGCCATTCCTGTAATACACAACATTGGCTCTCGCAAGGCACAGGCCACAAATGGTGGCATAAAGTGCGTGGTTATGGAACCTACGCGCGAGTTGGCACTCCAGGTTACCCAAGTTTTTCAGGAGATTGGGCAGTTTACTAAGGTTAAGACTTTTTGTGTTTTTGGTGGTGTGGAGCAGGACCCTCAGATTGAACAGCTCCAAAACGGCGTCGATATTTTGGTGGTAACGCCCGGCCGGATGTTCGACTTGGTGAGCCAAGGTTTCATCGACCTTAAAACGGTGGAGGTGCTCATTCTCGACGAGGCCGACCACATGCTCGATTTGGGCTTCATTAACGATATTCGCGACATTATCCGCTTTCTGCCTAAATATCGGCAAACGCTTTTCTTCTCCGCAACAATCGACGAAAAAATAAAAGACTTAGCCTACTCCTTGGTGCGGAAGGCCATCCGTATTCAAATTTCGCCCAACGACCCTGTTTCCAAGAACATCAACCACTCTGTTGCCTACGTAAAAATGGACGACAAGCGCTTTTTCCTTGAGCGCATTATTAAGGAGCATATCGACAGCAAAATATTGATTTTTGTGCGGACCAAGGTTCGCGCCGAAAGGGTGTCGAGCGCCATGTCCCGCGTGGACATCAAGAGCGAAACCCTCCATGGCGATAAGCTGCAGGTGGACCGTATTAGCGTTCTCAAGCGTTTTAGCGAGGGAGAGGTAAAGGTGCTCGTGGCAACCGATGTGAGCGCTCGCGGTATCGATATTCCCGATGTGGACTATGTGGTGAACTACGATCTCCCCGAGGTTCCCGAAAATTATGTGCACAGGGTTGGCCGAACGGGTAGGGGCGTAAGGCGTGGTATTGCCGTATCGTTCTGTAGCGAGGAGGAGGAACCGTTGCTGAAAGACATTGAGAGCTATACCGGAAATGCCATTAAGGTGCTCGATATTTCCAAGACGGAGTATGTGGAAACCATCGACTTTAGCGCCGAGGCCACCAACGATTGGAAATCGCTGCTGAAGGAAGGGGAGGAGCTGGAGGCACTGCACAAGAAAAATGAGAAAAAGGCTCGAGCCAAGAAGCTCAGTAAGGCAAAGAAGAAATAGCCTTGTTGGTCTTTCCTTAATTTCTGCTCATTTCCTTATATTGCGTGTTCGCCCGAAATAATTTTTCCGACCATACTACCTTTCTCATTATTTCAGCAAAAAGTTGCAGTGATGAAAGCCAAGTTTGCATCAATTTACTTTTTGAGTGGAACGGGCAATAGCCTAAGTGCAGCGCACCTTGTGGCTAAAACGCTTGAGCAGCATCAGATTCCCACATCGGTAACATCCATCGATTTTAAGCGAGGTAGCATCCATAAGCAACAGGAACGAGGCAACGGCTTGTTGGGATTGTGCTACCCAACCCACGGTTTTGGCGTGCCATGGGCAATGCTGAAGTTCATTTGGCAGCTCCCCGCCGCTAGAAAGGGAGAACGCTTCTTTTTGCTCAACACCCGCGCCGGAACTCGGATCTACAATGTCTTTATTCCAGGTATTTCAGGAATGGCTCAGCTGCTCCCTCTGATAATTTTGCTTGTGAAGGGCTATGGTCTGGCAGGCCTACTTCCGTTGGATATGCCCTCCAACTGGATTTCCGTTCATCCGGGAATGGCTCCATGGGTGTTTAACCCCATTGTGGAGCGGTGTAACCGAATAGCTACGCGCTTTGCCACCCGGATTGCCGAGGGGCGACGCTATCTGCATCCCTATGTGTTTATCTTTCTTCCGCTCGATCTCTTTTTAATACCCATAGGTGTTGCCTACCAGGCGGTTGGTCGCTTTCTTCTGTCGAAAACATTTTTTGCAACCACCGAATGCAATGGGTGTAATTTATGCGTGGAGAAATGTCCGGTAGGTGCTGTTAAGCTGGTTGATGGTCGTCCATTTTGGACATTCAGCTGCGAAAGCTGCATGCGCTGTATGAATATTTGCCCCAAACAGGCCGTTCAAACACCACACCTGTTTGCGGCAGTGCTTATCACCATTGTTGCTGCGCTGCCAGTTACCCACTGGTTACACCATCAGCTTGGGCTTCTTATTCCGTCGGTGTACAACTCATTTCAATGGCCGTGGAATCTTCTTATTGCCAGTGCAGTTAATATTCCCGTATTCTTTGTGGTCTACTACGGGTTTCATCTGCTTGTGCGATATGCGTGGATTAACAATCTATTTCGCTACACCTCATTAACCTACTATTGGCGTCGTTATTTGGCTCCCACCATTTCTGCGAAAGACTTTACTCGGAAATAAAAAAAAGCTTCACGAAGTCGTGAAGCTTAAGTAAAAAGTTCTGCGGGGTTATATACTCAGCTTATGCTAGTTTCACATTTACCGCATTCAACCCTTTTTTGCCCTCTTGAAGTTCGAATGTTACATCGTCACCTTCTTTGATACGGTCGATAAGACCTGTGGCGTGAACAAAATACTCTTTTTCTGTCTCATTGTCCTTAATAAATCCAAAACCTTTAGACTCATTAAAGAATTTTACTTTTCCGTTTTTCATAATGTGTAATTAAAATCTATTGTCAAATATAAGGCAAAAATTATGACTATGCACATTTTCTTCAAAAAAAATCTCTGATTATCAACTTGTCCACAAATTTTATTCTGAAGGTTATAAGAATGGTGACCGATTAATTCCTTTTGGCATGCAGTTGGTTTTATTGTGACTATTCCTCGGCATCGGGACCAAAAATAGTGAGTCGATACTTATGGTAGAAAAATGATACCACGAGAAGCAACACTCCCAGCGCAACCAGCACAGCGGTTTTGGCTATGGGGGTCAGGTGCGAAATGTCGTAGAAGAAAAACTTTAGCAACGTTACCGAGAAAAGAACGATGGCCCCAATTCGAAGGTGGCGTTTCTTTCTCCACATGCCTAGCACTATCAGTAGAAAGGCGAAAACGCCCCAAAGAATACTTAGACCAAGCTTGTAAGAGTTGCTATAGCCACTCAAACTTAGCCAATTGATGAGTTCGCTGCTTAGAATCCACAACGCCGAAAGCGCTACAAAAAGTTCCATCGGTTCTTTCACCCTGGCAAGCCAACTGCGCTCTCTCGTCTCCCTAAAACCGAAGTAAAGCATGGTGGCAAAGAGTGCAATAGTTATGTAGCGCAACAAGTATGGTGTTGAAATAGACGCGGCTGCACCAATTGAGCTATCGCGCAGCTCGCTGAGGTTGTATAGTCCAGCCACAAGAAAGTTGAATGCAGTGAGCAAAGCGATAATCAGGAAGGTGGATGTAAATGCAATGGAGTTGATTCTTTTTCGGGTTAAGACAATTGCAGCCGATACAAACAGCATGGTGTAGTTGAGCATCCAGAGCTCACGAAGCTTTAAGTTGATGCTGAACGAGTTGCTAAAATCGGTAGCCGGCTCTAGATTTACGGGGTAAACATGGTGTAAGAGCGCAATAATCTCAACGCGGAAGGTAAAGTATGCTGCAATTATGAGCATGGCTGGCAAAACAATAGCAAAAATTTTATCGAACTCGTTTTGCAACGCGCTGCGAACCTTTTGGAAAAGCCACAGTGCAGTTCCAAGTGCTGCAGTAAGAAGTATGGAACTTAAAAACTGAATATTCAGAAATGGCGTTAATGAATCCTCCTGGCTGTAAATGGTAGAAAGGTAGCTACCCCAATCGTGAATAGTGCTGAAAAATGCTAGTAACAACAATGGATAGGAGAGACGAATATAAAAAGGCTCATCACCTTTTTTACCAACCCATAGCAGCACAATTGCTTCACCGGCCCAGAGCAGGGTAACCCAGTTCCCTTTAAGTTGAACCGGAATGGCAAGCGTGATAAATAGCAACACCATCCCTTGCAGCAGTCGCAAAAGGTTTTTGTCAACCATTCGTTTCTGGTATACAACAAAGGCAACACCAGCGTGAATCAAGCCATTGATTACGGTGAATAGGCCGAGAAAATCCTTTCCTGTTTCATGGCCTTTGAGCGTGGCATACCCTATGCTGAAAAAGATGAAGGAGTTGGCCAGCAGCACAACAATATCGTTGGCCGTAAATTTCTCCTCCCGTAGCAGCTTGTAGGCCAAAAAGGTGAGGTAAAAGGTGATGAAGAAAATGGTGGAAAACAGCAAGGATAATCCAAAGTGGGAATCAACGCTATACTTTATGGTAAACCATGAGAGAAAGATGAGCCAGGTGATACCAAAGGCCGCATTGTATAGAGCCTTCCAATACTGCTTGATGGCAATGGCCAGAATGCCAATGTTAATAATGGCCATATAGGTAAACAGAACGGCAACCTTGCCCGAACCATTGCTTAGCAGGAATGGAACGGCATAGGCACCCACCATCCCAATGTGCGCAATTACCTGATTTTTGTATGAAAGGGCCGATGCAACGGTAAGGATAGTAAACAGCAGCATAAGGCCAAATGCCACCGGCTGCGGGTAAAGGTCGTATAGGCTGTATGCTAAAAAGCTGATGAAATACATGATGGACATGGCTCCACCGAGCAGCACTGCGCTAAAACTTTCAAACTTACGGCGAAGCTTATAGGCGAAACCATAGAGAATGGCACCGGCGAGGTAGCCCAGAACAATTCTCATTACCGGGCTAATGAGGTTGTTTTCGATAATATACTTTGCCCCAACACCAACGCCAATAACGGTGATGGCAATTCCAATTTTGTTGATCAGGTTTTCACCAATAAACCGCTCAAAGCTGTTGCTTTGCTTTGGTGCTTTCTGTTCTATGATTGGTTTGCTTTCTACCTTTTCCGCTGGCATTTGCAATGTGGCAGGTTGCTCTTTAATTTTCACCGGTTCTGGCGCAGGAGTGACCTTCGCACTATCTGCTTTTAATCGGGCCAGCTCACCCCTCATCTGCTCCAGCCCCAGCTGCATTTGGTCGAGCTGCCTTTGCAGCTCCTCAATCCTGTTGTTTTGTTCGGCCATGTTGCTTCGGTTTTGAGTTGGAATTCCGAATGAATATATCTGGAGTAAATGTAGTAAAATGAAATTACTAAAGGCAGAAAAGGCAACGGAGAACAGCCTTCGTTGCCTTTTCAGAATTATCGAAATTTGCTCTGCTAGTAATCGAGAGCCAGTATCCGACCCTTGGTAAAGTTGAAGAAGGCCTCCTTCTCGGCCACCTTAACACCGGGCATAAGGTCGGCGGCGGTTTTTCCGGCTGCTTTCATGCATCCAGGGCAGGCGAATACGGTAATCCCTTTGTCGATTAGAATCTTAAGAGATTCCTGTGCTGATGGGAAGGTGGGGTAGGTGATGTCCTTTGCATCTTTCAGCACAACCTCAATTCCCTTGATATCGAAGTATACCAACACATCTTTGTCCATCGACATCATGGTGGCCATCTTTAGTGCCATCACTACACGGTGCGGGTCATCGAAGCTGTGCGAAATGTGGATAAAAAGGCCATCCTTTACCTTGTTGACGTTTGTGGTGTCAGCCGTGGTCATGGTAGACATTTCGTGAGGTTGCTTTTGGGTGCATCCAAATGCAACAAGCACAAGTAGTAACGAGAAGATTAGTCCTTTTTTCATAGTTCTAATTTATTGGTGTATAATAATAGATGAATTTTTAAAGCACATAAGGTATTGCTTTTAATATACAAAGTCAATAATTGATGGTAGCTATTACCCAGTTGCTCACGTTGATGCATGCCATTGTTTTTGAAATGATATCGTTTTTTGAAAAACATGCTGTAGAATATGTTTTGAAAATATTGCACGGTGTATCCAGATATGTCATTTAGTGTATATTTGCACCCTGAAATTTTTTTAATCGAGCTATGGGAAGAATATTTGTTGCCGAGGAGTTTTGTCCTAAGAATCATTCATGTCCAACTGCCAGAAGGTGTCCTGTTGGCGCTATTGTCCAGAATAGTCCATATGAGGCACCCAGAATTGACGAATCGAAATGCACAAAATGTGGTCTCTGCACCCATTCCTGCATGGCCTTTCGCTGTGACGGCTGCAAGTAGTCCAGTGGCTGCTTAAGGAAAAAAATGCCGCGGTATTCGCGGCATTTCTTATTTTATCGAATTACTAACGAAGAATTTTTCGAACAAAGGCCACCGTGAAGTAGGCCATTAGGAATACGCCCACAAAACCCTCCACACCGCAAACAATGCGAAGGGGACCGGATGGGTAAAAATCGCCGTAGCCAATGGTAAAGAAGGTGATGGCGCTGTGGTAGAGCGAACGTTCCATTACAGTAAGCGTATCGGGATGTATGCCAGATGGGTTGATGTTTCCTTCACCAACCGTTATAAAGAGCATGAATACCCCGCTGAAAAGTAGGTAAACGCTCATCATACTGAGGAATACGCGCGATGGTCGAGTGGCGTATAGCCCCATTAGGTCGTATAGGATAAGCTTTGACCAGTAGCGTGGGTAGGCGGTTATTCTGTCGATTAGCTTGCCTTTTTGTTGGCGCTGAAACTTGGCGCGCTGCTCGCAACGGCGGTATTCCACGTAGGCACGATCCTCGTCCTCATACTGGCCCAATGCGTTGAAATTTTCCTTAAGAATGAGAAATTGCCCTGCTTTTTCGGCATCACTTGAATTCGCCTGTCCATGTACAAGCTGCTTGGCACTGTTTTGCTGCCAGTCGATGTATATGCGGCCTAGCAGCTTGAGGCCTGAAATGTCGAGGGTGCCAATGTACTGCATCTGTTCGTGTGGGCGGAAGTCAACGATGTCGCGCACAATGCTGTCCGAAATATCAATGGCCTCAGCGTAGGCCACCTGTAGGTTTACACGGTCGCTGAAGAGGCATGAGGAGAGGGTGAGATTCCTAACCATTGCCCCAGAAAATGAAAGGCTACCCTTTTCAAAGTCAACCTTTTCGAAAATAATTTCGGCCTCCTTGCCCTCAAAAATTTCGAAGCCAACCTCTCCAATACCAAATGTCGACCTTCGGAAGAGCAACTTTCCTCCATTGGAGCTGGCTCCCTCAAACGAAACGTCTCCATCGCCAAAGGTGCAGCGGTTGAAGTTTATCTTGCCGCTCCCAAACTCCACGGTTCGAAAATCGGATCGGCCATTGCCAAACTCTGTGCGCTCAAAGGAGATATCGCCTCGGTTGAACTTGGCAAAGTGAAAATCTACCTTGCCGTAGCCAAACCTTGCTACCTTGAAGGAGGTGTCGGCGTTGGCAAAGGTGGCGTTGATAAAGGAGGTGTCGCCGTCGCCAAAGTCGGTGTTGATAAAGCACACCTCGTTGTTGTTGAACTTGGCATCCTGAAAATCCTTTTTCCCTATGGCAAACGCAGCATTTTTGAAGGTAAAATCGCCTCCAGTAACGCTTGCACGGGTAAAGTCGAACTGCTCGGTTTTAAATACCGCATTCTGAAATTTAGCGCCTGTTTCCATGAACCGGCTGGCGTGAAACGTTAGTTCGTTGCACACAAAAACCGCCCCGTCGAAGTTGGCCTGTGTTCCGGTGAAGTCGGCTATGGAGAAGTCGACCTTAAGGGCAGAGATGAAGAGTGTACCCCTAGCCGAAAAGTTATTGAGCGCTATTCTTGCATTTTTATCTTGAAGTAGGTAGCGGCGGCAAGCCGTGAGCGAGAAGTTGTAGATGAGGCATTCATCAATGTCGATAGGATTCTCCTGCCCAATGAGGTCGTATAGTTCGGCTAAGGTTAGATACCCATAACTTTTTTCGAGCAGCACCTTACCACGCTCATCCTTAAACTCTGCCTTGGCGGTGTGTGGAAATGATACTCCATCGCTGCGGAAGTAGGGGCTTTCATAAAGTTGATATTCAACCGAGTGGAAGCTGTAGAGCATATTTTTATATAATTAGCCTCCATCAAATTTATGGAAAAAGCAGCAGGTTGAGAAATAAAGTTGGTTTTTTAGGGCATTAGCTGGATGGTGTTCAATGAATTGATTTGCAATTTGCCATATTTAAATGCGCTGTCCAACCTCCAACTCTTTTGTTTCACAGAGAAATTGTTTTGTAGCCAGTAGCCAGTAATTTGTCACTCTAACAGCAAATTTGGATGTTAGGTAAATAGGCTGTAGCCTAAAGGTTTTCCTCAGCATAACTTCGGTCTCCGTTCTCTTTAGCCACCTTTCGGTGATTGCGGTGCAGGGCAGCTGCGGAGCAATGAACAGGGGTGGAGCGTGCACCGCTGCTCGCTAAACCATCCTGCTTCTATAAAGATTGCACCCCGCTGGGGTGCCGGGAGGTGGTAGTTGATATAGCTTCGCCGAGCTCTCCGGCTTTTGACGGATCGGTTCTAATTCCTACTTCCTAATTTGGCTACGCCGAACTCGCAAGCTCGGTTCTAGTTTCTAATTTCTAATTTAGCTTCACTGAGCTCCCTTCGGTCGGTTGCCTTCGGCGAGCTCGCTCCGCTCGGTTCACCACTCACTACTCACAATTCACTCTATTTCGCACAAATATCCTTGTAAGGACAAACTTTACAGGCATCCTCAACGGTGGTTTGGGTAAACGCTACCTCGGGGTTAAACAACTCCGAAAGCAGACGGTTTAGACCATGCTGGAAATCGGTGGCAAAGTCGGTGTAAGCATCAACAGTAATTTCTGATTTGTCGGTTTTGTATGTGATGCCAGGGCGGTAGGTTGGCTCGGTTCTTCGCACAAACCAAAGGGCTGGACGAAGGGTTGCGTTTGGATGAATGCGCTGCATTATCTCGCAGTAAAGAAAGGTTTGAAACACCTCTTTTACGTCTGCAATTTTATCGGGATTAAAGAGGTCGTCAATGCTGGAAAATGTGCCCTTGTTCTTGTTGCTCTTTTTGGCGCTTCCCGTTTTGTAGTCCACCACCATTAGCGTTTCGTTAATCTGTTCGAGTCTATCTACCACACCTCCAACCGTTACCTGATGTTGGCCTGTGGCGCCAAAACTAATTTTAGCGTCATACTTCTTTTCCAGTTCCATTATGGTTAATGGGGCGCGTTGGGCATCAACGAGGAGCATTTTTACCGTAAGCTGCTCAATGGCATCCTTCACAATTAGGTTGCGTCCCATCAGCTGCAGCTCTTCGTCTCCGGGTGCTTCATCCTTTAAGAATTCGATGCGAAAGGCACGAGTTACAGTCTCTGAAATTAATTTCTTATTCTCGGCCATAGCCGTAAGCATTTCAGCTGTGAGCACCTTGCCTTGGTATTCCTGTAGCATCAGGTTCATTACCTGGTGTAGAATGGAGCCAAATAGGGGTAGATCAACCTCCTCCGTTGCCTCTTCCAACTCCTTTAGCCCGAGTATGTAGCGGTAGTAAAAGCGCAAAGGGCAGGAGATATAGGTGGTCAGTCCGCTTGGTGAAAGGTATTTCGTGGTGTCTTCGGAAAGGTATGTGTTGAGGATAGCCATAACCTCCTTCCCTTTATCAACGGTGATGGCGATGGGCTCGGGCAAATTAATATCCATCTCCAAAGTCTTTTCGCTCATCTCCATTCGCCCCTCCAGTCGTAGCTGCCTTATGTAGCGGCTCTCCTCACCGGTTTGGGAGCCATCGGTGCGGTTTTTATATATGAGGTAAACGTTTTCGGCACGCTGGATAAGCCGGTAGAAGTAGTAGGCATAAATGGCCTCCTTGTGCTTGTAGTCGGGTAGCTGAAAGGCTATGCGAAGCGAGGGGGTTATAAACGAGGCGCTGTGCTGCTTCCCGGGAAGCACGTCGTCGTTCATGGAGAGGATAATCACGTTTTTAAAGTCGAGCGCGCGGGTTTCGAGAAAGCCCATCAGCTGCAGGCCCGCCAGCGGTTCACCCTTAAACGATACCCGCTGTTGCCCAAATACCTTACGCACCAAATGTCCGGCCACCTTTAGGCTTATCACCGTGTTTTCGGTGGAGAGGATATCGCTGAGCCGCGTAATGCTTTGGTATAGCGCATAGAGGTATTCAATGTCCATGCGCATGCTCTCCTTTGCCTCGTCGTTTTGGGCAATGGTGGCAATTTGCTTGGTGAGCATCACTGTAACCTTTCGCAGGTAGTCGAAAACGCCAATACCGTCGGCAATGGGAGAGAAAATGAGTTCGAAAAGTTCGTTCTTGTGCAGGTAGGTGGCGTTGGGGTAAATTCTGTTTTGGTTGGCAATGCTGTTCATCAGCTCCTTTGCCATATTTCCTGCTACAATGCTGATGTAGGGATGGCTGAGCAGTGCAAGAACGTCGCGGTGGTAATACCGAGTTGACGTTTCTGTGGTTCTGGCTCCCAGCTGCAGCTTCATGAGGTAGTCCACAAGCGTGTAGGCCGGAGTCTCCTTTATGGGGTAGCCCATGGTGATGTTGAGCCTTTCGATGTCGTCGGGTAGGGAGCGCAGCACCGGTAGGAGGTAGTGCTCCTCCGGAAAGATGATGGCGCAACTTTCGTCGAGGTTTCCTCCACGAGCCTTAACTTCATTGAGCAGCATGGGCACCAGCTTGGCCTGTGCAACGCCAGTTGGGGTATTTATTACGGTTATCTTACGTTTCTCCTTAAAGTTCGAAAAGTTGGTTGCCGCAATGGCGTTGGGAAACTCCTTGAGGTTTACGCGGATAAATGTCCCAGCCTCCTGAACCTCGTCCTGCGTATAGTAGGTGTCGTAATCCCAGTAAAATAGAGCTCTATCTTCTCGCTTGAAGTATCGAAACAGCTCCTTTTCGCAGCTGTTGAGCGCGTTAAATCCGATAAAGGCAAAGAGTCCATCGGGGAAATCAACACTGCCTCCACCGCTAAATTTATCGGCAGCGGCACGGTAGGCCATGCCCTCGTAGGCCAGGTTCTTTTCTTCTAACAGGCTTTTAAAATCCTGGTAAATGGAGCCCAACACCTCCCAGATGGTGAGGAAGTTGCTGCGAATGGGGGTAAGGTCTTGCTTGTCGAACAGGTTGATAAAGGCGGCAAGAGCCTCCCGCTGCTCCGGGGTGATGGCTTCGAATTTTCCCTCCAGCTCCTTTATAGCCTGAATGTTTCGGAAGAGCAGTGAGTGGTCAACACGGTATTTATCCACTAGGTCGAAATCGGTGAGCATCACCTCACCCCAGAAGTAGAAGTTGTCGAACGTCTCCTCCGAATCTTTAACCTTGCAGTAGATTTTATGCAGGTCCAATACCAATGAGAGTTGATCGGCGGCCTTGTAGTCGGTGGCCATATACATTAGGTCGGAAATGGAGTAGACCTTTGGATGCCATTGTGGCTTATCGATGAGCTTGGACAAGTAGCGTGCAAAAAATAGTCCCGCTCTGCGTGTGGGGAATACGAGGTTTATCTGGTTCAACTCCTCTCCGTAGCGGGAGTGCAAATCGTGGGCAACAAGGCTGAGAAACGGTTCCATTGGCACGCCTACTTAGTTGGTGGTGTTAATTTCCATGCCTTGTGGGTTGCCATATACGTGGATAATATCAATCTTGTCCGATCGTGAAATACCTCCAGGGTTGATGCCCGGCTTTCCCTCCGGAACAGGAACGTGCATGGCCTCAAAGTAGTTCTTCCAAACCGGAAAAATGGTACCGGTTGCCGGGTCGTTGTAGGTCATGGGATTGAGGTTGAATAGGGGATTGCCCAGCGAATCTTTGTAGGAAAAGTAAACCAGCTCGCTGCAGTAGTATGCCTTATTGTTGATGTTGAAGACGGTGTCGTAGGGCATTCCAAGATAGGTCATGGCTCTTTTTACAGCCTCCTTTGCCAACCGTTCGGAGTTGGGAATGTTGAGCCGGCCCACAATTACCTTTGGATGGCCGCTAGTGTCGGCACTACGCTTTAGAAAGCTGCTCAAGGGCGTTTGTGAAACCCCTTTCGAGATGGCTTCCAGCACCTCCACGCGTCCAGTGCTGTCGACCACCGCAATACCTACGTGCGAGAGCTTGGCTCCATGCCAGCCTTGCGTAACCGTTTCTATGGCGGTGCACATGTCGCCGCAGTCCAAATCCTGAAAAAGCAGATCGCCCGACTGCAGCGCAAATGGTTTCTCTGCCGGTTGGTGGTTGCAGGCTTGCAGGAGTAGTCCTGCCATGCAGATCATTGTGATATATCGTATTACGGAGGTCATGGCATTTGGTTATTCGTTTATTGCGTGGTTGCAAGTTAGCCATTTCCTGAGAAATTTTCAGCGAAGAATTTTGGGGCGTGGAATAGGTGGTTGAATGTGGATAGGCTTTAGAACCTCGTTCACCTCTTTACATTATAATACATTTCGGGCCTTCAGCCCTCCAATCTAACGATTGCCAGATACACAGGGCTTCACTGCGTTGCACCCGATGCTTTTACATGTAGTTCCTTCAGAACGATTGGGTATTTGCTACCAATATATTGAAATGTGCTCTCCAGTGGCTAGGTTTTAGGGGCAACGCCCCGTAATGTAACAGCACATGGCGGTGCGAAGCAAAGCCATGTGCTAAAAGGCACAAAATGAAGCTAGCCCTGAAAGGGCGTAATGTATTGTAGAAAGTTCAACAGGCAATCAGTTAGTAGATTAGGATATTAGCGATTTAGGATGTTAGGTAAATAGGCTGTAGGCTATAGACTATAGGTTTTCCTCCACCCAACTTCGGACTTTTTTGTAGCACAGTGTTACACAGAGAAATTGTTTTGTAAGCCAGTGATAAGTGACAAGTTACTAGTTACGTAGCCCCAGTCACGCTACCAGCAAATTAGGATATTCGCGGGTTAGGTTGTTAGGAAAATAGGCTGTAGGCAATAGACTATTACACCTAGTCAACTAAATAAATTGCGGATATATCACCTTTTCTAGCTCGCTAAATTTTTTGCTTATCACATAGTAAGTATTGAGCTTTATACTATCAGCTAGTTTGTTCAAACGAGCCACATCAGCCGAGGTGGCTTTTACTTTTACCTCAAGAGCAGTTTCTTGGTTTAAGATAAAATCGATCTCCGCACTATTGCGCTTGCTGTAGAATGATAGCTGGCCGTATGCCTCAAGCTGATTGCAAACGGCTGTCTCTAATAACTGCCCTTCGGTTACTTTAGCCACCAAGTTTAGAATGCCGGTATCTGAAAAGTAGACCTTCTTTCCTCCTGCCACACTTTTGTCGATGCTTTTGGAATACTTTCCAACCAACTTCAAGAAGAAGATGCCCTGGAGGAATTCCATGTAACCATAAACCTTTACCCGATTAATTCCAAGTTCGGCTGCAATTTTTGAGATATCAATCATATTCCCATTGCGAGGTGCAAGAAGTAGGATCACATCGCGCAGCTCTCTAACATCGCGCAATTCGGTAAATACCTTAATGTCCTTTTCGAAAAAGGAGGCAAAGATGTTTCTTAAAACCATCCTCTTAGTTTTAATATCCGGCGTTAGGGCCACCTCCGGAAATCCGCCAAATTCCAAATACTCCTCGTAGAAGCGAGCATTTTTTTCATACTGTAATCTACCGCGCTTTTCGAAGATGGTCTCCGGTCTTTGATCCATTAACTCCTGCTCGGAGATTTTACCCTTGAAATACATAAATTCTTGAAAGGAGAGGGGGCGTAGCGTATACAAAAATTTCCTGCCGCTCAGCGATTCGGGAAATAGGTTACGCAGATAGTAGTTCGATGAGCCGGTTACAATAAACTTCACCTGATGATGGTCGATGAGGTATTTGATTATTCTGGTTATATCTGGAAAGTTCTGAATTTCATCGATAAAAACGTATAACCGCTCACCCTCCTGCGATCTGGCTAACTTTTTTAGTTCATAGTAAATCTGATTATAGTCGACCGCTTCAAAGAGCATCTGATCGAGAGGGTTGTCAAAGTCAAACCACAGCTTCACCCCCGGTGTAGCCTCGAATAGCATCTGCATGAGGCTTGTCTTGCCCACCTGCCGCATCCCGGTAATGATAATTGCATTCTTGTGTTCAAGTTGCGGTAAGATTTCAAAGTATAGCGACCTTTTCATGCTATCTGTATTTTATCATTTACAAATATACGATAATATGTAAAAAAATAATTACAAATATGTTTTTTTAATTGGTAACGTTTAGCAAATTATGATATTCGCGATTTAGGATGTTAGGTAAATAGGCTGTAGGCTGTCGGTTTTCATCCGCACAACTTCCAACTTTTTCGTGCATAACTAGCCAGTCAACTTGAGAAATCTCCTAGGTAAAGAAGAATTGCTGGATGAACTTGATTGCTTCAGCAATTGAGGACACAAGCATGTTGCTGCTTTTTTCCCATCCAGCATTGGCGGGAATAACAATCAGCAGCTTATCAGCTTCCACATCTTGAAAGGCATTGTGGTTTCCCTTGCTGAGGGTTGGGGATAGGGAGACCTTGCATTCCAGTGCTATGCGTTTTTGGCCATACTCCAGTATAAAATCCATCTCTGCACCATGGCTCGTTCGATAGTAATAGATATTTAGAAATGGGAAGTGGGCTTTCAGGTGCATCAATACTATTGTTTCCCAAAGGGCACCCAGTGATGGATGTCCAAGCAGCTGATTGTAGTTCAACACTCCGGTAAAAGTGTTGATTATGCCGCAATCGCTCAAATAAACTTTTGGGGACTTAACAATGCGTTTGCCACTATTGGTTACAAATGGAGGCAAAATCTCCAGCATATAAGTTCCGTGCAACAGGTCGATATAATTTTTTACGGTTGTATGGCTTACTCCAAGTGAATTAGCGACTACAGAATAGTTGACAACCTGTCCATTTAAATGGGATAACATTTGCCATAAACGGCGCATCGTTTGAGGAGAAATACCTGTCCATTGCAACAAATCACGCTCAATAAAGGTTGTAACAAAGTTTTCGCGCCAACGAACCGATTCGTTCATCGTATTAGCTAATAGGCTTCCGGGAAAACCACCTTTGACCAGATATTCTTCCAGTGTGTAATCCTTATTGATCTCCATAAGAGAAAATTGGGTAAGCCGATGGTAGCTAATTCTACCCGCCAAGGTTTCGGAGCTTTGGCGTATTAAATCTTGCGATGCTGAGCCTAAAAGTAGAAAATGACCTTTGCCGCCCCACTCATCCACCAAACTTCGAATTAAGGGAAAGAGGTTGGGAAGTCGCTGAATTTCATCAATACAGAATAATCTCCCTTTATTTGTAGAGAAAAACCACTCTGCATCGGCCAGCTTGCTTAAATCGGAGGGGCGTTCCAAATCAAGGTATAGCGCATTGGCCCTTTCTGAGATGATGTGTTTAGCAAGAGTTGACTTACCACACTGACGTGGACCCAATATGGCAGTTACCGCAGAGGTTTCAAGACTTTGTTGAATGTCTGCTTCTATAAAACGACTATAGTACATAAACAAATATTACCGTGTAAATTTAAAACATTATTTTCATAATGCACGGTTTGAGTCTGTAGTTTTACGCTTACTCAGCGATCAACGCTTATTTTTAAGGTGATTTGTTCCATTGGCCATAGGTTTGCAACCGAACAACTTCCAACTTCGGACTCCGGTCTTCGGACTCCCAACTTCTAACCCCTCATTCTCAAATCGGCTCATTCTCAAAACTTGTCCTCCCACTGGCAGATTCTCAAATTGCACATTCTTCAATCTTCAATCTTCAAATTGTCTCATTTTCAAATTCTCAAATTGCTCATTGTCCCATTGGTGTAATGCCTCTTTGCCACCTCGCCAAAAATTCCCATTTTTACACAACCAAACTGGCTTAAGCCCTGTTCCCCTCAGGCAAGACGTGCAACGCTAGTTGTAACTGACGGGGCGAAGCTGTGGGGAGTGGAAAGTGAGTGGTGAATAGTGAATAGTGAGAAGTGAATAGTGAGAAGTGAATAGTGAGAAGTGAATAGTGAGA
>Ga0307375_10001110_pt1 | contig 30328 bp, 30 predicted proteins | sample TR1MG_FD_202531 | JGI IMG/M metagenome (GOLD analysis project Ga0307375, IMG submission 202531) | Soil microbial communities from Risofladan, Vaasa, Finland - TR-1 | ecosystem: Environmental > Terrestrial > Soil > Coastal area > Acid sulfate soil | place: Finland: Risofladan, Vaasa | collected... | reverse complement strand
AGCGCAACCAGATTTTCAATTGCCTCGGATCGGCGCGACCGCCGCGGCTGGACCTGTCCCTGGCCGCGCCGCTGCACGCCGGTGACACACTGATGCTGTGCTCCGATGGGCTGTGGGGTCCGCTGTCGGGAAACATCATCAGCAGCGCGGTGCTGAAATTGGGCATCATGCAGGCCGTTCCCGGACTGCTCGACGATGCGGAGCGCCGCGCCAGTCGCCAATGCGACAATCTGTCGGTGGTCGCGGTGACCTGGCAGGAGCATCCCGCGGCGGCGCGGCCGGAACAGGTCCCGGCCGGTGCAAGGCCGATGGATTCCGTCACCGCGCTGCCGCGGCAAGCAGGCTCGGCCGAAACACGCGATGAGTATCTTTCCGATGACGAAATCGAGCACGCCATCGCCAGAATCCAAAACGCAATAAAAGGGCAGGCAAATGACAAGACCTAGCAACCGCGGGTTCGACGAACTGCGCAAGGTTCGCATTACCCGCGGAGCATTCAGTAACAAGGGGGCTAGGCCCCCTTGTCCCCCGAGGGGACTTCCTCCGGGGCGTATATCCCCCAAACTGGGTTCGCGTTTAAAAGGAGTCTTGCAGTGACACGTCCCTCAGCGCGGCAAGCCGGTGAACTGCGCAACGTTCGCATTACCCGCGGGTATACCAAACACGCCGAGGGTTCGGTGCTGGTGGAGTTCGGCGACACCAAGGTGCTGTGCACCGCCAGCGTGGAAGAGAAAGTGCCGGGATTTCTCCGCGGCCAGGGTCGCGGCTGGCTCACCGCCGAGTACGGTATGCTGCCGCGCGCGACCAATACGCGCACCGCGCGCGAGGCGGCGCGCGGCAAGCAGTCGGGCCGCACGCAGGAGATCCAGCGCCTGATCGGCCGCAGCCTGCGCGCGGTGGCCGATCTGTCGCTGCTGGGAGAGCGCACCATCCAGATCGACTGCGACGTGATCCAGGCCGACGGCGGCACGCGCACCGCCGGCATCACCGGAGCGTACGTGGCCGTGCACGACGCGGTCACGCTGCTGCTGCAGCGCGGCCTGATCGCGAGTACGCCCCTGCGCGATTTCGTTGCCGCGGTTTCGGTCGGGGTGTACCAGGGCGCTGCGGTGCTCGACCTCGATTACGCCGAGGACTCCGCCTGCGATACCGACATGAATGTCGTAATGACGGGCGCAGGCGGTTTTGTCGAGGTCCAGGGAACCGCCGAGGGTGCGCCGTTTTCGCGCTTGGAAATGGACGCCCTGCTGGTGCTCGCGCAAAGCGGTATCGCGCAACTGGTCGCTAAGCAGAAAGAAGCGCTCAGGCTGATCTGAGCGGCGCAGCTTTTGCGCTCGTCCAAACCGGAACGGTTGTCTATATTGCAGATATGCAAGCGTTGCAGTTCAACACTATCCGGGGGACACATGACCGACAAACAATTCCAGCAGCTTTACGCGGCGCAACTGGCACAGGTCGCTTTGCTGCAGGCGATCGAGGCCAATGTCTCGTTCATGGCGCACAAACATGTACCGACTGACAGAATTCATCCGAACTGGGGGAAGGCGCGGGAAATGCTCGAGCTGGCGCTGAACGAACTGCCCCCTCCCGCGCAATGACGGCTAGATCCTGAGGAGCCATTGCTTTTGCGCAGCGCGCCCGCGGGGACGAGCACGCGTACTTACGCGTACTTGTTACAGCGCCGGCTGCCGCGCATGCAGGAACCAGCGGTCCAGGACCACGTGGCGGGTAGCCCAACGGCTGCCCAATAGCCCCCTGGCGAGCACCTTGCGCACAAACCCGGGAATCATGTCTGCGGCCGGGGCCGCCTCGGATCCGAAACGCGCGCTCAGCCGCTCGGCATAAGCCTGCAGCCGCTGATAGCGGTAATCTTCGCCCGCATCGGCGACGACCGCGGCCGCGATCAGACCCGACTCGACCGCCGGCCGTATCCCTTCTCCGCTTTGCGCATAAGCCAAGCCGGCGGCGTCGCCGACGAGCAGGACGCCCTCATCGAGCAGCTTGCGCCCCGCATGTCCGCGCAGTAGGTAGGCATGCCCATGGAACTTGTCCGGGATGTTGCCGGGGATTTTGCCGCGCTGCTTTAGAAAATCGCAAAAATCCTCAAGGTGTTCCGCAAGACCCTGATGGCCCTCGCGTCCGAGCCCGATATTGAGATAATTGCCTTTGCGGAAGCACCAGCCGTATCCCTTGAGATCGCGGCAGAAATAAATTTCCGGCGTATCCGCGCGCACCCGGCAGCCGGCGTCTTGTTCCGCATCCATCTCGAATTCGATTTCCTTCGCCGTGACCGCATCCTCGGCTGCGCCCAGCTTCGCGCCGAGGTGACGGGCCACGGGGCAGAAGTGCCCTCCTGCGCCGATCAGCAGCGGCGCCGCAATCGCATCGTTGGCTATCCACAGACTGCCGCGCTTGTCCAGGGACTTCAAAGTCTCGCCCAGCCGCAGGCGGGCGCCCGAGCGCTGCAGCAGGTAGTGATCGAACTCGCAGCGGCGTATGCCGAAGCTGATCGTGGCGGGGTAGCGGGTCTCCAGCTCGCGGCCGTGAATCAATCCAGTGCGAATGGCCGTGATCGGCTGCAGCACTCGTCCCTTGGCATAGTCCCCGGTGTCGAACTGCAGCGCCTGCACCACCGCGGGGGTGATCCAGCCGGCGCAGACCTTGTCGCGCGGAAACTGCGCCTTGTCCATCACCGTCACCGACATGCCGCGCTGACGCAGCTTCCAGGCGCAGGATGAACCCGCCGGGCCGCCCCCGACGATTAGCACATCACAGGTTTCCATCGGCTCGTTTCAGGTCGCGTACAGGTATTGCCTGGTCCACGCAATCCCGTTCTGCCCGGAACGGTTGAAGATCACCTGGAACAACTGCATATCCCCCGACCTGAACGCGGCAACCGAACCCGCAAGATACAGGCGCCAGGCGCGCACGAACGAGGCGTCGAACATTTCCGCGACGCGCCCGGCATTGGCCTCGTAGCGCGCGAGCCAGTGCTCCAGCGTCTTGGCGTAATGCAGCCGCAGGTTTTCCACATCCAGGACGGAAAAATTGAAAGGCTCGAAGATCTGCATCATTTGCGACAGGCTCGGCGGGCATGCACCCGGAAAGATATTGCGCTCGATCCATGGGGTCATCGGGCTGGGGCGATTGCGTCCGATGGAATGGATAAGTCCGCGGCCGCCTTCCTTGAGACAGCGGTTTATGATCGCCCCGAGGGCCTGGTATTGGTCCACGCCGACGTGCTCGAGCATGCCGACCGACACGAAGGCATCGAATTCTCCCTCAGCGTTGCGGTAGTCGTCCTCGATGAACTGCACCCGCCCGTCCAGGTCTTCGGCGCGTGCGCGCTCCCGCGCGTAAGCGATTTGCTCTTTGGATATGTTGTAGGCCTTCACCGTTACGCCGTAGTGCCTGGCCATGTGCAGCGCCAGGGCGCCCCAGCCGCAGCCGGTCTCGAGCACCGTTTCGCCCGGCGCGAGGCGCAGCTTGCGGCAGACGTAGTCGAGCTTCGCCACCTGCGCTTCCTCCAGGCCCATCGCCGGGTCGGGAAAATAGGCGCAGGTGTAGACCATGTCCCGGTCGAGCCAAAGCCTGTAGAAATCGTTGCCTATGTCGTAATGATGCTGGATGTTGCGCCGCGCCTTGGTCTGGCTGTTACGCGACGGCGCATTGAATGGCGCGAGCAGCTTTTGGCCGATCTGGCCCTGCCCGGCAGGCGGCAGCGCCCGGTAGATCGCTTCGAGACAATCCACCAGATTTCCCTGCACCTCGATGCGTCCGGCAGTGAACATCTCTCCGAAACCGAGCTCGGGGTTGGCGATCAGCTTCAGCAATGCGCCGTGGTCGCGAATCAGCACTCGCCCAAGTGCAGATTTTTCCAAGCTCGCGATTTCCTGCCCATCCCACAACACGAGTTCCAGGGGTGGATTGCCTAGGGAGTCCATCATCCGCGTGAGCAGCAGTTTTTCCGCGGAGAAGACCCTGTTGGCCAAGGACGGCAGTGGCCCGCTTTCGCGCACCGGATTGCCGGCGCCACCGCTGGCCGCTTTTGCGTACGCTTCGGTTGGCTCTTGGCTCATGTTGACACCTCGCTTTCGTATCCCGCTATTGCCGAGGACATCTTCGCATACCGGCGCGCCGCGTGGCAACTTGCATACTCCGCGGGCCCGTCCGTCCCCGCACGCGTTCTCTTCAGGACGGCAGGAGCGCCAGCGCCGGAATTTCGGCCGCCTCCGGCTTGTTGTTTCTGGCCTCGACCATGGTCGAAAAATCAAAAAGATTTACCGGGCATATATTCATGGCGTCCAAACCGGTTTGACCGAGAAACCGGTCGAGCGAAAAATCCGGGCGGAACCCTAACTGCTTAGACAGCGGCGCCAACATGCGTTCAACGCTCCTGAGGATGGGATTGCGGCTGTGAAAATGGTTCACCAGGAAAATCTGCCCGCCGGGCTTGCACACCCGGCGCATCTCGTCGACCAGGCGCGCCGGATTCGGAACCACGGAAGCGACATACATGGCTACCACCTTGTCGAAGCTGCTGTCCGCAAATGCCATGTTCTCCGCATCCATGACCATCAACTCAGCCGCGCCTTCGAGGCCGCCCCGCGTTTGACGAACACGCGCCTGATCGAGCATATCGCGGGAAATATCGATGCCCACGACGTTCACGTTCTGCGGATACAGCGGCAGGGAAAGGCCGGTGCCCACGCCCACTTCCAGAATCCGCTCCCCCGGTGAACACTCCATTCTGTCGACTATCGCCCTGCGCCCGGGCTGAAACACCGCCCCGAAGCAGACATAGTAAAAGTTGAAGCGCGCGTAACGCCTGTAGGCTTGTTCTATCGCTGCAATATCCAAGAGAGTCCCCTTCTTCCGGCCGATGCGGTGAATCGCGCAGGGCGCCCTCCTGCTGCCTTTTACACCGAGCTTACGCCGCCTACCGGCAGCGCGTTTGACATTGGTCACAGTCGCAACGAGCGCTGCTTCGAGCGCAACTGGACCGGTTGCATGCTAAATTGCCGTTTTTACAAAACATAGTCAAGAGTTAAATGAACAGCAACAGCCATGACCGCATTCCCGGCGAGCGCTTCCTGCACGCGCCGGGTCCCACGCACATCCCCGCCGAAGTGCTCAACGCCATGCACCGCCAGCCGATGGACCACGGCGATCCGCGGCTCGAGGCGCTTGTCGCTGCGTGCGAAAGCGGCCTGCGGCGCGTGCTGCAAACCGATAGCGCCGACGTATTCATGTACATCGCAAACGGCCACGGCGCATGGGAAGCGACCATCGAAAACCTGCTCGCCCCCGGAGAGGCGGTGCTGATTCCGGGCAGCGGGCATTTCTCCGAGCAGTGGGCGCTGCAGGCCGAGTCGACCGGGCGCCGCGTGATCGGCACGCCTTACCGCGAGGGCTATCCGATCGACGCCAACCACGTCGAGGAGGCCCTGCGCGCGGACAAGAAGCGCGAGATCGTCGCGGTCTTCGCTGTGCACACCGACACCGCGAGCAGCACGACCTGCGACCTCAAAGCGGTCCGCGCCGCGATCGACGCCGCCGGACACCCGGCGCTGTTCGTCGCCGACGTCGTGGCCTCGCTTGCTGCCGCGCCGTTCGCGATGGATGCGCTAGGCGTCAATGTCGCGGTGGGCGCATCGCAAAAAGGACTGATGTGCCCGCCCGGATTGAGCCTGGTCGCGATCGATGCGCGCGCGGGTGAGATCGCGGCAAACAATACCGCCCCGCGCTATTACTGGGACTGGGGGCGGCGCAAAGCGGAGTACAGCTACCGCAAGTTCTGCGGCACCGCGCCGCAGAACTTGCTGTTCGGACTCGGGGCCGCGCTCGCGCTGCTCGAGCGCGAGGGTTTGGCGGCGGTGCATGCCCGCCACGCCCTGCTCGCGCGCGCGGTGCAGGCCGCGGTCGAGTGCTGGTCGCGGGAAGGGGCGGTGTCCCTGCACTGCCGCGTGCCAGAAGCGCGCTCGGTGTCGGTCACCACCATAGACGTGCGCCCCGGAATCGATGTAGAGGCGCTGCGCACGGTCGCGCGCGAGCGTTTCCAGGTCGCTTTCGCCGGCGGCCTCGGCCCGCAGACCGACCGCGCCTTCCGCATCGGCCACCTCGGCGACGTGAATGCCGCGATGGTCTTGGGCTGCCTTGCAGGAATCGAGGCCGCCATGCTGGCGCAGGGTATTCCCTTCGGTCGCGACGGCCTGCAAAAAGCCGTGGACTGCCTGGCGGCGGGTTGAATCCGCTTAACCGAAGACCATGACGAACGATAACACCGGCAAGCTGATCGACCTGAGAAGCGACACTGTCACAAGGCCGAGTCCAGGCATGCGCGCCGCGATGGCGGCGGCCGAAGTCGGCGACGACGTCTATGGCGACGACCCGACGGTGAACCGCCTGCAGGCGCGCGCGGCCGAAATGTTCGGCTACGAGGCGGCGCTGTTCGCGCCTTCGGGCACGCAAACCAACCTGATCGCGCTGCTCACGCACTGCCAGCGCGGCGACGAATACATCGTGGGCCAAAACGCGCATACCTACAAATACGAAGCCGGCGGCGGCGCCGTGCTCGGCAGTATCCAACCCCAGCCGATCGCCAACCAGCCCGATGGCAGCCTGGCGCTCGCGGACATCGAGCGCGCGATCAAGCCGGACGACTTCCATTTCGCGCGCAGCCGCCTGCTCGCGCTGGAGAACACTTTCGGCGGGCGCGTGCTCCCGCCCGACTACACGCAGGCGGCGACAGCGCTCGCGCATCGGCGCGGCCTGGCCGCGCACCTGGACGGCGCGCGCCTTTGCAATGCTGCGGTGAAGCTCGACATCAGCCCGCGAGACGCGGTGACAGGTTTCGACAGCGTTTCCGTCTGTCTGTCCAAGGGGCTGGGCGCGCCGGTCGGTTCGCTGCTATGCGGCAGCCGGGCATTCATCCAACAGGCGCTGCGCTGGCGCAAGATGCTGGGCGGCGGCATGCGCCAGGCCGGCATACTCGCAGCGGCGGGACTGTATGCGCTGGAACGCAACATAGGACGGCTCGCCGAAGACCATGAAAACGCCGCGCGCCTCGCGCGGGGACTGTCGGACATCGCGCAAATCGAAGTGACCATGCCAGACACCAACATGGTCTTTGCGGACATGCCGGCCGGGCAGTGCTCCTCGCTGCAGGAGGCGCTGAGACGCAAGGGCATACTCGCGCAAGTCGGCCCGCGCATGCGCATCGTGCTGCACCTGGACGTTTCCCGGGCGGACGTGGACCGGACGATAGCGGCGTTCAAGGAATTTTTCGCCAGCTGACGCATGCGGATTTCGCGCCGCGGCAATGCCGCCGACCGCGGTAAAATGTGCCGATGAAAAAACTCGTCATCGCCAGCAGCAACGCCGGCAAGCTGCGCGAAATCCGGGCCATACTCGCTCCGCTGGACTGCGAAGTCCTGACCCAGGCAGCGCTGGGCGTCGCGGACGCAGAGGAGCCGCACCTGACCTTCATCGAAAACGCGCTGGCGAAGGCGCGCCACGCGTCCGAGCGCGCAGGACTGCCGGCGCTGGCGGACGATTCCGGGGTGTGCGTGCTCGCGCTGGGCGGCGAACCAGGGGTGCATTCCGCACGCTATGCGGACGATTCGCCCGGCGACGCAGAGCGCGACGCGCGCAACAACGACAAACTGGTCGCGGCGCTCGCCGCCTGCGCCGACCGCCGCGCCTACTATTATTGCGCCATGATTCTGGTGCGCCATGCGGCCGATCCGCAGCCATTGATCGGCGAAGGCTACTGGTGGGGCGAGATCCGCGCACAGGCGCGCGGCCACAAGGGCTTCGGCTACGATCCGCATTTCTTTCTGCCGGAACTGGGCAAGACGGCGGCCGAACTCGATTCCGAGCACAAGAACCGGCTGTCGCACCGCGGCCAGGCCTTGCGCCAGCTGGTCGAGAAGTTGCGCAGCTTTCCCTGATCGGACGAGCGCTCAAGCGCAGCAGCCGTGTCCGCCGCAAGCACCACCGCCGTTTTGCCGCCGGGCAGCGCCAGCCTGAAGGCGCTGCCGCCGCTCGCGCTCTACGTGCACATCCCGTGGTGCGTGAGGAAATGCCCCTACTGCGACTTCAATTCGCATGAGGCCCGTGGCAAAGGTCAGGGCGAAGCGCCGGAGCAGGATTATGTGCGCGCGCTGATCAATGACCTCGAACTCGCCCTGCCGCAGATCTGGGGCCGGCGCGTGTACTCGGTGTTTTTCGGCGGCGGCACGCCGAGCCTGTTCTCGGCGCGCGCGATCGAGGCGCTGCTGGCGGCGTTCCGTGCCCGACTCAACCTCGCCGCCGATGCGGAAATCACCTTGGAAGCCAACCCGGGTACGTTCGAATCGGCCAAATTCCGCGACTACCGAGCTTGTGGAATCAACCGCCTGTCGATCGGCATCCAGAGCTTCAATCCTGCGCTGTTGCAGGCCCTGGGGCGCATCCACGACGGCGAAGAAGCGCGCCGTGCCATCGGCATCGCGCAGGCGCATTTCGACAACATCAACCTCGACCTGATGTACGCGCTGCCGCGGCAGACGCTGCACGAGGCTGAACAGGACGTCGCTGCGGCGCTGCGCTTCGGCACCACCCACCTTTCGGCCTATCACCTTACCCTCGAGCCCAACACGCTTTTCTTTCGCCATCCGCCGCCGTTGCCGGACACGGAACTCGCCGCCGACATGCAGGACATGCTCGAGGAGCGCTTCGCGAGTGCCGGCTACGTCAATTACGAGACTTCTGCCTTCGCCCAGCCGGGCCGCGAGTGCAGGCACAACCTCAATTACTGGCGCTTCGGCGACTACCTCGGCATCGGTGCCGGCGCGCATTCCAAGCTATCGTTTCCGGACCATGTGCTGCGCCAGATGCGCTACAAGCAGCCGCGCGAATACATGCAGAAGACCGCCGCCGCAGCGCCGGTGCAGGCAGAGCATGCGGTTCCACCCAAGGACCTCGGCTTCGAATTCATGATGAACGCACTGCGCCTCACCGGGGGCTTCGAGGCGGGGCTGTTCGCCGAGCGCACCGGCCTGGCGCTCTCCGCCGTGGAGCGGCCCTTGCAGGAAGCGGCGCAGCGTGGTCTGATAGCGCGTGACCATCTGCGCATCGCGCCGACCAAGCGCGGGCAGCGCTTTCTGAACGACTTGCTGCAACTGTTCCTGCCGCCGGGCGACACAAACTGAGGGGCCGTTTCGGAATTTCCGCGATGGCCTCTGAATCAGGGGGGTGCGAGCTGGGCGTGCCGAAGGTATCGATCCCCTTTGCGGGAAAAGTCCCTTTGGGATAGCCCCTCGTTTTGTTACAGAAGCTGAAGGAGAACGCAATGATCTGGATCGTACTCATCGTTATTCTCGTCATTCTCGCCGTGCCCTTTATCTGGGCCACTTCGATCTACAACGCGCTGGTCGCGCTCAGGAACCGCTTCAAGAACGCGTTCGCCCAGATCGACGTTCAAATGAAGCGCCGCTACGACCTGATCCCCAATCTGGTCGAGACGGCCAAGGGCTACATGGCGCACGAACGCCAGACCCTGGAAGGCGTGATCGCGGCGCGCAGCGCCGCCGTCGGCGCCAACCAGCGCGCCGCGGCCAACCCCGCCGATGGCGCGGCGATCAAGGGGCTCGCCGCGGCGGAGGCCGGGCTCTCCGGTGCTCTCGGACGCATGTTCATGCTGTCGGAAGCTTATCCGGATCTCAAGGCCAATCAGAACATGATGCAGTTGTCGGAGGAACTCACCAGCACCGAGAACAAGATCGCGTTCGCGCGCCAGGCGTTCAACGATGCGGTGATGAGCTACAACACCCGCATCGAGTCCTTCCCTGACAATGTCATCGCCGGCATGTTCCAGTTCAAGGCCGCTGAATTGCTGCAGGCGACCGAATCGGCGGCGGAGCGCGAGCCGCCCAAGGTGTCGTTCAGTTAGACCGGCGACAGCGGCGGCGGGAATGCGATGAATTTTTTCGAGCAGCAGGACGCGGCGCGGCGCCGCACCATGCGCCTGGTGCTGCTGTTCCTGCTGGCGGTGGTGGCGATCGTCATCGCCGTGAATTTGGTGTCGGCGCTGGTTTTCATCGGCGTATCCGCCAACACGGCAGGTGGCGGCGCGCGCATCAACGCGCCCGCGTCCTTTTACGCGACGGTGACGCTCGCCACGCTGGTGCTGATTGCCGGCGGCAGCCTGGCGCAGATCTCGAGCCTGGCCGGTGGCGGCGCGGTGCTGGCGCGCATGATGGGAGCGCGTCAGATTTCCACGGAAAGCGGCGACCCGGCCGAGCGCAGGCTGCTGAATGTCGTCGAGGAGATGGCGATCGCCTCAGGGATCGCCGTGCCCCAGGTGTTCGTGATGGACAATGAGCCGGCGATCAATGCCTTCGCCGCCGGCTACTCGCCCAGCCAGGCCGCGGTCGTCGTCACGCGCGGCACACTGCAGCAGCTGAACCGCGACGAACTGCAGGGAGTCATCGGGCACGAGTTCAGCCACATCCTGAATGGCGACATGCGCCTCAACCTGCGCCTGATGGGGGTGCTGGGCGGGATACTGCTGCTGACCACACTCGGACTCATGCTCGCAAACACCTCCTCGCGCCGCGACAGCCGGGGTTCGTCCTTCGCTCTGCTCGGTTTCGGCTTGATCGCGATCGGCTACATCGGTGTCTTTTTCGGAAGGCTGATCCAGGCGAGCGTGTCGCGCCAGCGCGAGTTTTTGGCCGATGCCTCCTCGGTGCAGTTCACGCGCAACCCAGACGGCATCGGCGGGGCGCTCGCGAAAATCGGCTTGGCCGGGTCCCGCATCGGCCATCCGCGCGCGGCGCAAGCAAGCCATATGTTTTTCGGCGAGGCGATCGCCACCGGTTTTGGAGATCTCATGGCCACGCACCCGCCGCTACGGGAAAGGCTGGAGCACATCTACGGCCATCCGGTGGCGATCGACGACATCGTGGCGCGCTCGGCGCCGGCCGCCGCGGCTGCGCCGCCCGCAAGCACGGCGGTCAGCGGCTTTGGCGGCGGCAATAAATTCGCCCGCGGCGGCGCGGCGGCAGCGGTCACTACCGGGGCCGCGGCGGTGATCGCCGCGATGGGCGATGTTTCCACCCGGCATGTCGATTACGCGGCTTCCCTGCTGGATTCACTGCCGCAGTCAGTGCGCGAGCTCACGCGCAGCACCGACGGCGCGCAACAGGCGATGCTCGGACTGGTGCTTGCGCTGGACGGTCCGATGCATCAGGCGCAGGCCGATTTGCTGCGCGCAGGCGGCAAAAACGCCGAGTTGGTGGCCAAAATCGCGGCCGAACTACAGGGACTGGGCAAGGTCGCACGTCTGCCGCTGATTGCGCTTGCCACGCCAACGCTGAAAGCCCTGGCGCCGGCGCAACGCACGGCATTTCTGCTTTTGCTGCAGCAATTGATAGCAGCCGACGAGCGCGTCACGCTGGAGGAGTTCGTCGTGGCGACCATGCTCGAAGCGGCGCTGGGGGAGCGTGCCGGTCGCGCCGTGCCGGTCGCCTACCGCACGCTGGAGCCGCTCGCCGCAGATGCGCAGCTGGTCCTGTCGCTGATCGCCCATGCGACCGAAGGCGACGCCGCGGCCTCTTTCGGAAGAGGCCTGAAGGAACTCGGCATCGCGCTTACGCTTCTCGACCTGCGCGGCATCAGCATCGACGCCGTCAAGGCCGCGCTCGGCCGCCTCAACCAGCTTGCCCCGATGCAAAAGCCGCGGCTGGTAAAGGCCTTGGTGCAATGCGCGCTCGCCGACGGCAAGCTGTCCCTCACCGACGCCGAGTTGCTGCGCGCGATTTGTTCCACACTGGACTCGCCGCTACCGCCTTTTCTGGAGGCAATGCCTTATACCGCCTGAAGGCCATTGCGGTAACGCTGAAACGGCCTTCGATACGCTTTCGAGGAGAAGACATGGGAAAGCCAATGAGTCCTGCGCTGCGGCAGGTCAAAGCGCTGAGCTTCGACGTGTTCGGCACCGTGGTGGACTGGCGCGGCAGCATTAGCCGCGAAGGACGCCGGCTCGGCAAAGCGCTGGGCGTGCGCGCCGATTGGACGGCGTTCGCCGATGCCTGGCGCGCTGGTTACCAGCCGGCAATGCAGGAGGTACGCTCGGGAAAGCTGCCCTGGACCAACATCGACGGCCTGCACCGGCGCATCCTCGACCGCATTCTCGATGAATCCGGCCTGGACATGCTGAGCGAGGCGCAGAAGGACGACCTCAACCGCGCCTGGCACCGGCTTGCGCCCTGGCCCGATGCGCTGCGCGGACTGAGGCGCCTGAAGAAAGGCTACCTCATCACGACCTTGTCGAACGGCAATGTCGCCTTGCTCACCAACATGGCCAAGCATGCGGGCCTGCCCTGGGATTGCGTGCTCTCGGCCGAACTGTTCCATCATTACAAGCCCGATCCGGAAGCCTACCTGGGAGCGGCGGCGATGCTCGGTTTCCAGCCGCACGAGGTGATGATGGTGGCGGCGCACAAGAGCGATCTGCGCGCGGCCCAGGCGGCGGGCCTGCGCGCCGCCTTCGTGCAGCGGCCGCTGGAGTTCGGCGATCCGGCGAAAAAGGACCTGAAGCCGGAGAAGAATTTCGACGTCAACGCAGCCGATTTCATCGATCTCGCTGCGAAGTTGGGCCTGTAGTCCTTATTGCTTGCGGAACACGATGTCCCACACGCCGTGTCCGAGCTTCAAACCGCGGCTCTCGAATTTGGTCAGCGGCCGGTAGTCCGGGCGCGGCGCGAATCCGGGCGCGGTATTGGCGAGCGCCGGCTCGGCAGAGAACACGGCGAGTATCTGTTCGGCGTACTCCTGCCAGTCGGTCGCGGCATGGACGTAAGCGCCCGGTTCGAGGCGCGAGGCGAGCAGCGCGACGAAGGCGGGCTGGATCAGCCGGCGCTTGTGATGGCGCTTTTTCGGCCAGGGGTCGGGAAAGAAAATATGCGCGCCGGCGAGCGTTCCGGGCGCGATCATGTGTTCGATCACTTCCACCGCATCGTGCTGGATCAGCCGCAGATTGCTCAGCCCCCCTTCCGCGATGAGCTTGAGCAGGCTGCCGACGCCCGGCGTGTGCACCTCTATGCCGAGGTAATTGTTTTCAGGATGTGCCTGCGCGATCCGCGCCGTGGTCTCGCCCATGCCGAAGCCGATCTCGAGCAGCGTCGGCGCGCGCCGGCCAAATACCTGCTCGAAGTCGAGCGCGCCCGGCGCATAGGCGATGCCATGCACCGACAACAAGGTATCGACCGCGCGCCGCTGCGCATTGGATACGCGGCCCTGGCGCAGCACGAAACTGCGTATCGGCGGATGCGAAGATGCGGGCATCTGATGTAAGGCAGGGGGTGCTCCCTGCCCGGCGGGTCTCAGGCAGCCTTGCCGATGACGCCGGCAGTGGGGGAACTCGGCGCTGCGGCGTACAGTTTCTTCGGCATGCGCCCCGCGAGATAGGCCTCGCGTCCGGCCTCGACCGCTTTTTTCATCGCCTGCGCCATCAGCAGCGGATCTTTCGCGGCCGCCACCGCAGTGTTCATGAGCACGCCGTCGCAGCCGAGTTCCATCGCGATCGCGGCGTCCGAGGCGGTACCCACGCCGGCGTCGACGATCACCGGCACCTTGGCGTTTTCGAGGATCAGCTGCAGATTCCACGGGTTGAGTATGCCCATGCCCGATCCGATCAAGGAGGCGAGCGGCATCACCGCGACGCAGCCGATCTCCTCCAGGCGCTTGGCCAGGATCGGGTCGTCGCTGCAGTACACCATCACCTTGAAGCCCTCGTGCACCAGCGTTTCGGCCGCCTTGAGCGTTTCCATCATGTTGGGATACAGGCTCTTCGGGTCGCCCAGCACTTCCAGCTTCACCAGCTCGTGCCCGTCGAGGAGTTCGCGCGCGAGGCGCAGCGTGCGCACGGCGTCGTCCGCGCTGTAACAGCCCGCAGTATTGGGCAAATAAGTGTATTTCGACGGCGGCAGCGCATCGAGCAGCGAAGGCTCGCCCGCGGTCTGTCCGATGTTGGTGCGCCGGATCGCCACGGTAACGATCTGCGCCCCGCTCGCTTCCACCGCGCGGCGGGTCTCGTCGAAGTCTTTGTACTTTCCGGTACCTATAAGCAGGCGCGAGGCGTAAGCCTTGCCTGCGATCGTCAGTGAGTCCATTGGATGCCTATACGGGTTGAGCGACGCTCGTGCGCGCGTCGCAGGAAACGGGAAAATTGACCGAGCTGGCGATGAAACAATGCTCGTGCGCCCGCTCGTGCAGGCGCTGCGCCAACTCCGGGTCGCTGCCGGCGGCGATGCGCACCTGCGGGTGCAGGCTGACTTCGGTAAAGCGCATCTTGCCCTGGTGCATCTGCATGGTGCCGCTGGCTTCGTCCGCGTAGGCGAGAACACGCACTCCCGCCCGCGCCGCTTCCGCGAGGTAGGTGAGCATATGGCAGGCCGACAGCGACATCACCAGCATATCTTCAGGGTTATGGCGCGACGCATCGCCGCGGAAAACCTTGTCGGCGGACCCCTGCAACGGCGGCTTGCCCGGAATCTCGATCAAGTGCTCGCGCGAATAGCTCTCGTACGAGCTGGTCGCGCCGCGGGCGGCGCCGGTCCAGCTCAGCTTGGCGCTGAAATGATGCACTTGGGCCACGTTCAGCCGCCTCCGACCGCGACCACGATCTCCAGCCGGTCGCCGTCGGCCAGCGCAGTCTGCGCAAAACGGCTGCGCGGCACGATTTCGCCGTTGCGCTCCACTGCCACACGCTTGCCCGCGAGTTGCAGGCGCTCGAGCAGGGCGGCGATGTCGGTGTCGGGCGCTAAGCGCTGGGCTGCACCGTTAACGTTGACTTCAATCACTGTGAGAACCTGGATGATGCGGCGGATTCAGCGCCGATCGGGCTGCGATACCTGTGCTGATTTTACGACAGTTACCGCTGACGGTCACTATGGAATCGCATACGGCGGAGCACGCGTCCGAATGCGTCAGCCCCCGGGCGAGCGCCTGCCTCGCAGTGCGAGCATCAGCAGGGCGGCCAGAGCAAACACGGCGCCGGCGTAGAAAGTCGCGCTATCGCCGAACCGGTCCCAGAGTTCGCCGGCGAGCAGGCTGGCAAAAAGCATGGCCATGCCGCTCGCCAGGTTGAAGAACCCGAAAGCCGTGCCGCGCAGATGCGCCGGCGCGGTATCGGCGACCATCGTCGCGAATAATCCCTGTGTCATGCCCAGATGCAAGCCCCACAGCGCCACGCCCGCAGCGACCGCGGCCAGCCCCTGCGCCGTGGCCAGGATCAGGTCGGCGAAAATCAGCGTCAGCAATGCGGCACTGAGCAGAGCCAGGTGGCTGACGCGATCGGCGAGTTTGCCCAAAGGATAGGCGGAGAGGGCGTAGACGACATTCATCACCACCAGCACCAGCGGCGCGTAGCTGTTCGGCAGCCCCTGCTGCTGCGCGCGCAAGATCAAAAACGCCTCGCTGAACCGGGCCAGGGCGAACACGGCGCCCGCCGCGACCACGAACCAGTAAGTGCCGCTCAAATCCGCCAGCGCTTTCCACTGGATCGGGGCAGCCGGTTGGCGCCCGGGCGCGCCCGGGCCGGGCTCGCGCACACCGAAAACCAGCAGCAGCACCGCAATCGAGGCCGGAATCACGGCGTACCAGAATACGGTTCTAAAGTCGCCGGCCCAGTACAGCATCAGCGCCACGCCGAACAGCGGACCGAGGAAGGCTCCGACCGTGTCCAGCGACTGGCGCAGGCCGTAGGCCGCGCCGCGCATCTCCGGCGGTGCGAGATCGGCGATGAGCGCATCGCGCGGGGCGCCGCGTATGCCTTTGCCGATGCGGTCCAGGAAGCGTGCCGCGAACACCGCGTTCACCGTCAGCGCCAGGGCGAACAGCGGCTTGGATAAAGCGCCCAGACCGTAGCCGATCACTGCCAGGAATTTGCGCTTTCCGATGTAGTCGCTGAGCACACCCGAAAAAACCTTGACGATCAGGGCGGTCGCTTCGGCAAAGCCCTCGACCACGCCTACGGCAAACACGCTCGCGCCCAGGGCGGAAACCATGAACACCGGCAGCAGGCCGTGGATAAGCTCGGACGAGACGTCCATGAACAGGCTGACGAAGCCCAGCATCCAGATGCTGCGCGGAATGACGCTAGCGGGCTTCATGGCGAAGTGTGGCGAGAACGGGTCTGCACCGGCATATGAACGAGCAGGATCATACGCCGTCCTCCGCCATGCGGCGGGAAGTTACGCGCTCCTTATCGGCCGAAGCGCTTTACCACTGTCATGAGTTCGTCGATCGCGGCCTCCCCGTTGCCGGACCGGATAGCGGAGCGAACGCAGCCCTTGGTGTGGTTCTCCAGCAACTGCAGCGCAAGCGCATCCAGCGCGGACTGGATCGCGGAGACCTGTGTGAGCACGTCGACGCAATAGCGGTCCTCTTCGACCATTTTCGCGATTCCGCGCACCTGCCCTTCGATCCGGTTCAAGCGCTTGAGCAGGGCCGACTTGTTGGGCTGCACCACGGCGTGTTCCGCGTGGTGCTCGCACTCCGCCGTTTCAGGCTGCAACTTCAAATCCGGCCTCGACAACGCTCTGCTTGAGCTGCTCCAGCGCCACCTTGCCCGGATCGTAGTCCACCACGGCGCATTTGTTTTCCAGAGACACTTCGGCTTTGGCCACGCCGTCGTGCGCCTTCAACACATTGGTCACGCTGCGCACGCAGCCGCCGCAGGTCATTCCGGAAATTCCCAAAGTCACTGTTTGCATCAGAGTCTCCTTTCGTTTTAAGGATTGAAAAATTCAACTGCCGCGCCAGCGCCGCAACAGCAGCGAGTTGCTGACCACGGATACCGAGGACATCGCCATCGCCGCCCCTGCGATCACGGGATTCAGCATTCCGGCCGCAGCGAGCGGGATGCCAAGTACGTTGTAGACAAACGCGAAGAACAGGTTCTGCCGAATCTTGCCGAGGGTGGCGCGCGACAAGCTGATGGCGTCGGCGACCGAAAGCAAGTCGTTGCGCATGAGCGCGATGTCCGCCGCTTCGAGTGCGACATCCGAGCCCGCCCCGATGGCGAAGCTGACATCGGCCGCAGCGAGCGCAGGCGCGTCGTTGATGCCGTCGCCGACCATCCCGACCACGCGTCCGTCGGTCTTGAATTCGGCCACCGCGGCCGCCTTGTCCGCGGGCAGAACCTGGGCGCGGTAGCTGCTCACGCCGGCTGCGGCAGCGATCGCCTTCGCCGTCGCTGCATTGTCGCCGGTCAGCATCACCACCTCGATCCCCATGGCTTTGAGCTTGGAAACAGCATCGCGCGAACTTGCGCGCAGCTTGTCCGCAATCGCCAGGTAGCCGAGCATGCGAGTGCCGCCGCCGACCGCGATTACGGTCTTGCCCTGCGCGAGCAAGGGTTCGATCGCCGCGGCGTCTATGGTCAAACCCGCCTCGGTGAGAAACTCGGGCGCGCCCAGCAGCAGGGTCTGCTCTCCCCCGAGCGCGGGAACGGCGAGCACCCCACGCACGCCCTTGCCCGTGACCGATTGGAAATCGCGCACTGCGTACGGCGTCACTTCGAGTAGTTTCGCGTGTTCGATCACCGCATGCGCCAGCGGATGGGTCGAGCCCGACTCCAGGCCTGCCGCCGCCGCAACCAGTTCGCCGGCATCGATGCCCGCCGCGGCAATCACGTCCGTCACCACCGGCCTGCCCTCGGTCAACGTGCCGGTCTTGTCGACGATGAGGGTATTGATCTTCTGCGCCCGCTCCAATGCGACCGCGTTCTTGACCAGCACGCCGACCTGCGCACCGCGCCCCGTGCCGACCATGATCGCGGTAGGCGTCGCCAGCCCGAGCGCGCAGGGGCAGGCGATGACCAGCACGGCGACCGCGTTCACCAGCGCCGGTGCGAGCTCCCCGCCTATGCCCCACCAAAGCGCGAAGGTCAGCACGCTGATCGTGACCACGACCGGAACGAACACGCCGGCGACTTGATCGGCCAGGCGCTGGATCGGCGCCTTCGAGCCCTGGGCCTCGCGCACCAGGCGGATGATGCCGGCCAGCATGGTGGCCGCGCCTACACCTTCGGCGCGGCAGCGCAACAGCCCCTGTTGATTGAGCGTGCCGGCGAACACCTTGTCGCCGCTGCGTTTGTGGACCGGCAGGCTCTCTCCGGTGAGCATGCTCTCGTCCACGCCCGACTCTCCGCTCGCAACCAGGCCGTCGACCGGAATGCTCTCCCCGGAACGGACGACGAATACGTCGCCGATCCGCATGCTTGCGACCGGCACCTCGACCACGGCGCCGTCACGCTCGACGCGCGCGGTCTTGGGCTGCAGGCGGACGAGCGCCTCGATAGCCGCCGAGGTGCTGAGCTTGGCGCGCGCTTCGAGCAGCTTGCCCATGAGGACCAGCGTGATGATGACTGCGCTCGCCTCAAAATAGACGTGCTGTTGATGCAGGCCGAACAGCGTGACGACGGCGGAGAGTCCGTAGGCCGTGCTCGTGCCCAGCGCCACCAGCACATCCATGTTGGCGCCGCCGCCGCGCAAGGCCTTGTAGCCGCCGACGTAGAAGCGCCGGCCGATCCAGAACTGTACCGGCGTGGCGAGCGCAAGCTGGAACCAGCGCGGCAGCAATTCGGCGTGGGCCTGGCCGAACATCCAGAACATCTGCGCGAGCAGGGGCAGGCTGAGCACGACCGAGATCCAGAACAGGCGCAGCTCGCCGCGGAAGGCGTCGGCGCGGCGCGCCCTCTCTTCCTCGGCGTTGGCTTCGACGCGTTCGCTCGCTTCGTACCCCGCCTTGCGGATCGTTCCGGCCAAGAGTTCGGGCGTGGCCAGGCCAGGCACGTAGCTGATCCTGGCGGTCTCGCTGGCGAAATTGACAATCGCTTCGACGCTCTCGAGCTTATTCAGGGCCTTCTCGATGCGCGCCGCGCAGGCGACGCAGGTCATGCCGTACACCTGAAACTCGGCCACCTGGACCGGCACCGAATATCCGCTGCGCCGGACGGCCTCGACTACTGAGGCTGCCGAGCTTTGGGTCGGTTCGAGCGTGACATGCGCGGATTCCGCCGCAAAATTCACGTTCGCGACTACGCCGGGCAGCTTATTCAGGCTTTTTTCGATGCGTGCCGCGCACGCAGCGCAAGTCATGCCTTCCAGTGGCAAATCCAGGCGATAAGCAGACGATGTTTCCATGAGAATGGCCGGTGAACAAAGAAATTGTGCTTCTAATGCTATACCCTGGCAGGGTATTTGTCAAATACCGCACCAGGGTATAGCCGACCAGCATGGAGCCGGTCGAACCCTCGACCACCCGGCCGCCTCAATCGGGGGGAATCGGGCGCGCCGAAGTGGTAAATGCAATCGATCTCCCCGCTGGAAGATTGGCGTGAAGACCTTCCACAATCGGCGGGCTTGCGGGTGTGTCCGCTTTCCATGTAATCACGAAATTCGCGCCCGAACCGCCGCTGTCGTCGCTGCGCGGAACGAATATCTCGTAGGTAGCCATCGGACCGATTACTTTCGGGGACGGCAGGTACTCGCGCAGCTTTTTTCCGCTGGTGTCGAAATATTGCGCGGAAGTGATACGGATCGGTTTCGCCGGATCCGTATTCCGAATGCTCACGAACACGGAAACCAGCGTCTTCATCGGCTGACCTCGGGCATCCATTTCGCCATGCCATATGTGCGAGTAGACCGGCAAATACAAGACTTGGCCGAGCGAACGCGCCGGCGACGCCTGAGCGAACGCGAAACTGCCGGTAAATGCAAAAAGTATGGCCGAAAAAATCGCGGACTTCATGGGCTCTACCTCGGCGAAACAGGCTATCCGGGCAATATATGAGCGAATGCTCTGGCTGGCAACCTGAGCCGGTGCCGGCCGGCGGCTTCGGCAGCGCGACATTCCCTCCCGGGACGTTGCGGTCGCCGTCCTCAGGTCAGCGTGAGGAGGGCGGTCTGATAAAACAGAAAGCTGACGAGCCACGCAAGCCCAAGCGGCCAAACCAGCGCGAGCAGGCTGAAGCTGCGGCTCTTGGCCTCGGTGACTATGGTGGCGATGGTCGACAGGCAGGGCGTATAGATCAAGGTAAACAGCATGAAGCTATACGCCTGAATCCAGGTGATTTGATGTGCGATCGTGCTGCTCAGCGCACCTCCGTCCTGGCCATAAATCACGGCGAGCGAACCGATCACGATCTCCTTGGCGACGAAGCCGAAAATAAGCGCTATCGTGAGTTTTGGATCGATGCCCAGCGGACTGAGTATCGGATTGAGCAGGCTGCCGATCTGCCCGGCCCAGGTGTGCACGCTGCCGGCGACGGCGTCGGCGGGAAAATTCGTCAGCAACCAGACGAGCACCACGCCCGCGACGATGAAACGCGTCGCGCGCCGGGTGAAATGGCTCACTTCATGCCAGCCGCGCAGGACGACGTGGTGCAGCGTCGGCAGGCGGTATGGCGGCATCTCCAGCACGAAAGGATCGTTGTTGACGTAGCGGCGTTTGAACAGCAGCGAAGTGAGCATGGCGCTGAGGATGCTGACCACATAAAGGGAAAACAGCACCAGCGGCGCGGCGCTGGCGGAAAACAATGCGGCGATGAAGAACACGAACACTTGCAGACGCGCCGAACACAGGGAAAGCGGGATCACCAGCATCGTGAGCAGGCGCAATCCGCGCGAGCGGATCACCCGGGTGCCCATCAGCGCCGGCACATTGCAGCCAAAGCCCATGAGCACCATGACGAAGCTGCGTCCATCCAGTCCGAAACGCGCCATCAGTGCGTCCATCAGGAATGCCGCACGCGACAGATAGCCCGCGTCTTCGACAATTCCCATGCATAGAAAAAACATGATAATCAGCGGCACGAAGCTCGCCACGGTGCTCAGGCCGTTGTAGACGCCGTCGAGAAGCAGCCCGCGCAGCGCATACGGCATACCGGCGAACACGGGATCCAGCGCGCTCGATCGAAATGCCGCGAAGGCCCAAGCCATCGCGTTTTGGATGGGTTCGCCGATCATGAACACCAACTCGAACAGCAGGAACATCACGCCGAAAAAAATGGGCAGCCCCAGCCACGGGTGCAGGAGCACCCTGTCGATTTTCTCAGTCAGGGCATGCGAGGCCGTGGTCGGGACGAACACCGCGGATTTCACGGCGGCGTCGAGTTCGCCCGCATCCGGTGTGGCGCGCTTGCGCTCGGCTTCCCCCGCAGCCCCTTGCGCGCGCAGCGCCGCGCGCAGCGCCGGATGCAATTGCTCCACCCCTTGACCGTATTTTGCGGACACCAGGCAAAGCGGGACCCCGAGCTTCGCGGACAGCCGCTCGGCGTCGATGGTGATCCCCAGTGCGGCGGCTTCGTCCGCCATGTTCAGCACCAATACGGTGGGAAGGCCAAGGCCCATAACCTGCCCCAGCAGCACCGTCTGGCGGTCGAGCTGGGACGCATTGAGCACGAGCAGCACCAGGTCGGCCTGCTTTTGCGCGAGGAATGTCGTGACGACCTTTTCATCCTCGGAGTAGCCGTTCAGGTCGTAAATTCCGGGCAGGTCGATCAGCTGCACCAGCTGGTCGCCGACGATGAGCTTTGCGCTGAGTAAATCTACCGTGAGCCCAGGCCAGTTTCCGACCTTGGCATGGGCGCCAGTGAGGCGATTGAACAGGGTCGACTTGCCCGTATTGGGCATCCCGACCATCGCGACGCGTTTCATCCGGACTCCGGCCTAAAGCTTGGCCGAGCTTCCGTGCATAAGGCAGATACAGTGTGCTTCGCGCGTTCTTAGCATGAGTTCGGTCGTGCCCACCCGCACGTGCAGCGGCCCACCGAAGCGCGCACGGCGCAACAGCCGCACGCTTTTTCCGATACACAGACCGAGCGCGACCAAGCGCTGGTAGAGCTCTTCGCTGGCCTCCAGGGCGAGTATCGTTCCGCTCTCGCCGGGGTCGAGGCGGTTCAGTGTAAATTCGGTCGCAGCAGCTGCCATGATGGTCGGCGTTAAATAGGAATGATTCTTATTGTCGCGCAAGGTTATGCTCTTCGTCAAGCGGCATCGCGCCGAATAACCGGAAAAGGGCGATTATCGCGTTTAGCACGCCGGACGCGCGTAATGAATAAGCTGCGGAAACCATCTATAATCCGCCCCATGAGCGGGAGTAGCTCAGTTGGCAGAGCGCCGGCTTCCCAAGCCTGAGGTCGCGAGTTCGAGACTCGTCTCCCGCTCCACCCCCCTTTCACCCGGCTGGGCAAGCGTAGGTGAGCGGCCGGAAAGCCGCGACCGAACGAGTTCGGCACCGTTGCCTTCCGCTTCGATTGCATCCCACTTGCGCAAAACGCCCGCCTGGCCAACAATGCCCCTCCGATATCACGCTGGCGCAATCCAGCAAGAACCGCTAGCACATGGCCGCATCCTTTGACGGAAAACTGGTCGTCGCGATTTCCTCGCGCGCGCTGTTCGACCTGGAGGAGAGCAACCGCGTATTTGAAGAGCAGGGCGTGGCAGCCTATCACGCATACCAGCGCAAGCATGAAGACGAGGTTCTCAAGCCCGGCATCGCTTTCGGACTGGTGAACAAACTCCTGGCGCTCAACCGCCGCGATCCGCAGAGGGTGGAAGTCATCCTGCTGTCGCGCAACACCGCCGACACGGGGCTGCGCATCATGAACTCGATCGAGCATTACCGACTCGATATTTCCCGCGCGGCCTTCACCGGCGGCGAAAGCACCTACCCCTACGTGCCGGCCTTCGACGCGCAGCTGTTTCTGTCGGCCAATCCGGAGGACGTGCGCAATGCGCTGGACGCCGGCCACGCCGCAGCGACCATCCTGCCCTCCAAGCTCGGACAGAATCCGGCGCCCGATGGCGAACTGCGCATTGCCTTCGACGGCGATGCGGTGCTGTTCTCCGACGAGGCGGAACAGGTATACAAACGCAGCGGACTCGAAGCGTTCGACAGGAGCGAATCCGATGCCGCCAGGCAGCCGCTGTCGGGCGGGCCGTTCAAGAGCTTCCTCGCCGCGCTGCACCGCATCCAGTCCGAATACCCGCCGGAGCGCTCGCCCATACGCACCGCGCTCGTAACCGCGCGCGGCGCGCCCGCGCACGAGCGGGTCATCCGCACCCTGCGCGCCTGGAACATTCGCATCGACGAGGCGCTGTTCCTCGGCGGCCTGGACAAGGGGCGCTTTCTCAAAGCCTTCGGCGCCGACATTTTCTTCGACGATCAGCAGGGACATTGCGAATCTGCCGCGAAGCATGTGGCAACCGGGCACGTGCCCTTCGGTGTCGCCAATCAGAAATAATTCGTCTTTTTCCGCGCGCCTGCTCGCCTGGTACCGGAGCTATGGCCGCCACGAGCTGCCGTGGCAGGGCACGCGCGACGCCTACCGCATCTGGGTCGCGGAAATCATGCTGCAGCAGACCCAGGTCGCCGCGGTAATTCCCTACTACCAGCGCTTTCTCGAGCGCTTCCCCGACATCGCCGCGCTTGCCAGCGCGGCGCAGGACGAGGTGCTGCGGCTGTGGAGCGGCCTCGGCTATTACTCGCGCGCGCGCAATCTGCAGCGCGCGGCGCAGCAGGTCGCCGAGCGCCATGGCGGCGTGTTTCCGCGCGCGCTGGAGGAGATCGAGGCGCTGCCCGGCATCGGGCGCTCCACCGCTGCCGCGATCGCGGCGTTTGCCTATGGCACGCGCGCAGCGATCATGGACGGCAACGTCAAGCGCGTGCTGGCACGGCATTTCGCCGTTCCCGGGTTTCCGGGCGAGAAACGCGTCGAACGGCATTTGTGGCAGATGGCCGAAGCGCAACTGCCGCTGCGCGACATTGGCCCCTACACCCAGGCGCTGATGGATCTGGGGGCGACGCTGTGCACACGCGCCAAACCCGCTTGCACGCGCTGCCCGCTCGCGCAAAGCTGCAAGGCGCTGGCGCTGGCGCGCGTGAGGGATTTTCCGGCACCGCGACCGGCGAGAGCGCGCCCTACGCGCGCTACCCACATGCTGCTGCTGATTCGCAACGGCGAGGTGCTACTGGAAAAGCGTCCGCCCTCTGGAATCTGGGGCGGACTGTGGAGCCTGCCCGAAATCGAGGACGCGAGCCGCGCGCGCGCGCATTGCCGCGCGCGCTATGGCTGCAGCATTGCCGCGCCGCAGGCCCTGGAACCGCTCGCGCACGGCTTTACCCACTTCAGGCTGCAGATCCAGCCGCTGCTGTGCCCGGTGCGAAAGCTCGGTCTGGCCGCGCGCGAGACCGGACAGATCTGGCTGGGTCTGGAACAGGCGCACGCGACGGCAATACCCGTGCCGGTGCGCAAACTCATCGAGCGGCTACTTGGCTAAGAACCGGTTCCAAAATGAACGTCTTTATCATTGTCATTCCGAGCGAACCGAGGAATCTGCTGTTGAATCAAACCTCAAGCAGATTCCTCGGCCTTCGGCTTCGGAATGACATGTCATCTTGAAACGGGTTGTAAGAGTCCGCCTTAGAAACCGTCGCAAAAAAATGCATTTTGCAACCGACCGATCATGGTCGAGTAAAGGAAAGGCATCCCTTCATTCTGCAATAAGCGCTAAATGCCGTCGTAGAGCCAGGCGACGCCGTTGTAGGCCTGCTCCGGCGTGCGCCCAGCCAGCATCTGCCGGCGCAGATCGCGCACGGCGTCGGTGGCGTGATAGATGTCGCCGTACATGCGCGCGGTCAGCTGCACGCGGGTAGTGCGCAGGTAGCGCTCGCGCTGATAGGCGAGGAAAGCGGTGTTGTAGTCGCCTTTGGTCTCGGCGAGCTTGCGCGCGAGCACCACCGCATCCTCGATCGCCATGCAGCCGCCCTGCGCCAGATACTGCAGCATAGGATGGGCCGCGTCGCCGAGCAGGGTCACGCGGCCCTCGGTCCAGCGGCTGACTGGCTCGCGGTCGCACAGCACCCACATCTTCCACTCGTTCGCCATAGCCAGGAACTCGCGCACCTTCGGATGCTGGCCTGCGAAGCGCTCGCGCAATTCGCCCGGATCGCCGTAGGTGTCCCAGCCCTCCTCGTAGCGGCTGCTGTGGAATACGACCACCAGGTTGTAGACCTCGCCGCGATGCAGAGGATAATGCACCAGGTGCGTCTTCGGCCCCGCCCATAGCACTACGTTGTTCTCGCGCAGATGCTCCGGCACTTTGGCGAGCGGAATAACGCCGCGGTAGGCGATATGGCCGGAGACGCGCGGCTTGCCGTCGCCGACCAATTGATTGCGCACCGCCGACCACAGGCCGTCGGCCCCGATCAGCGCCGCACCCTCGAGTGTCTTACCGTCTTCGGTCCGGACCACGACGCGATCGCCGCGATCATCGTACGACGCGACCTTGCAGCTCGTCGTCAGCGTCGCCAGCGGCGAGCGTCTCACCGCATCGATCAGCACCTTGTGCAGGTCCGCGCGGTGGATCACGGCATAGGGGTAGCTGAAGCGCTTGTGCAGCGGCTCGCCCGCCGGGATGCGCGTGACCTCGGAGCCGTCGAGCGCGTCGCGCATGATCAGGTTGTCCGGGAACACCGCCCAATGCGACATCGACTCGCCAACGCCGAGGATCTCGAACATGCGGAACACGTTCGGCCCGAGCTGGATGCCGGCGCCGACTTCGTGGAAATCGGCGGCGCGCTCGATCACCTGGACCGCAAAACCTTTTTGCGTGAGCGCCAGCGCAGCAGCGAAGCCGCCGATGCCGCCGCCGGCTATGAGTATGGGCAATTCGGTTTTCGCCATTCGTCTCTTCTCCTTATCCGCCGCGATTGTAATCGCCGGACGCACCGAACTGCGCCTGCAGCGCGGCATCGATGCGCCCGGCTTCGACCTCGGCCTCGATTTTCTGCAGGAACTGCCACAGCACTTCGGCATCTCCCAGAGCGCGGTGACGCGCGCCGCAACTGAGGCCGTGGCGCTCGATCACGCTGTCCAGATTGTGGCGGCGGTGTTCGGGAAAGAGTTTGCGCGAGAGCTTGACCGTGCACAGCACGCGCGGCTGATAGCACAGGCCGACGCGCTCGAACTCGCTTTTGAGGAAGCCGTAATCGAAGCGCGCATTATGCGCGATCAGCAGCTTGCCCTCCAGGCGCTCGAACAGCCCCGGCGCGAGCTCGCCGAAGGTGGGCGCATGCTCCACCATTTCGTCGCTAATGCCGGTGAGCGCCGCTATGAAAGGCGGAATGTCTTTTTGCGGATTCACCAGCTGGCTCCAGCTGCCGACGAACTCCCCGTCGACGACCTCGACCAGGCCGATTTCGGTGATACGCTCCTCCGCCGCCGACATGCCGGTAGTTTCGAGGTCGAGAAAGACGAGCGGCTGGCGCAGCATGGCTAGAATCCCTCAGGCAAACGAGAAACCCCTCCTGCCCCCCTGATTCGGCCCGCCACAGGAACGCTTTTGCGATAAGGCCTAAGCGGATGCACGGGCGCGCTCGCGCTCGATCAGCACGCGCCGCAGCAACTTGCCGGTCGCCGACTTCGGCAACTGTTCCATGAACTCGACCGCGCGTATCCTTTTGTGCGGCGCCACGCGCTCGGCTACGTAAGCCTGCAATTCCGCGGCTGTGATCTGGCCTTTCAACACGACGAAGGCCTTGGGCACTTCGCCCGCCTCCTCGTCGGCGATGCCGATCACGCAGGCGTCGGCGATCGCCGGATGGCCCACGATCACCGCCTCGAGCTCCGCCGGCGCGACCTGCAATGCCTTGTACTTGATCAGCTCCTTGGTGCGATCGACGATGAAAAAATCGCCGTCGGCGTCGACGTAACCGACGTCTCCCGTACGCAGCCAGCCCTCGGCATCTATGGCGGTTGCGGTGGCCTCGGGCAGCTTGAGGTAACCCTGCATCACCAGCGGCCCGCGCACCATGATCTCGCCCTGCCCGCCGATGCCCAGGTCCGCGCCGGTCGCGGTATCGACGATCTTGCACTCCATGTTCGGCATCAGGCGCCCGCCGGAGGCCGGCTTGATCTTGTCCGGCGTGTTCGGCCCCAGATGGCAGGCGCCGCTGACCTCGGTCATGCCGTAGGCCTGCGACACGCGAAATCCGACGCGCGCGTACAGGGCGTCGGCGACCGTTGCCGAGAGCGGAGCGGCGGCCGAAAACGCGCCGCGGACCTTCGACAAATCGTAGTTGGCGACGATCGGGTGCTTGGCCAGCGCCAGCGCGATCGGCGGCACCAAGTGCAGGATCGTCACGCCGTACTTCTGCACCAGCTGCAGGTATTGCTCGAGATCGAAACGCGGCATGGTGACCACGGTCGCCCCCAGGTGCAGGCTCAGGTTCAGGAACGCGACAATGCCGTAGATGTGGAAGAACGGCAGGAACGCGAGCACCGTGTCCTCTGGCAGGATCAGCGCCGTGTCGGTGACGCCCTTGATCGAACACAGCTCGGCCACGAGGTTGTGATGCGTGAGCATCACGCCCTTGGGCAGGCCGGTCGTGCCGCTCGAATAAGGCAGCGCGACCAGATCCTTGCGCGGGTCGATCGCCACCTGTGGCGGCTGCCCCTCGCCCGCAAGTAAAGCGGCGAACGGCGTGGCGCCCTCGGCTTCGCCAAAGACAAAAATTTCTTCGACCCTGGATTGCGCCGCAGCCTCGCGCGCAACCGCCAGGAATGGCGGAACCGTCAGCAGGAAGCGCGCACCCGAGTCGTCGAGCTGCTTGGCCAGCTCGCCCGCGGTATACAGCGGATTGACCGTCGTCGCAGCGCCGCCGAGCGAGGCGATGGCATGGAACGCGATCGCATACTCCGGCACGTTCGGGCTGTAGATCGCAAAGCGCTCGCCCTTCTTGAATCCGCGGCCCGCCATGCCGGCGGCCGCGCGCGCGACCAGCCCGGGCAACTGCGCGTAGGTGATGACACGCCCGCTCGGACCATCGATCAGCGCAGGCTTGTCGCCGCGCTCGCGCGCGCGCGCCAAGACGTAATCCGTCAGCGCGCTCTCGGGGATTGCGACATCAGGGTAGACGCTGCGAAAAGCCATGGAAAATCCCTCCTGTTGAACCACCTTGGCGCCGCGCGCCGTGGACGGGCGGCGTTGTGCGATACGCAATTGCCGTTGGAACGGTCTTATGGCGCAAGTGTATCCGAGTTTTGCGCTGTTTCGCGCACGCCCCGCAGCGCTCTCAATTGGTAAGCGCAGTTCCGCCCATTTCGAGCAGCAGCACCGCCTCTTCGTCCCTGGGCGCCGGGCCGAAGCGGTGCCGCAGGGGTCGCCCCGATGCCAGCGGATCGTCCGCGGAAAACAGGATGTCGGCGACTATGCCATTGCCCGGCACGCGCAGATCCTTGTTCTCCCAGTCGGCGTGATAGCAGAAAATGACCAGGGTTTCGCCGCCCGGAAGCTCGGCGCAACTCACCAGCGTCCGGTCCTGCACTATATCGAGTGCTCCGCGTATGGCCCGCTCGGGTTCCGCCGTGTAGGCGAATTCCACGTAGGTCGCGCAGCGCGTCGGCGCGGCAGCGATCCAGAATATCTCCGCGTCATCTTCCACGATCGGCCGCGACAGATAGTCCGTGGGGAAGGCGATCCAGGCCACGCGCGCGGCCCGGCCGCTGCCGCGCGGCGGCGTGGCCGCACGGCGCCAGCTGAAGTCGGCGCGGTCGCGCAGCGCCGCCGGCGCGCCCCCGACCCCGCCATGTGCGCTACGGCACATGCCGGACTTACTGAAGCTGTATTTCTCCACGCCGGCGATCGGGCTGGTGGCCAGGTGGAAGTCGCCCAGCCGCGTGGTCGATGCGCGCCAGACATCCGACACGTAACCGTCGGGGCGCTTGATGCCGAAACTCAGATCGAGCAGATGCGGTGACATGGCCGAATCGGAATTATCGGTCTATTTCGCGCGAAAGCGAACGCCCGCACGCGCACGCATCCGCCTCTCGGTCGCCGAATTCGAACGCACCGGGCAGTCCGCCTAGCGCCTCCTCGCCGACGAGGCCGTGCACACCGGCGCCGAGCAAGCGTATCGGCTTGCGCCCGGCTTCGGTGCGCTCGAGCAGGCTCAGCGCGCGCGCCGCAATCTCCGTGGCATTGCGCGTGGGCGCCGCGGCCGTATGGCTGCGCGTTATGGTGGTGAAGTCGGCGTAGCGAACCTTGATGCCGACCGTGCGCGCTAGCAGCTCCTTGCGCGCAAGCCAATCAGCGACCTGGCGCGCCATGCGGTCGATCTCGGCGCGAATCGCGTCAAGCGCCAGGAGATCTTCGTGGTAGGTATTCTCGCTGCTCGATGACTTGTACGGCCGGTCCGGCGTCACCGGGCGGGGATCGTCACCCATCGCCAGGCGCCGCAGCGTTTCTGCCAGGCTGCCGACTGCGCGCCGCAGCATTTCGGGATCGGCCGCACGCACTTCGACCAGGCGCGCTATGCCGATCTTGCGCAGTTTGCCTGCGGTGACCGGCCCGACGCCCCACAGCGCGTCCACCGGCAGTTGCTGCAGGAAGGCCTCGACGCGTTCGGGCGAAATCACCGTCAAGCCGTCGGGCTTGTGCCAGCCGGAGGCGATCTTGGCGAGAAATTTGTTCGGCGCGACGCCGGCCGAAGCCGTGAGCCCGGTCGCCTCGCGCACGCGCTGCTTCAGCCGTTTTGCGACCGGCGTGGCCAGCGCTTCGCCCCAGCGATTTTCGCTGACGTCGAGATAGGCTTCGTCCAGCGACAAGGGCTCGACCAAGGGCGTGCAGTCGCGGAAGATTTCGAGTATCTGCTGCGAGGCGGCGCGGTAGCGCGTGAAATCCGGGCGCACGATGAGCAGCCCGGGACACAGGCGCAGCGCGCGCGCCATGGGCATCGCCGAACGCACGCCGAAGGCGCGCGCCTCATAGCTGGCCGCCGCCACCACACCGCGCGCTCCGGGCTGGCCGCCGACCGCGACCGGCTTGCCGCGCAACTCAGGATCGTCGCGCTGCTCCACCGACGCGTAGAACGCGTCCATGTCGATATGAATGATGCGGCGAACGCCGGCGGTCACTGGATAGGCCCTTGCTCGAATGCGGTGTGAGCATTGTTCTATCCCCTGCGACCGCGGTCAATGCCCTGCGCGCGTATAAGGGATCGTCTGGGAGGCGCCCTGTGGGAGGGGCGCCCTCGCCCCGATCGGCGCCCGGAGCGAAGTCCGATCTGCCCGAGAGCGGGCCTTACAGGAAGGGCTCGGCGCGCTTCTGCAGTTCTTCCAGGCCAGGCTCGTTCGGGTTGCGCGGTTTGCCCGGGTGGATGATGGATACCTGGCAGCTCTCTGCAGCCTCCACCAGCTGCGCGTAGGTCCCGGCGTTGATGTCTGCGATGTACGCCTGCTTGTTGCCGTCATAGGCGAACATCTTGTTGTTGA
>Ga0307375_10001109_pt1 | contig 30397 bp, 40 predicted proteins | sample TR1MG_FD_202531 | JGI IMG/M metagenome (GOLD analysis project Ga0307375, IMG submission 202531) | Soil microbial communities from Risofladan, Vaasa, Finland - TR-1 | ecosystem: Environmental > Terrestrial > Soil > Coastal area > Acid sulfate soil | place: Finland: Risofladan, Vaasa | collected... | reverse complement strand
ATGACTATATTATGATTGTTGGAATTGATTGTTATATTACAGGTTATTTCATGAGTGATTATTTTGAACGAGTAAAGAATGGAGAATCATGGGTTTTACTTTCAACAGGAGCGAATAGTGTTGAAGACATTGAATACATTGAGGCAAACCAGTTCAAACGATTTTACTATACAGCAAGAGGTATCGTTGGAATGTTTAAAGATGACTACTATAAAATAGGTGGTTATGATGTTAATTATTTAAAGGATAAATCCGATAGTAATTTTTATTTGCGATTAATGGAAAGTGATTTAAAAGTAAAGGAGGAAAGAGTTAAAAATGTTTATCATGTACATCATCCAGGTAGTCATATGGGTGGTGCATCAAGATTAAATAAAGAAGGGAGAACAGAAACATGCAAATTTGTGTAGTGGGATTCTATGGTCATAAAGATTTCTGTGACTTATTAAAAACAGTGAATTATCCTGTTACTGTAATAAGTCACAATGAAGCCAATGACTATTCAGGATTGCCCACAATAAATATTCCAAATATAGGTCTGGAATTTGGTGCCTATAACTACTATCTGATGAATGTTTGGACTGGTGGTTCTGTTTTATTCATGCATGACGATATGACTATAAATGATATTTCTGTATTTGATGGAATATCTAAACTAGAATATGACTGCAGTTATATATTTAGGGATATGGCTGAAGAGAAAGCTAATGGTGGCAAGCATGGGCGAGCAATCTATTGTAGCGAAAGGTTTCTTACATTTATTAAAAACTTCGAATGCGACTGCATGTGGTGTGAAGAAAAAGAAGACATACATCACAATAAGGGACATTTACTACCCAGACTTAATCCTCATAAGGGATTCTGGTTCGACCCGTATAATGAAGGGCATATCGGTGGAAAACCACCTATCGGGATTAGGCACTACAACGATGCCATATACCATTTTCACTGGACGCTTGGAAGAATAAGAGATCAGAAATGTGGGCCTAAAGAAATATGGCCGAATCCAGAAGTAAAGATGAATGTAGTTAATAGGCCAGTGTTTGAGGATATGGTTGCTGGAAGAAGAAATTGTTGGAAACATATTGAAAAGGAGATTGCAAGATATGGAACCTAAATTATCTGTAATAATAGCGGTACTTGATAGTCATGAAGTAGTTAAAAGACAATTACTACATTTTGAAAAAATGATGTTTGATAATGTTGAATTTATTATTGTTGATGACGGCAGTGATCCACCTTTGGACGACTGGTTAGTACAAAATATGGATACGCCTGAATTAAATTTGAGAATGGCTGGAACAAACGATAAAAGGAAGTGGAGTCAACCTTGCGCTCGTAATTTTGGTGCTAAGATAGCATATAGTCAAAAATTTCTTATGACTGATATAGATCATGTGCTTTCTAAAGAAGCGATCCAATTTTGTATTGACTCAGATGAAGATAAAGTAATGTTTCCAAGACAGTGGGCGATACTTGATAAAGATGGTGGAATAAATCAGAGCCATCGTATTCTTGATACATATGGTTTGTCACCGAAGATATTCGAGGAAAGAGGTCTTAATGGTGGTATGCACCATAATACATTTATGATAAAGAGAAGTTTATTTGAAAAACTTGGTGGATACGATGAGTCATTCTGTGGAAAGTATGGTGGTGACGATACTGATTTTTCTAACAGGTATAGTCAATTACATAAAAAAGGAGAAGCTAAACGACACGTACTTGGGCCTTCTATATACGTCTTCCCTGATCCTAACAGGGATGTTTTAAAAATCTTTCACAGTTTAAGGAGGTAAGTCATGAAGAAATTTAAGTGGACAATTTTATTCTTTACAATTTGCATGGCTTTTGTTTTAACTTCATCTTATGCTGCAGATAAAAATCTTACGATTTTATGGGAGCAAGATGAAGCAGATATTGCAACTATTGATCATTGGCAGTTATTTAGTTCACAGGATTCTGATCTTCCTTTTGCCCAATGGAAAGACGAAGGAAGTATTCCTTATACCGGCCCAGGAATGCCATTGACTGCACCTATTGTTATATCTGCACCTGATGGAGAAGAGTCAATTTTTTGGTTTAAGATGACTGCTGTAGATGCTGATGGATTATCAAGTGATCCATCTGAAGTTCAGGAAAATGCTCCGACATTGATTGACTTCAAAGCACCTGTACCTGCTGTATTAGTTGGTGATTATGATAATAAAACTAAAACAGTTACTTTGACTTGGACAACCGATGTAGTCGATACTGATATAGTAAATCAAAAGATATATAAGTCAAGTGTTGCTGGTGGCCCTTATACAGAGATTGCATCAGCGGCAAGTCCTTACGCTTATGTAGTGCAACCATCAGACAGCGGAAAATGGTTATACTTTGTTGTTGTACTTACAGATGATGATGGTAATTTCTCAGCTAACTCAAATGAGTTAGCAGTCAAACTGTCGATGGGTGTCCCTTTCAACGTAAGGGTCACTGTTTCTACTCAGTGATCCGGTAAATTATATGATGAAGTAAATAACTTAATTTAAAGGAGAAAGACAAATGACAAAAGCAGAATTAATTGCGGAAGTTGTGGCTAAAACCTGGTTTGCAGGTACCATCGAAGCCCCTGTTGTGGACACCGAATGGCCTGCCCATAACATTAAACTCTACCGTGCTCATGCAAAAGTCGAGCGTGAGACCAACGTCTTAACTCACAGACATATTTATTTTTATGTGTTTGATGAGGGCGGAGCTGGTGAAGCAGCTTATTACAAAGATCAAAATCCGGATGATCAAGTTGAGTACGTGGCTGCGTAAATAATTAAACTTAGGGGAATGCAATGAATCTTGTACTTACAATATCTATAGGTAATGACTATGAGCGTATGAGTAATTTGACTCATCCGTCTATTAGTATATATGCTGATAGGATTGGTGCTGATTACTTATGCATAAACAAAAAACAATTATCAGAGACAAGTCCTCATTGGGAGAAATTTCAAATATATAATCTGTTGGATAAGTATGATAGAATTCTTTATCTTGATACAGATTTAATCGTGAGAAATGATTGCGATAACTTATTTGAAATTGTCCCTGAGGATTGTCTCGGGGTGTTCAATGAAGCTAATTTTACAGATAGAAGTCAAGAGTTAATGATAGATATCTGCAAAAAATATGGTATCACATTGCCTGATTGGGATGGGAAGTACTATAACTCAGGCGTTATGGTGATATCAAAGATTCACAAAGACCTTTTCAAAAAACCGGAGGTAGAACATTTTTCATTTTATGAACAGAGCTATTTAAATATGATGATAGCTCATTTGAAAGTGAAGATATTTCCACTCAGTTATGTCTATAATCGAATGACTTGCATGGATCGCTTTACTGGTGAGGAACGACATGCAAGTCAAATAATTCATTATGCAGGATACCCAAATCTGGAATTTGTAATTGATGTAATCAAAAGAGATATCCAAAAATGGGAAGAAGCACAAGGCAATTATGAGTATGATAAACATCTTTACCTCAGTGTGAATGGTGGTCTTGGGGATCAAATTTGTGCTGAACCATCTTTAAGATTTTTAGCCGACTTATATAAAAATGATGAAATAGTTATAGCTACACATTTCCCAAGATTGTTTCATCACTTGAAGTCATTGGGTAATATATCTGTTGTACAGCATGGGAAGTCAAATTTAAGGATGGACACGCCTTATTGGATTAGGTCTTCACTACCTGGGCCAGAGACTATTAATTGGGCAATCATATCTCATCTTCTTTGTCACACAGTTGACTACTGCTCGATTGCCTTGTTGAAGCGCACCTTGCCGATGGTTGACCGTCAAATAAAATTTGATGTTAGCCAGTCTGACTATAACGAGGTATATGATCTTGCCGGAACGAAAGATTTAAATGACTACACTGTAATTCATCCGGGTAAACATTGGAATAGCAAAACATTACCTTCCGAATATTGGCAAGGAATTATTGATCAGTTTGCAAGAAAAGGTCCGGTGGCGATTGTAGGTAAGTCAGAACCTGGTGATCCACCTGACTTTATTGCTGGTGCCAGAGGTACAGTAGACGTCGATGGATCAAAAGTTTTAGATTTGCGGGAGCAGCTTAGCCTTGGTGGCCTTGCAGCTTTGTTATCTAAAGCTCAACTTTTGATAAGTAATGACTCAGCACCCATTCATTTGGCAGGTGCTTTCGATAATTGGATTTATGTTATTCCTACCTGTAAGCATCCAGATCATATACTTCCGTATAGAAATGGTTCTGTTGGTTATAAAACTAAAAGTTTTTATAAAAGGTTAGTCCTTGATGATGTTGAAAGTCGTCCTACTCAGGTAGAGGAAACTTCAGCTGAAGTAGAAAATATTAATTGGGAAGATTATTTACTACCCGTTGAGGAGATTATCTGATGTCAGGAAATAGTAACATTTTTGCTTTAAAAGCAGATGGGCAAGCTTGGGCTTGGGGAAGCAATATTACTGGAGAACTTGGAAATAATGAGTGGCAAAATAATTATTCGTCCCCAATTACAGTTGTAGGTAATCATTTATTTATAGAAATAAAACCAGGAGGTTATAATGGGATTGCCCGCAAAGCTAATGGAGAAGTATGGGCTTGGGGTGATGGGCAAGCTGGTCAACTTGGTGATAACACTACAGTTGCTAAAAGCTCCCCAGTGTTAGTTGTAGGTAATCATAATTTTATACAAATAGAATCTGGCTCATTTCAAAGATCTATTGGTAGAAAAGCTAATGGAGAAGTATGGGTTTGGGGCAATAATGAGAATGGAGAACTTGGTGATAACACTATATTTAATAGATCTTCTCCTGTATTAGTAGTAGGAAATCATTCTTTTGTAGGTATAGCTTTAGGTAGCGGTTTTTCATTTGCTCTAAAAATAAACGGACGAGCTTGGGCCTGGGGAGGGAATGCTTTAGGGTATCTTGGTGATAATACTATAGTTGCTAAAAGCTCCCCCGTCCCTGTAGTCGGTAATCATTCATTTATAAAAATATCAAGTTGTAATTATCATACTTTGGCACTTAAATCAAATGGTCAAGCATGGGCCTGGGGATATAATGGGTATGGCGCAATTGGTGACAGTACTATAACTCACAGAAGTTCCCCAGTATTAGTAGTAGGTAGTCATTCCTTTGTAGCCATTGGTGGTGGATACTTCTTTTCTGCTGCTTTAAAATCCAATGGAGAAATATGGGTTTGGGGTTATGCTAATAATGGTCAACTTGGCAATAATTCAATAATATCTAGAAGTTCTCCAGTATTGGTAGTAGGTAGTCACTCTTTCGTAAAATTATCTGTTGGATATAGTAGTGTTTATGGACATAAAGCAAATGGCGAAGTTTGGGCATGGGGAAATAATTACAATGGCCAACTTGGTGATAACACTACAACTGGTAAAAGTTCTCCTGTACTTGTAGTAGGTAATCATAATTTTGCATCTATACAAGAGTCAATAGGCGAATGCGTTTGGGGTTCTACTTCCCTATGGCGAGAAGAATCAAACAACAAAACTTTTAGTGAACATATCAGTGGTGAAGGTTTTGTGGTGGAGGGTGAGTAATGGGTGAACATAGCACATCTCTAAAATTAAATAGTGAAGCCTGGTCTTGGGGTCGTAATGATTTTGGTCAACTTGGTGATAATACAGTTATTGGTAAAAGTTCTCCTGTATTAGTTGTTGGTAGTCATTCCTTTGTAGAAATTGCTGTTTCAAAATATTATTTTTCTTTTGGTAGAAAATCAAATGGTCAAGTTTGGGCTTGGGGTTTTAATGGTCAAGGCCAACTTGGTGATAATACAAGGACTAATAAAAGTTCACCAATTCTTATTGTTGGTAATCATTCTTTTATAGAAATTGCTGGTGGTTATTATCACGCCATAGCCAAAAAAAGAAATGGAGAAGTCTGGGCTTGGGGGTATAATTTGTCAGGACAACTTGGTGACAATACGGCTTTAAGTGCTTCCTCTAAATCATCTCCAGTTCTTGTTGTAGGTAATCATTCTTTTATACAAGCGGTTAGCGGTAATTACCATAGTATGGCTTTAAAGTCTAATGGAGAAGTATGGACTTGGGGCAATAATACTAGTGGTGAACTTGGAGATAATACAATAACAGCAAAAAGTTCTCCCATTCTTATTGTTGGTAATCATTCTTTTATAGAAATAGCTGGTTCAAGCTCTTTTTCCTATGCTCGAAAATCTAATGGACAAGTTTGGGCATGGGGAAATAATTACAAGGGCCAGCTTGGTAATAATACTAGAATTAGTAAAAGCTCTCCTGTATTAGTTGTAGGCAATCATTCATTTGTACAAATAGCTGAGGGAAATCAACATTGTCTTGCCAGAAAGTCCAATGGAGAAGTATGGGGATGGGGAGATAATTCTCAAGGCCAACTGGGAGATAATACTAAAACTTCAAAAAGTTCACCTGTGCTTGTTGTTGGTAGTCATTCTTTTATATCAATTAAGGCTGGTGATGTTCATTCTATAGCTTTAAAAGCAAATGGAGAAGTTTGGTCATGGGGAGTTAATTGGTTTGGTCAACTTGGTGATAATACAGTTATTGGTAAAAGTTCTCCAGTCTTAGTAATTGGTAACCATCATTTTATAACATTAGGAGAAATCCAAGATCGCATAGATCAAAAAGTATTGTTGTCTCCTGGTGGATATTTCGAAACGGAGTCTTGGTGTTTTGGTGTAAATACTTGTCAATTAACCAGAGACAAATACCAAACTGGAATAGGAGACGTTATTATAAAATATAAAAACGGTGCAACACAGGCAGCTTGTGAAGCAGATTCCTGGAATCTATATACTACTCCGTTTAGTTGTACGGGTTGGGTGTCTATAAGAATAGAGGCTAATTAGATGGGATTGGCTCAAAATAGTATAGTATTAAAAGCTAATGGACAAGCATGGACTTGGGGTTATAATATTCTTGGTCAGCTTGGTGATGATACTATTGTATCAAAATCATCTCCTGTCTTAGTTGTAGGCAATCATTCTTTTATCCAAGTTTCTTCTGGTTATACCCATGATGCTGCTATTAAAGAAAATGGAGAAGCCTGGACTTGGGGTTTTAATAATACTGGTTGTCTTGGCGATAATACACAAACTGATAGAAGCTCTCCCATATTAGTTGTAGGTCATCACTCTTTTATACAAATTTCTACTGGCGATTATCATTCTGCGGCATTAAAAGCCAATGGACAAGCCTGGACTTGGGGCTATAATTTATATGGTCAACTCGGTGATAATACTATAGCCAGTAAATCTTCTCCCGTATTAGTTGTAGGTAATCATTTGTTTGTAGATATTGATTCAAGCGGTGCAAATTTTACTTTAGCAAGAAAAGCCAATGGAGAAGTCTGGTCTTGGGGGTATAATTTATATGGTAGGCTTGGTGATGATACTATTGTATCAAAATCATCTCCTGTATTAGTTGTTGGTAGTCATTCTTTTATACAAATTAAATGTGCTCAAGAAGGATCGTTAGCTTTAAAAGCTAATGGCGAAGCTTGGGGCTGGGGAAGAAATTCATGGGGTCGTATTGGTGATGAGACTACTACAACACGAATTTCGCCTGTGCCTGTTGTCGGTAATCATTCTTTTATTAGTTTAGCTTCTGGAATATTTACCAGTTATGGTCTTAAAGCCAATGGAGAAGTATGGGCCTGGGGCAATAATCAGATTGGTTCAATTGGCGATAATACTATAACAAGTAGAAGTTCTCCAGTACCAGTTGTCGGCAATCATTCTTTTGTAGAGATAACTGCTGGAGACTATTATTGTCATGGCCGTAAGGCAAATGGAGAAGTATGGGCTTGGGGGTACAACCTTGCTGGCAGACTTGGTGACAATACTACAGTTGATAAATCTTCTCCAGTTTTGGTTGTCGGCAGTCACGATTTTTTTACTTTAAGTGAAATTGTAATTGTTGAAGATATTGTTGCTGAAATTGGAGAAGTAGAGGAATCTTCTTCTAGTATCTCCTCAGAATCAAGTACTTCATCAGAATCAAGCGAGTCATCTATATCCAGTGATAGTTCTGAAAGTAGTAATTCATCTAGTTCTAACAGTTCTGAATCAAGTATTAGTTCTGATTCTTCAGATTCAAGTGACTCATCTTGGTCATCTGATTCATCAACATCTTCAAGTTCCGAAAGTAGTCAATCCTCCACCAGTTCCACAAGTAGTGATTCAAGTAGCTCTGAATCCAGTACATCCAGCTCTTCGGACTCCAGCTCTTCCGAAAGTAGTAACTCATCCAATTCTTCAAATAGTAGTTATTCTTCCAGCTCCGAATCTATATCAAGTAGTTCAGAATCTTCTAGCAGTGATTCGTCTTCGTCAGATAGTTCTATATCATCCTCCTCATCCGTAAGTAGATGTGAAGTTGAAAGAACGGGTGGTTTATATACAGATCAAACCACTGCAGATAATGGTAGCATACCTTTAAATGTTCCATTGAATGCAGATTTGTGTTTGTTTATTTGTTCTTCCTATGAAGATCAATCTCGTGATCCTTGGGTTACAAATTTATGTTGGGATGATGGTAGTACTTTAGATTTTACACAACTTGAAATATGCTATAAAGATTTAGTTAAGCCTCAATTTGTAGTCATGTATATGACTTCAGATGATCCAAATTGGCCTGTAGCTGGGGATCAAACACTTTATTGGGATCTTGCCGATTCACCAAGAGACGGTAGTAATATTGCAGTTATTTTCTACAAAAGGGTAGATTTATCTAATCCATTTGTAGATACAGAAAAAGCAGAGAATGTTAGTACATATACTTCATCATTAGTTGGAATGGGTTCGAAGGATATGGGTCTGGCAATGACTTGGGCTAAAGACTCACTTCCAGATATGGATTTTAATTCCCAAACACTCATTGTTGAAAGTGTTTTTGATAAAGCCGGATTAGGTATCGCTGAAAAACTTGGTGAGGACGCATTATATTTTGAGGGAACTGAACTCTACTGTGTTGTAACTGGACTTAGAGGAGAAGAGTGTGCTCTCGATATAAGTTTATCAAGCGAATCGTCCGAGTCATCTATTTCGAGTTGGAGCAGTTGGAGCAGTTGGAGCTCTGTATCAAGTATTTCATCTGAATCCAGCACATCTAGTTCATCTGATAGTAGTAATTCATCAGATAGTTCTGTATCATCCATATCAAGTCCGAGCTCTGATTCATCTGTATCATCTGAAACAACGAGTAGTACTTCATCAGAATCTTCGTGGTCAAGTGCAAGTTCTGTATCATCCATATCAAGTTGGTCATCGGATAGTTCTGAGTCATCTGATAGTATTTCGTCAGATAGTTCTTCATCAGATAGTAGTGATTCATCATCAAGTGTATCCAGCGAGTCAAGTTCATCAGAATCCAGTGAGTCATCTGTATCAAGTATTAGTTCTGATTCATCTGTATCATCTGAAACAACTAGTAGTACTTCATCAAATAGTTCTGAGTCAAGTGTAAGTTCCATAAGTTCGATATCTAGTGATTCATCATTTAGTTCCGTAAGTTCTACATCAAGTGAGTCAAGTGAAAGTTCAGCAATACCTTGGTTTCAACCTGTTAATAGTTCGGCAGTCACTTGCACAATTGGGGCAGGGACTATTGCAGATGCAAGGGAAGATGGTGGTGGAGTACTTGAATTAGATGAATGTACGGGTACACCTGCTTTTGATCATAACTTTATTTTTGAAGGTGTATCTAATCAACAGATGCAACTCAGAATTGACTACCGATATAGTGGTAATGGTGGTCATACTATAAAAGTAAGAATATACAATTATGATACCCCTGGATGGGAAGATGTAACAGCTAGTAGTAAAGATTTTAATGATACAGGGGCAGCATATGAGACATTATATTTTAATTTGCCTGGAGATTTAACTGATTACTTATCTTCGGGGCAACTACAAATAAAACTTATACATATCTCTCCAGGCAATATAACTCATGTATTTTATATAGATGAAATGGTGCTTGAGGTTGGGTCATCTTCAAGTTTTTCATCTGAAAGCAGTTATAGTTCTTTATCAAGCAATTCATCAGAATCATCGGAAAGTTCGAGTAGCAATTCATCATTATCGTCTGGATCAAGTGATAGTTCTCAATCATCCATAAGTAGTTCATCTGTGAGTAGTGATTCATCTGATTCGTCTGTATCAAGTATTTCATCAGAATCATCTGATTCATCTGTATCATCTGAAACAACTAGTAGTACTTCATCAAATAGCAGTTATAGTTCTGATTCTTCTGAATCATCTATATCAGAATCCAGTGAAAGTTCTGAGTCATCTGATAGCAGTGATTCAAGTTTTAGTTCAGTATCATCTATAAGCAGCAATTCATCAACCAGTGAGTCATCTGAAAGCAGTTATTCATCTATATCGTCCATAAGCAGTTATTCGTCCGAATCATCTATATCATCGACAAGTTCATCATCTGAAAGTAGCGATTCATCCGTATCGTCTGAATCTAGTACTACAATATCTTCAACTAGTTCTGAATCATCAGATTCTTCTTATGTAAAAGGTTGTTATGTTTGGGGTCATGATACAGCAGTAGAAGAAGTCAATGTGGAAGATTTTGCAGGCAATTGGACAACTTCTGCAAGTATTGTAGGGACTGGTGATAATGAACGATTAGAATTTGTAAAAGGTGAAACAAAACAATCTCCGTCAGTATATGTAGGTCCTGGGCAGAGAGATATCTTCATTGATAAATATCAATCTGGCAAGGGTACTGTAACAGTAGAATATAGAACTGCCGTAACTAAAGGTGCTTGTGATGCTGCTGATTGGATTACTTATAGTGTTCCTTTTACTAGTTTAGGTTGGGTTGGAGTAAGACTTGTATCACCGTCTGAGTCATCTTCGTCTGAGTCATCTTCGTCATTGTCTGAGTCATCTTCGTCATCGTCAAGTTCTAATCCTTCGCCAAGTTCGAGTAGTATTTCATCGGAATCAAGTTCGTCTGATAGTAGTCAATCAAGTTCGTCTGATAGTAGTCAATCCAGCAGTTCGGAAAGTAGTTATTCCAGCGAATCATCAAATAGTTCTGAATCTTCAGAACCAAGTGCATTGACTGTTTGTGAAGATTATAGAATGATGAGATTGCCGGATGGTACTTACCTATATATCTTCCCGACAACAGATAGTGGAGATATAATAGAATGGAGTTAATTTAATTATGTATCATATAAAAGTAGACGATCAACCAACTGAAATTTATGTATACTGTGATGGGTATTATCTCCTATTTAGAAAAGGTGGTGATACTAATATCCTTAGTGTTTTTATAAATGCCGCAAATGTCTGTGACCTTGCAGGCAATCAAGTTATTGATGGTGGGGGTAATTATCGAATGTCTCGTGATAGTAGTAAGGCTGTAGACATTATAGAAAAGTCTCCGCATCGAGTTAAAATCAGAGTACACGGACAAATGAAGTTAGCTGATCAACAAGTGTTGACTAATAATGTTTCTGCTACTGGGCTTTATACTATCTATGCAGATCGAATGATGTATGAAAGTTTTTTGGTCTTCAGCGATAGCGTTGAATTTGACGTTAATAAGCATTCTCTTTACTACTGCTGGCACGCTGGTGCGGCTGGTTATGATCTTTATTATGAGAATTCAGGTAGTGAAACAGATGAGGCTGGCGGTGCTAATTTTCGTGATAGCGCGAAGTACTTTCTTGGTACTCGGGCAGATTCAAATTTTATAACTATCTTTACAGATCTTATTTATCCGGCGGGTGGAGGAGTCATTCGCCAATTCGCATCTGACACCAGTGGAGTGGCGAATGCCGAGTGTCTTATAGATATGAATGCCACTGGGCCAGAAGTTGTTGCTGGAACTTATAGTATTCGGGTGATGACTATAATAGACACTACTTATCGGGTAGGCTCTGCAAAGAAGTATACTACACTTGCTTCTCGCATTGCCTTAGCTGATCAGTATAATAATACAATACTTGATCAATCACCATTAAAAGGTGATGACGTAACTACTATGATATTACCTGCACGAGTTGGATCTGGAACTATGCATGGTGATGCGGCACATTATTATGAATCAAATGCTACCCCTGCTTTGAAATTAACTTTAGATAGAGATAGAGAAGAATTGGTAATAGTAATTCGCAATTGGGGTACTGAATATCTACTGTGTTATTTGAAGTGTAATGAGAATGCTGCATCGGCAAACCTAATCGATCAAACTGGTAATGATGATGCCACTTGGTGTAATATTTCAGATGGTAGTGATCGTAATACTAATACTGCTGGTGATTCGGTTCAGGAAATTGGTGAGGGTGGTAATTTAGACACTCAGGATGGTTCTGGATTTATTGAAATGGCTGTAGGTGCTGGAACAGTGCATGATAATGACTTCTATAAAAAAGGGTCGGTCTTAATAAAATTTATGCCCCAGTTTAGTTATGATGTGGCTGATTATGAAGTTATTTGGGAATTAAATGTAGGAACAGACGATCAGAGAATTAATTTTCACTATGACTATACGACTGATACCTTTGACTTTCATGTTGATTATGGCACAAGTGTTCATTGTAATTCGCAAGAAACAATAGCTAATAACTTTCATTTGCAAACAGCAATAGTAGCTCTTTGTTCGTGGGATTCTGAAAAAGATTTTATGATGCTTTCTATTGATGGTCAGGTACAAGAAGTTAAAAATGGTTTGGGAAGTCCATCAGCTACTGAACCATCTAAATTTTATATTGGGTCGGATGATGTTCTTGGAACTTTCGAATCTGATATTATTATAGATGAAGTAAAAACTTTCAGTGAAGCAATATTACCTTATGGTGCAAACTTTATAGGTAATGGTGGTGGTTTACTTGCAGACATTAAAAATCCTAATATTAATTTATCATGGTATTTTGATGGTCAAGCAGAATTAGCAAAAGGTGGTACTGCTTTAGCTACAACAAAAAACCCAACTAATACAGGTGGGCAGTTTGTAACTACCGATCCGCTGATAGGTACTAATCATTGGGATTCAAACGGCACTGGAAATGTTTTAACTATATCTGATTCAAGTGAGGATATAGTTGACTACAATAAAGGGTTTGTAGCTATTTGGTTTAATGTTCAATCAGCGTTATCAGGTGGCGAATACTTAATAGATGTAAGGGATGCTGATGGTAGTGATAGAATATCAGCGGTGTTTGATGCATCAGGAAATATTGATGTAACATATAGAAGTAATTCTACTGATGAAGTTATTGTTGGTGATATAGCAATTACTGTTAATAAATGGAATTATTTAAAAATTATTTGGGATGATACTGATAAAGTTCATAGCTACATAAATGGAATAGAGAATGGTACGCCACAAGATATAGCAAGTGTTTGGGGTGGTGGTAGTGGTTTAATTTGGTATTTTACAGAAGACTATAATAATGCTAATGGAGTAGATGCTTTTATAGGGAATATAATTATGGGTAAAGAATCTGAGACACCCGAAATCTGGACAGCATTTGGAGTGCCTTTAGATGTACCTCTACCAGTATTCATTTAATGCAAAGGAGATATAGTAAAATGTTTATTGAAGTACTATACTCAAATTTAAAAACAATAAGGATGCCAGTTACAGAATGTACAAATCTTCCTGCACAGAATGTGCTTGCAGTCATTTTGTCTGCAAGGGACGATGAAAATCCACGCATCTACTATGAAGGATTGGGCTACCGCCGAGTGGCAGAAGCATATGAAAAAGATTTTTATTATTTACTTCACTACGATGACATGTGGAGTTTGCATGGAATTGATGAAAGTGATCTTCCTATGTTTTGGGATATAAATGATCCGTGGGGTGAGTTCACTCGACTTCGCAAGGGTTATGAATACGTGATTGACACAAAGATTTTTATTGGTGCAAAAGTCAATGATGAGAAATGGGCAGAAGCATTAGAGGTTTTTAATGGCATTCATTAACACCAACATATCAAACGTCAGTGAGGTAGCCTTAACTGGTCGAACGGCCGATGATGGTGCGTTGACTAATTGGACTACCTTGATGACGGATGGTGATACCTCAACAAAGGCGATGGAGTGTACTGCCAACTCCGAAGCCATGCGGGTGCAGTTTGACATTCCTCGCCAGGGTATTACTGCCTTAACTATACGGTGTTGGGACGCTGGGGCAATGACTACGGGCAATGTCTCCATCATGGCTTATAGTGACGCCAACTCAGTAGACGCTTCACATGAAGTCACGGTCGCACTGGTCAAAGATAGTTATTGTGATTTTGTAATAACTGAAGCCCTGTTAGATGACTTAGGTGACGGTGACGGTTCCGGTAATATAGCTTTCAGGGTGTCGAATGCAAACGGTGCAAGCACTAAACCTAAGTGGGCTGAGATAGAATATGAAATAACAATAGTAACTAGTTCATCAAGTATTTCATCAGAAAGTAGTTACTCATCAGAATCCAGTGAGTCATCTGGATCGTCAAGTTCGGATAGTAGTAATTCATCCAGTTCTATAAGCAGTAATTCATCAAGTTCGAATTCTAGTGATAGTTCAAGTTCTGAAAGTAGTTATAGTTCTATATCATCAGAAAGTTCTGGATCATCTATAAGTAGTCAAAGTTCAAATAGCTCTGAAAGTAGCAAATCTGTATCTTTGGTTGCTATTGTAGAAGATGTAGTTATTTGTTTTCCTGATTCATCTTCGAGTGTATCAAGTGAAACGATATCCAGTACCAGTTCAGAATCATCTGATAGTTCTCAATCAAGTGAATCATCGGAATCTTCGATTAGTTCAATATCCAGCAGTTTAGAATCTAGTTCATCATTATCCAGTGAGTCATCTGTATCATCCAGTTCTGTATCATCTATATCAAGCATATCATCTGAGTCGTCTGTATCAAGCGAATCCAGTACTACTATATCATCGGAAAGTAGTTATAGTTCATTAAGTTCAGAAAGCAGTCAATCAAGTATAAGTTCCATTAGTTCAGAATCAAGCGAATCATCTTCATCCGATAGTTCCGAAAGTAGTTATAGCTCTTTGAGTTCGATTAGTTCTATATCTTCTGAATCCAGTACCACTATATCATCTGATAGTTCCGAAAGCAGTGGATCAAGTTCATCTGATAGTAGTAATTCATCTAGTTCAGAATCATCAGGATCGTCATCAAGTATAAGTAGCGAGTCAAGTTTATCTGAATCCAGCGAGTCATCTATATCATCAATATCGTCAATATCCAGCGAGTCAAGTTTCTCATCTGATAGCAGCGATAGTTCTATATCATCTTGGAGCAGTTATTCAAGTGGGTCATCGGTAAGTTCTATATCATCCAATAGTTCTGAAAGTTCATCAAGTGAAAGCAGTGAAAGTTCCAGCAGTTCTGAAAGCAGTTATAGTTCCATTAGTTCCATATCATCCGATAGTAGTAATTCTTCTGATTCATCTTACTCAAGCCTGTCCAGCATAAGTTCTATATCATCTATATCATCAGAATCAAGCGAGTCAAGTTCATCAGAATCCAGCTTGTCTTCTTATAGTTCATTGTCATCATATAGTTCTGAAAGCAGTAATAGTTCTATATCATCAATATCCAGCGAATCATCGGAATCATCTAGTTCTGAATCATCCATATCATCTTGGAGCAGCTATTCAAGTTATAGTTCCATCAGTTCTATATCTTCAATATCATCTGATTCAAGCGAATCAAGCAGTTCTAGTGATTCATCTATATCGTCCCAATCATCCAGCTCTGAAAGTTCTGATTCATCTGATAGCAGTTATAGTTCATATAGTTCTGAATCATCATGGTCAAGCATAAGCAGTATTTCATCGTTATCAAGCACTTCATCTGAATCAAGTGGGTCATCAAGTTCTGATAGTAGTAATTCTTCAGATTCAGAATCATCAGAATCAAGCAACTCGTCTATCAGTTCCATTAGCTCTGAAAGTTCTATATCATCTGATAGCAGTTATAGTTCTTTGAGTTCGATAAGTTCGCAATCGTCAGAATCTAGTATTAGTTCAGATAGCTCTGATTCAAGCAACTCATCAAGTTCTGATAGTAGTAATTCTTCAGATTCAGAATCGTCGGGTTCATCGAGTTCTATATCATCTGATAGTTCTTTGAGTGAAAGTTCTGAATCAAGTGAGTCATCTATATCTAGCGAATCTAGTTCATCGGAAAGTTCGCAATCGTCCATCAGTTCGATAAGTTCGCAATCATCTATATCAAGCGAAAGCAGTCAATCGTCTTCATCTGAATCATCAGAAAGTAGTGATAGTTCTATATCATCTTGGAGCAGTTATTCAAGCTATAGTTCTATAAGTTCCATCAGTTCTATATCATCTGATTCAAGTGAGTCAAGTGTATCAAGTGAATCATCTTGGTCAAGTGATAGTAGTTATTCTTCTTCATCAGAGTCAAGCATATCAAGTGATAGCAGCGATTCAAGTGATTCATCTGATAGCAGTTACAGTTCATTATCGTCCATTAGTTCTATATCATCTTGGAGTAGTTATTCATCTGATTCTAGTTCGTCAGAGTCTTCATTAAGTAGTTATTCAAGTGATAGTTCTTTAAGTTCAGAAAGTTCTATATCATCTGAATCAAGTGGGTCATCAAGTTCTGATAGCAGTCAATCTAGTTCAAGCGATTCGAGCAATAGTTCTTCGTCTGTAAGTAGTGATTCAAGTTCATCTGAATCTAGTGATTCAAGCGAAAGCAGTGATTCATCATTATCCAGTATTAGTTCTATATCATCTTGGTCATCTATATCATCAGAAAGTAGTGAGTCATCAATATCATCTTCATCTGATAGTTCATTAAGTTCTATATCGTCCATATCATCAGTATCATCTGAATCCAGTGAAAGTAGTTATAGTTCATACAGTTCTTGGTCAAGTATTTCCAGTGTGTCATCATGGTCAAGTGAATCATCAGGTAGCAGCGAGTCATCTGGTTCAAGCAGTTCCGAATCGTCAGAAAGTTCTATATCATCACTATCAAGTATAAGTAGTGATTCTTCATGGTCAAGCATAAGTAGTTATTCATCATTTAGTTCTGATAGTAGCGATTCGTCAAGTAGTGATTCTTCTGATTCAAGTGAGTCATCTGTATCCAGTATATCTAGTATCAGTTCGCAAAGTTCTATATCATCTGAATCCAGCGATTCAAGCATAAGTAGTTATTCATCATTTAGTTCTGATAGTAGTGATTCGTCTGATTCAAGTGAAAGTTCAGAGTCATCGAGTTCTGAGTCATCTGGATCAAGTAGTTCAGAATCCAGCAATTCGTCCAGTTCTAATAGTAGTGATTCATCGAGTTCAGAAAGCAGTCAATCAAGTATAAGTTCCATCAGTTCTATATCATCATGGTCGAGCAATAGCAGTCAATCGTCATGGTCAAGTGATAGTAGCCAATCATCTATCAGTTCGGAAAGTTCAAGTTCAATATCTAGTGAGTCAAGTTACAGTTCATTATCATCCATCAGTTCTGTATCATCTTGGAGTAGCTATTCATCTGAGTCAAGTTTAAGTTCAATAAGTTCAATTTCGAGTTATTCATCATTTAGTTCTGATAGTAGCGATTCGTCTGATTCAAGTGAATCATCGCAATCGTCTAGTTCTGAAAGCAGTTATAGTTCTTGGTCATCATTATCCAGTGAGTCATCTGTATCATCAGAATCTAGTTACTCGTCCAGTAGCGAGTCATCATTATCATCTGATAGTAGTCAATCGTCTATATCATCCATCAGTTCTATATCATCTGATAGCAGTTATAGTTCTGACAGCAGTGATTCATCTGGTAGTTCTTCATCAGATTCAAGTAATTCATCCAGCTCTGAGTCAAGCAATTCATCGAGTTCAGAAAGCAGTAATTCAAGTTTATCGGAATCATCAGATAGTAGTGATAGCAGTCAATCGTCTATATCATCCGTCAGTTCGTGGTCATCACTATCAAGTGGTTCATCGGACTCATCGGAATCATCAGACTCATCTTCGTCTGAGTCAAGCAATAGTTCTGAGTCATCTTTAAGTAGTTATAGTTCCATATCATCTGAAAGTTCTATATCAAGTGAAAGCAGTTATTCATCACTTAGTTCTATATCATCTGAATCCAGTACCACTATATCTTCAACCAGTTCAGAATCTAGTGATTCGTCAGAATCATCAGAAACAATATCTTCAAGTTCAAGTTCTGCGTATAGTAAGAGTTCAGAATCATCAGAAACAATATCAAGTATTTCAAGTGAGTCATCCGAATCGTCCAGCTCGAGCGCTACTGTTTCATCAGATTCAAGCAGTAGCGAGTCAAGCGAAAGCAGTTATTCATCATTTAGTTCTATATCATCTGTAAGCAGTAATTCTTCAATATCAAGTGAAAGTTCTATATCAAGTGATTCATCACCATCGTTGTCAAGTGGGTCATCATCATCGTTGTCATCTGATAGTAGTTCGTCATTATCGTCTGGATCAAGTTCTTCTGAATCAAGCATAAGCAGTTATTCATCATTTAGTTCTAATAGCAGTGATTCATCTGATAGTAGTCAATCGTCTTCATCTGAATCATCAGAAAGTAGTGATTCGTCAGGAAGTAGTTATTCAAGCATTTCATCTTGGTCAAGTTATAGTTCATTAAGTTCTATATCGTCCATATCATCAGTATCATCTGAAAGTTCATTATCAAGTGTTAGTAGTCAATCGTCTTGGTCAAGTGAAAGCAGTTATTCATCGGATTCAAGTCTAAGTTCTTCGTCACTATCAAGTGATTCATCATCAAGTGTAAGTTCTGATTCCAGTTCATCAGAAAGTAGTGATTCTAGTTTTAGTGAGTCAAGTGTATCCAGCGAATCATCACTGTCGAGCGATAGTAGTCAATCGTCTTGGTCATCACTTAGTTCTGATAGCTCTGAATCAAGTATAAGTTCTTATAGTAGTCAATCATCAACCTCATCATGGAGTTCGCCTAGTGATAGTTCGATATCGTCAGAATCAAGCGACAGTTCCGAGTCATCAGGGTCAAGCAACTCAAGCGACAGTTCCTGGAGCAGTTATAGTTCTCTATCCTCGGAAAGTAGTGACTCAAGTTTATCATCATTATCGTCAGTATCAAGTTCATCGGAAAGCTCTGAATCTTCCGATAGTAGTGAAAGTTCCTACAGTTCGTTATCATCGGAATCATCTGTATCAGAAAGCAGTGATTCATCAATATCAAGTTCAAGCCAATCATCAGAAAGTTCATACAGTTCGCAATCGTCTACATCGTCACAGAGTAGTACAAGCAGTGAATCAAGTTTAAGTTCTATTAGTTCTATATCGTCTGAATCGAGTACGAGTAGTCAATCATCAGAATCGTCATCAAGCTCAAGTTCTGTAGAAAGTAAAAGTTCTGAATCATCTGAGTCAAGTTTAAGTATAAGTAGTTATTCATCAGAATCATCTGATTCATCAGAATCTAGTACCACCATAAGTTCCACCAGTTCTGAATCAAGTGATAGTTCTCTAAGCAGTGATTCAATAAGCAGTGATTCAAGTTCAAGTAATTCGTCTGATTCAAGCATAAGTGATTCTTCAGATAGTTCGTTGTCCGAATCGTCCGATAGTTCTGAATCATCTATTTCAAGCATATCATCTGTAAGTAGTATTTCAAGTGAATCGTCATTAAGTAGTTATAGTTCATTGTCCAGTGAGTCATCTTGGTCAAGTGTTAGTAGTCAATCATCATCAAGTTTAAGTAGTTACTCATCAGAATCCAGTGAGTCATCTGTATCATCACTGTCATCCATTAGCAGTGATTCGTCTGAGTCCAGTACCACTATAAGTTCAACCAGTTCTGAAAGCAGTGATTCGTCTGAGTCCAGTACCACTATAAGTTCAACCAGTTCTGAAAGCAGTGATTCGTCTGAGTCGTCTGTATCAAGCGTTTCGTCACTATCGAGTCAATCATCTATAACCTCAGTTTCATCATGGTCAAGCGAATCATCTGATAGTAGCACAAGTTCTACAAGTTCAGAAAGCAGTGATTCATCAATATCAAGTTCAAGTGATTCGTCATCAAGTGATAGTAGTAATTCATCTGAATCAAGTATATCACTTATACTAAAAGAATTACCACCTACATATATTTGTGAACATGGTTATCTAACCAAAGTAGTTGAACATATAGAGTTGACTAAGGTGGTTGAACATGGTTATCTAACCAAAGTAGTTGAACATATAGAGTTGACTAAGGTGGTTGAACATTATGAATTAAAGAAGGTATGTGAGTTTATAGCAATCAAGAAAATATCAGAAAGATAAGGAGGTAAAAATGAGTACTCAAAAATGTGCAGTTGCTTGTGAAATTTGTAAACAACCTAGTGAGTCATATCTTCTTGGAGCTGACTTTTCACAGGTATTAACAGCAGGTGAATATATACTTGTAGGCACAAGTACTGTGACTGCTGTAGATAATGCTGATGAAGATGCAACAGATGACGTTTTGGATAATGATGATATGGTTGTTGATACGGCTGATGAAGATGACTTACCCAGTGCTACAACTCCAATTACAAATGGAATGTTAGTTACTCGAATTATGGCAGGAACAGAAGCATTATCTAAATACAAAATAACATTCTTGGCTCAAACATCAAATGGCAATACCTATGAAAAAGATGTTTTAATGAAAATCAAAGATAATTAATCATAACTACAATCCATAAAGGAAATTGAAGATGATTACTGCTGATAAATACTTAGAACTGTTCGAGAAGAATATTGTGGTGGCCGGGATTGAAAACAAATTGATTGAAGCCAAGAATGTAATGATTCCTGTTAAGGATGGTAGATTAGACATTACCCCTTTTGGTAAATTCCTTAGTAATTGGTTTGACTATAATTCAGTTGTAGTTATTGATTATTATGGATTATTAAAGAAGTCTAAGGGATTTTTAGATAAATGTGCAAGCTATGATGATGTTGAGATAAGAAGGCTCAGATCACCAATAGTGCATTTTGCTTCTATAAAAATAGAGGATATAGTTAATCTGGATAAGTCATTGGCTGTAGATTTTGTGGGGTTTAAGAAGTATCTTGTGGCATTAAGAGGATTTAAAAAATAGAGTTATGTGTAATGGCAACATTGGAATTATAGATATCATTATATGAAAAAAGAAGTTTGTACTATCAGGTAGATAATTTTTCTGCCAAATTAAACCAACCCAATACCCACTTGGATCAAATTGAATCTGTACTTTCATTCTGTTATTATCTACAAGTCTTAGCGCTTGATTTATAAATTTCAAGTTGCAACCTTTCTTCTGCTATTTTATTTATTGCATCTTCTATTGATTTTTCTATTCCATGCGCTTGAGTGTAATGACCACCATCCCTATGAATTATAGCGAGAATATTTTGAAGTAGATGTTTGTAAGCCATAGCCCTGTTTCTCAAAGTTAATAATTCATTGATAGCATCTACTATTGTTGGGTAGTAAACCATTATTGGGTCTATGTCAGTTATAAGGCGGTTCATAATAGCCACCTTTGCTTCTACAAGTTCTTCTTGACTTCTTGGTTCACCTGTTTTATCTTGAATGTTCATATTCATTTTATATTGTCCTTTTTATTTTTATCATCTATTATTTTTACTACTGTTTCTTTGACTACATTTTCTTTTAATTGTTTAAATGATCTTTTGACTATAAGGATTATTATAAGAATTGACAAAGGCCATTTGATAGCAATTAAAAAATTAAATATAAGTTCCCAAAATTGAACATAAGATTCTGACATTTATCTTCTCCTTATTTTTCTTGGCTGATTTTCTTTCTTGTATATATCCCACCATTTTTGTAAGTAGTTCCTGAATACTTTATTCATTGAAATGGAATCTTCTCTATATTCAAATGGAACCATTTTTCCATTAAGGTATTTAAAATTTTTTGATGTTCTTAACCAATGATCAGATTTTGGACTTATAGTCAAGAAGCGAGCAAGGTCTGGTTTTTCTTCTTTTCCAACTTGTATGCCAGTACGTGATCTAAAATACTTCAAAAACTTTTCATCATCATAGTTAAACGTATACTTCCAGTCGGGCTTTGACCGCCTTGCTATTTGCCTGTGAGGGATTGTCATTTGACGATCACGTCTTTTTATTTGACGTTTTGACATAACTCTACCTTTAAATAAATCCTTTATCTTTCAATTGGTATGTAGCAATTTCAAATGTATAAGAATCACCCTTGTCCATCCACTTCGGCAATTCGTCAATATTTTGGATACATGACTTAGGTATCCAGCCTTTTATATCACTATCGGTCAGTAGGATTGCATCGTCTGTCATAAAAACAACTTCTAAATCAATATCTTCCGTTTCCATGATTATTTGCCTCCAAAGAAATGCTGATAGTGTTCCAGACTTTTTTTGTTAGTCATCCCAGGCAATGTTTGTGGAGTTAGTATTTCTAAAATTGCTTCATTTGCTTTTCTTGATCTGATACATTCATAACGAATTCTCCAGACAGTTACAAATATACCGAAAAACAATAATCCAAAAAACAATAAGACAAAAAACGCCATTGATAAAGTCATTTTAATTTCTCCTTTTTTACAATAAAAATCTAAAATTAATATCTATACCACCTTTAACTTCAACTTCAATTTTATTTGAATTTATACTGAATGATTCCTTAAGATCGTTGGCAGGGGTATTGATCATTAGCTTATTAACGAGTGATTTCAAATCAGTTATTCGTTCGTTCATATCCTCAATATAATTTTTAAAATCTTCTTTTAAAATTATTTGTGATAACATTTTATTTAAAAATTCTAATTGGCTTTGATTGAATGATTCTCTTTGGTCTTTTGCTTTCTTAACTGCTTTCCTTATTGTCTTTTTTGGTAAATCTGTACGGACGGGTTTTCTGAGTTTTATTTTTAGATGTTTTTTGTCAAATCTCTTGGAAAGTTTTACTGCTTTTTCAAGTGTAAACGATTTGGCTTCTTCTTTTAAGTAATAACCATATGCATTTTTGGTTAAAGGTACTTTGGATATATAACTACCTAACACAGACTTCTTAAGCTCCCACATTATAGTATACATTTTATCCATCTTAAATTTTTCTTTGGCGATTAAACTTTTGAGTTCTATATTTTGGGTAGAACGCTTTTCAATATCAAAGAAAAATTGTTTTGATGTTGCCGAAACTCCACTTAGAAGCAAAGATATAACTACATCCTTAATACGAGTGCATTTGCCGAAATTACCATTTGGGTCTTGATTATAATATTCTTCTGGAGTTATATTTTTCACTTTTCCATCCCTTTCTTTTTTAGATTTAAATCTTGGTTTGCCGAAACGAACAGGGTTTTTATTTGAATTACTTGAAATATCTTCTTTATAAACCGATTCAACCTCTTTCTGTTCTTCAGTTTTCAAGAATTCATTAACTGGTTTATCATTGACTGTAATGCCATCTAATCCAGTTCTGTATTTATGACCATCTAAACAATATTCTTTGTAGTATTCTGGCAATGCCATAATATATATCCTCCTAAATACATTATAACATATTTTATAAAAACTGTCTTTTCACAAATTATTAATAAGGAGTTAAGTTTGCATCGGCATCTGTTGAAGTAGTTACTGTTTTAGTCTGTGTTGTAGTCTGCGGAACTTCTGCTAGGATATCTATACTAACTGTTTGAGTTCCATCATGGTAGTTAATTATATAAACATGGTAAACCCTTGTAGGTTGTGGTGCAGTCATACAACTTGCTAATAGAAAAATACAAATTAATACTACTAATAATTTTTTCATCTTGTTTTCCTCCATTTAATTATTTCATCTAATGCTTTGATTATATATTCTGGATATGCTTCTGAGATATTAATTTGTTCCTGGTGATATGGTTGGTGTAGTTCATAGTGAATACAAGCCATTAGTACCATTTCACGCATTTCTTTTGGTGAGAAAGTACAGGCTTGTAGATGCGCTTCTATCGTATCTACAAGTGTATGATATCTGGAGTCATATAGATATTTTTCTTCTGGCGATGAGTCCATTATTTTTTTCTCCTTTTTATTTGTCTCGGCAAACCTATAAAACACTTGGGTTTGCACCATTGTAAGAAGTCATCGAGTTTTAAAATGACTAGTGGAGATATTCGATTTGATATATCAAAGGATATGTCTATATGTCTATAGATGTACGATCCATTTTGTTTTTGTAGGTAATCATATATTTTTTTATTCATAACTATACAGGCTTGTTTCTTATCCCTTTGAAATATAATAAAACTGAACTTACGTCCAGTGGATTTTCTTTCTGATTCGACTTTACGCCACCATTCAAGTACTTCTGGTTCCTTTGACTTATCTAACTTATCTAGTATGGTTAGAAAGTCAAGGCCACCTTTGGTTTTCCTTATACCTAGTTTACCACTTTTTTTATTTTTGACGATTCTGTGTTTATCTGAATATCCTCTTTTCATTTCAAACAAACAGGATTTGGTTAATGGTTTTCCAGATTCATGAGAAGACATCATATCAGCAGCACTGTCGGCTGTTCGCAATCCTTGTTTTCTTCTTACTGTTGCCCTGCCACCACTACCGGCAGTACGCCAGAAAATATCATCATGTTCTTTATCACTCCACCAAAGAGAAAGTAATTTACAAATTGTCCTTTCGAATCCACCACCTTTTTTAGACTTAGTTCCCATTATTACTCCCTTAAAGTCCTAGTACTTGATTATATGCAGGCCAGATATACCATTTGCAAATAAAAAATGAAAAGGTACAACTGAATGCTATTATTATCCAAATTATTATTTGTACTGATTTTTTAGTCATTATCTCCCCTTAAGACCAATGGCTCGTAGACATTCCCTGATAAGATTTTTAAATTGATATTGCACTCTAATCCAAGTTCCTTGTGTTAGTCTATCAATTGAATCGTCTGATGCAAATTCAAATCCTTTCCCAAGTGCTTCTCTCAGATCATCAAATACTTCTTTCTGAGTCATTTTGATTTTATCCTTTCACTTCCCTTTCTTTTTCTCTCCATCCATGCCAAAATCCTGAAAGATGATCCGCTGAAGTGCAAAGTTTACATGGTTCAAAAGTACAGGTGTAGATGTTGTTTCCAACAACACCTTTACTAGGAGTCATTTTTGAAAAACAACATGGGCAAGTACCTGATTTTGGTGGGTTTGTTCTTATAAAACCACAATCACTACAATACTTTGGATCATTGGGTATTGGTCTATCAAGGTAGTAATGTTCTGGTGGAAATCGTTCTTTGCTATTCATTTTCTTTCTCCTTCCATTTGGAATATAGCTGAATATCTAGTGCTATTTCTTAAACCAAATTCATCATCAATGGTACTTACCTGAGTTATTCCGTAGACTGTTTTGTCTAAGCAAATCATATCTTCATTAAGTTCTAAGAATTGACTTACTTCATCCTCAAACCATTCTAAATTGCAATTATCAATAACTACAACATTTAATACACTCATTTTACCCTCTTCCCAGTATCTGATTCTGTGAATTTACATGGTCGATGATTGACTTCAATGCACCAATAAATGATCTCATATCTTTATGAGCTATGAGTAGCATTCCAACAACTATAGTGGCATTGCATTTGGGGCAACGGTCTTCCATGATCTTTGTTGCATCTGTTAGCCAAGGCCGAATGTCTAATCCTATAACATTGTGGCAGTGAGGGCATTTTAATCTTGGATGGTCTTCTTCTTTTAAAGTAATTAGTTCTCCCATTGTAGTTATCTCCTATTTAGTTAAATAATGCCAAAGCAATGGCAAGTAGTAGAAATATAATCCCAACACTTATATGCTTCGATGTATCCGATGCAAATGTTAAACTAAATCCAACACCTGTAAATAAGCCAAATATAAAAGATATATCGTTTGGATCACTCATGACTTATCTCCTTTACATGTCTATTTTATATCTTATATTAACAAATTCGTTTAATGTTAAGTCATTTATAAATACATATTCTGGGTAGTTTCCATGTGTAGTTAATTTCATTTCTTTTGATGAGGATGCTATTTGTAAGTGTCTTGGAAAATTTGTATTTTTTTGTTCGCATTTTTCTTTTACTTTTTCTTTTTCAACTCTAAGGATTATGCTGCAGTCATCCTTTTGATTTATACTCATTGGTTGTGGGTGTACAGCGTTTTGTCTTATCCATCCACCACGACAGTCATAGAATGATCCTGCAAAAGTTTGGACAGATAATTTTCCCTCAAATGACTTCACTGCATCCTTTTCCCATTTATTTTGTGGAGTCAATACCAGTTGGACTATACCATCTTCTATGTATATTGCTGTTTTCATTTGATTACCCTCTTACTTAGTTTTTTCTTTTTCTTTAATTTCATTCTGAAAGAATATAAGATTTTCATATCTTGTTTCTAATATCTCAATCCTTGAACGTAAGTCAATTGGCATATTTTCATATACCTGCATTTTGCCTTTAAGAATCGCTATATCAATTTTGATTCGTGCAATGTCTACAAATATTTTTTCTTGTTTATTCCACATAATTTTTGTAGTTTCTTTATTTCCTACTCCAAGAATTAATGATATTACAATTAGAATGCCCATAAATCCACCAACTGTTATCTTTATCATATTTTCACTGTTCATGATTTTTACTCCTTTTTTAAATTTTTAGGTTGGATATCAATATCAATTGCTCCAACACTATGATTAATTTCAATGCATACGCCATTTCCTTTGCTTAATAAGTCAACTGCTTTTTGGAAAGTATCTATAAATTTGTTGAAAAGTTTTGTTTCGGCAGGATCATTATTGACTACATACCTTTTTCTGCCATATACATCATAAGTCTCTCCACCAGATGATTCAAATGATTTAAGTTTTGTAGTAACATCATATCCCAATTGAGTTAAGTGTTCCACTAAACCTAATGCTCTACTCGTTGGCAAGTTATCTATATTTATTTCTGCTATATCATAAATCGGGTCTTTTCCAAGTAAACTCATTTTTAAATTCCTTTCATTTTAATTTATTTGATGGAAGTTTGCAAACATCTTTTAATATTGGATCATCACGACCGTCATATTTCTTGCACAGTTCGGGTCTTGAACCATAAATACTACAACCGTACTTGGTGAGTTTAGGGCAAGCAGTTGGGATTATGACTTCAATGCGATCCTTATGTGTCTTGACTTTAAAGCCTCTTGTTTTATAGAATTCAACCATTTCATCGCATTGTTTTTTTGCATAGTAGTGAACCGTAAATGTAACCACACGACAACATTTCCCACACCCTATACAGATCATTTCATTTTGAGTTATCATTTTTTTCTATGTCCCCAAGGTAATTTTTTACCAGCAAGTATTTGTTTTGTTTCTCTATCCAGCAAGTAGCTATTCAACCACAAAATAAACACTATAAATCCAGGAATACTAATACTAAGGACAAATCCAATTATCATTTCTTTAGTAGTCATTATATCTCGTCCTTTAAATTTATCATTGCTAAGTATATATCTAGTGATTCATTTTCTTTTAATGCTAGTTCTGCCTGTTCTATTAATTCCCGAGTCTCAGGTCTTCCACCATATCTGTATATAGCTTTGACTCGTTCAAGTTCTTTATTGAATTCTTTGATAAAATCTTCTTCCCATGTAGTCATTAGACCCCCAATATCTTTTCACTGACTATTGTAAAATATGTGAAGACAAAATAAAATGAATAAAGCCCTATTAAAAGAAATGTAAGTCTGTTTGAATGAATTTGTATATTAAATAAGAATCCATAAAATGCAGTAAGCATCACAATTCCATTTGATATGAGTATAAACCATTCCATTTTAACCTCCTGACAGTAATAAAAGTTTTAACATATTTCTTAGTAATGATTCAAATAGAGAAATACAAATTATTGCAATGTATATTCTTGGTCTTAGTACTATTTCACCTTTAATTAAGGCGTAGACAAAATAAATTAACAATAAAATATTTATACTTACTATAATATAGTAATACAACATTTTAAATTCTCCCATATTTTATTATTTTATTTGCTTGCATCATTACATAACACCATTTGTATGTCTGGCAAGGGCAAGGTGTTGTACCACAGGCATCTATTAATTTAAGTAATCTGGCATCAGGATTGTGTTTGCATCTTTTAAAAGCCTTAGCACATATTTTACCACCAGCTTTAGAAACATGGAAAGGGCAATAGTACTGCCTTATTTTAGGTTTGGGTATTTTCTTCCATGCTTTGACTTGTTCTATTTCTTTTTCTGGAATAATCATTTGTTTGCCTCGATCATAGAATTAATTTTACTTATAACTTGACCCCAGATTGACTTTGTTATTTTTTCATCAATAGTAAATGGCGAATCCTTTGCAAGTTGGTTTTGCATTTGTTTTTCAGCCCATTCTTTTAGTTCTTCTAGTTTATTAGTCATTATTAATTAACCCCTGCGTTTTAATTTTCTTATTATATCTATAGCCTTGTTTATAATTGTAAGTCGGGAAAATCTTCTGTTATTTATAATCCATACCTTGTCACACACTTCTTTTAATTCGGCATTATGTGTGACTAGTAATACCTGAAACTTTAACTTCTCAGATAGTTTCTTTAGCATGACTGCAGCTTTTAAAGTTAGGTCGCCACAAAATCTAAACGGTTCATCCAAAATGAATATGTTTCGTGACCTGGGAACTCGCATAGACCATAGGGTTATACGTAAGGCAAATCCAATTATATCTATCATACCACCACCCATTTGATCCTTAGGAGAGTACTCATATCCATCCTCAATAACTAGTGGGGTGCAGGTAATGTTGTTTCTTTTTTCTTCAAATACTAGTTTAAATTCATATAGTTTCTGAAATACTGATTGAATTGCCATAGTAACAACTGTTTCAATATGACTTCTTGCATTTATTTGAATTTTATTGGCAAGTTCAATCCATACAGAATGCACTTCTTCAAGATCACTTATTTTAATATTAGTTATAGTAAGTGACCTATTTTTCTGTTTTAAATCTTTTTCGAAAAGGTCTTTTTCAACTTTTTGTTTTTTATATTCTTCTTGGATTTTTTCTATATCAAGCATCTACAACGTCCCTCAAGAGCTTATTTGCTCGGTTAAGAAGTACCTCTTTCTTTTTGTCGATACTTTTAATTTCAGATTCGAGTTCATCTATTATACCATCAATATCTTCAATGTCATCAATATCATAATTTGTCTTTAACTTAATCATAGATTTCTTGATATCTCGCTGATAGATATTGATGTTTGTTATTATCGAATCCACTTTTCTCTTTAGCGTTCTTGTGTCATCCCTGCTTTGCATTATTATATATCTCCTTGAGCAGTCGTCTGGTTTTAGGTTTTATTGAATTGTCTGAAAATATATTTTTAATTTCAAATCCTTGGTCAATCACTCTATCTAATAGTTGAGACATTTCAGTTATGTCTACATCACTTCTTTCAATTATATGTGATCGACTGAGCACTTCTTCAGATGGTTTATGAGGTATACTAACAATATGACCTTCTAACTGATTTGAGTTATCAATATTAAAATGCCAGAAATGTGGTGTATGATGGTCTATATTATACTCGGTTGCTTCTGCTCGTAACATAGGCCCAGTATTAACTATATGCCTTCCATCTGAAGATATATAGTTAAATGATCTATGAATGTCTCCAACAATTATAAGGTTATATTCTGGATTTGATTTAAGAAAGTTTTGTGGGTCAGTATATTTTTGCCCTGGATATATTTGAGTATCAGCTATTGATCTGTGAGTTATCAAAATATTATTTTGAAGTTTTGTTTTTACTATTGGTAGTGGTTCACCCCAACTATTTCCATAGATATTCCATCCATAATTAATCTGATAAGGAATAACATTCTTAGTATCACTATTAGTTAATATATTTATAATTTCCATACGTTCTAATATGCCAAGTGTAGTGCCTTTTGTTTTTGAATAGAAATATGAATCATGTTGGCCTAATATACAGTGCATTTGTACTTTAGGATATTTTTCAAAGAATTCAATTAGCATAATTAATAAATTCCAATCCCTTGCCTTATCTAAAAAATCACCTGCTTGTAATATGATGCAGTTATGTTTATCAGCATAGTCAAACACGAATTTCAATTTCTTAAATTGCGTTTTAACTATGTTATCTTTACGGGCAATTGGATTTGATGACCTTAAATGAACATCACTTAGTGCAACGATATTAAGATTACTCATCGGTTTAATTCCTTCCAAATATCTTCAATAGTATTATTTTTTATTGGTTGAAAACATGTTGGGCATCTTTTACTTTTTTTAAGTTCGTC
>Ga0307375_10001107_pt1 | contig 30448 bp, 16 predicted proteins | sample TR1MG_FD_202531 | JGI IMG/M metagenome (GOLD analysis project Ga0307375, IMG submission 202531) | Soil microbial communities from Risofladan, Vaasa, Finland - TR-1 | ecosystem: Environmental > Terrestrial > Soil > Coastal area > Acid sulfate soil | place: Finland: Risofladan, Vaasa | collected... | reverse complement strand
GTAATAAAAATAATATTGAAAAAATTAACATTGAAGAAGTAAAAGCATCGAACTTTTATATTATTTTTATTAAAAATAAGTTTTACCGATTAAACTAACATCTTATAATTTAACACATTTAAACTACCATTTATATCTTTTTATGTAAAACATGTAATATAAAGAAATATATTTAAATACTATATTTTTATAATGTTTTATTTCATATAAATATCTCACTTTATAATCATAAGATTATTTTTAATTTTTATTTTAATATAAAAAAAAATTTTGAGTATAAACTAGCCGGGGGAGAAATTTGAATTCTCATTCTTAATGCATGAAATTAATGTTCTAACCAGTTAAACTACCCTGGCTTTAAATTTATATTAATTTTGTATAATAAATATTATATAGGGTGAATACCCTGATTTGAACAGGGAACTTACTGTGCCACATACAGTTGCTCTACCCTTGAACTATATCCACCGTGAAACGTCTTAATATAATAAATATACTCTTTTTTTATCTACTATATTAAATAATTATGTTGGAGTGATTCGAACACTCAATGGTAAATACCAAAAATTTATGACTTACCGATTAGTCCACAACATATATAAATATTATATTTTTAATATTTAAAATAAGGTAAATCCGACTTGAACGGATAAAATTAAAAAAAATCAAATAGGCCTAAGCTATTCATGTCTACCAATTCCATCATTACCTTTTAATTTATAATTAAATTATAAATTAATATAATTAATATAATATTTAGATTAAAAGGGTTGCTCGAGATAAGATTTGAACTTACAACCTAAACATCTTCAGAGTTCCGCTCTACCAGGTTGAGCTTCTCGAGCTTAAACATTATAAAAAAAAATTATATAAGAACAAATATGGAGACATCAGGACTCGATCCTGAAATAACGATATGCAAAATCGCAGTTTTACCAGTTAAACTATGTCCCCTTATAGTATTAATAATTTATATTAGATAAATATTAGTAAGTTTACAATACCATGTTTGCTTTTTTTGTAATATAAAAATAATTTTTATATTTATAAAAATTTTTAATGTATCCGAAAGAGGACTTGAACCTCTACGGTATTATACCAACGAAGCTTAAGTTCGTCCTGTCTACCAATTCCAGCACTCGGATTATAAAAAAGGTTATTTTATTTCTTCTTAGATTAGCTAAGGCCAGAGTGAATTGAACACTCATCTCAGCTGTCATGAGCAGCTTGCTTTACCAATTAAGCTATAACCTTTAGATATTTAATATAGGTGCGGACAAAGGATTTGCACCTCTATATACTGGACATGAGCCAGTTATGTTACTATTACATCAATCCGCAATATATATATCTTCTTATATATATATATATACGTATCTAGCCCCAGAGGGGATCGAACCCTCGTGTGTAATGATGAAAACATTATGTCTTAACCACTTGACTATAGGGCCTACATAATTCATTTTATTGAAAAAAGTCCAGTGCAAGTATCGCACTTGCTTCAGCTGGTTACAAAACAGCTACATTACTTTTATGCTAACCAGACTAATTTAAAAGTATGTAATTGTTTTTCAATATATGATGCTTTATGGTAAAATGATATCAATTAAATTCAGTTATATATATAATTAGTACTTTATACCTAAAAACATTTAAATTCTTTCAGCTAAAGCCTATTTACAACTGTAATAGATAAAGTATCTTCTCTACATTATAAAATAAATTATATGAGAGCTACCTTATTTATTACAATTTTCGTAGTGTTCAACTACGTATATTTAAGAATATCTTAAAGTAACTTTCGTGCCTAGATGCATTCAGCACTTATTTTTAACTAACATAGCGTTCCTGCCGTGCCTATGCTATATATTTACTTAAGTGAAAGTAACATCCCTGTAAAAAATTTTTTTTAATAATTTTATACTTAAATTAATATTGGGCACATAAACAACAGGTAAACCAGAGGTTAATATACCCAGCTCCTTTCGTACGAGGGGGCTATCCTTATTTTATTCTAATTTCCTCTAGAAGATAGAAACCATACTGTCTCACGACGTATTTAACCCAGCTCGTGTGACTTATTAATCGACGAACAGTCGAACCCTTCATGATTCCTGCATTCATGTGGATAAGTCAAGCCGACATCGAGGTGCCAAACTGCGCACTCAATTTGTACTTCCTGGCGCAATTAGCCTGTTCAATAATGTTAATTAGCAAATTAGTTTGCTATTCCATTTCTCACAAAATGGTTCAGACTATTTCTTCATTTTTTTCTTTTATATAATATTTTATTGCAACGCGAGATTTGAAAAGATGGAAAATATGATATGTAATATATAAATAATGTAAATAAAATAAGTCATTTTATTTACTACTTACTCAACCTTTAACACCAAAAGCCCCATTTCGATTCTTAGAATTTAAACTAGAGTACTGTAAATTTGATTTTACAATACCTCTTAACATTATAGCAGATAGTCCTCTAAATGAAGAATCTACATTTTTTAAACCACCTTTTCATTTCATTTTGAAAACGGATCTAGAAGCAGTAAATCGTCTTGTTAATCTTCCTTTTGCTTCTACTCTTATACCTCTTAAATTTAAATGTTTTAAGGATCTAAGTACATAACTTTTTAAAGTAATAGTACATTTTTTTGTAGATGATTTTTTTACAACATTTATTTCTAGATTATCAGCTGAAGGAAAAAATTTTAATAATAAATTATCTAAAGGATCATAAGAGTTCTTGGCATTAAACATAGTAGTAATAGTGCTATTTCGAATTCTATTAACAAAAAATTCATCCTTGTTAGGTTTTTTTTGTCTTTCGTCAATTTTACTTATAATAGGTAATTTAACTTTTCGTAAAGAAGATTTCAAGACTCTATATAATTTGTTATCTCTATTTCTTAGTTTTAATGATACAGCTTGTGTAAAAATATCACTATTCAAATGCATTTTTTTCAAATTAACAATATTAAATTCTACTTTTTTATTATAAATCTTTTGAACTAAAGAAAGAAATTTTGAAATAAACATTTTCTTAAATTTCATTTTATTATATGATAATAATTTCATATTAGTATGTAAATTTTTTTTATATTCTTCCTTAGCTGTATTTAGATAAGTATTAAATTGAGGATAATTGTAAGTATAAAAACTTTTAGCTCTATTATTAAACAATGTTAATATTTCTTCTTTAGTTAATATATTTTCTTTAACTAAACCCATTAAACTATTATAATATTTATTTATAGTATCTAATTGAGATGTTAGTTTATTAACAGTACTTATCATATACGAAAGATACCCTTCGTAATGTTGACGTAAAACTAAATACTCATCCATTGTAAATAATCTATTATAAGTAATTATTGTTTTACCTTCATTATTTTTTGTTACTGTTTTTTCTAACTCTCTTTTAGGAAAATATAAACCGTTTCTAAGCTTCATAATCTTATGAGATAAAAACATACCTTCTATATTATGAACATAAAAAGTAATAATTACTCTAGAACTAGTATGTTTTAATTCACCCTTACCTATAAAAACTCTTTTTGTAGACAATCGTCTAAATCTAGGTAACATCGGTTTAGTTTTAATTTTAAGTAACTCTCGTTTAATTTGTGAATTAAAATAACTTTTTAATAGATTCATAAGATTTTTATCTGCAACAGACAATGTTTTAGTATAGTTTTTATTATAAGCATAAATGCTATTAAATCATTCTTGAGCCGCAGGTGTAAAATGTCTTGTTTTACCTGTATCACTACGTATATATGTTAACGGTTTAATAATTATATATTTACTTTTTTTATTAAAAAGTAAAGGTGTATTTGTTTCTACATTTAAACTTTTGAGTTCATCAAAATATAATTGTGTTTTTTTATTATTCATATGTTTATTTTATTTTATTTACATTTATGGTATTTAATCTATTTACCAAAAGCTTAACCATTAATTTATAGTTAAGTCTATTTCATTAATATTTAAAAATACTAATTCTTTTTACTATGTTTAAATATTTAACATAATTTCATTTTTATTATATAAAAGAAAGAAAATGTTGGATTTATAAGGATATTGTTACTCTAACTCACCTTTAGTCGTTGAACGTATTTACTTTAAAGTAAATTTCGCTTCAAGTTAACTTATAAAGTTATTCTTGAAATTAACCCAATTAATACAAATAATTTTATACTATTCTTTTAGATAAAAAAATTTGGGACAAAATTTATCCCTAGCGTAGCTTTTTCAAAAATCCAAGACCTTTCCTTACTGCATCTTGTGATCATATGCCCCGCTTACGCGACTGATAGACGTGTAAGTCAAACAGTAAAGCAAGATTAAGCCATTAAACTTGACAAGTAATAATCATAATTATATTATTAGTGAATTTTCTTATGCTTAAAGTATAATAATTTAAGCATACTAATAATATAAGTAAAAACATTGGAATATTTATATTTCCTTAATGTTTTAATTACATCTATTTTCCATATAGTTAAAATCTTACTTGAATAAAAAATATTAGTTCTAACTCAATAGATATATAGTTGGATCAGTTATAGCTTAAGCTATACCAAATAAAATACTAAAATTAAAAAAATATACGAAAATCGTATATTTAATTGTCATAACTAAATTATAACAACTTTACAAAATTAACTTTGGATACACCCAGGTACTTTTTATGGGATCTGTGCCCCGCATAAACTGCCTCCTAGCAATTGTCCCTTCATAAGAAGGTTAATGATTATAACAAAGATTTTTCAATACCTTGAGACTTTCACGTAGACAAAGTCTACCAATATGATATACTAAACAAAGGTGTTTCAATTGTGCTAATGCTACCTTATACACTAAAATTCGCAGTATCATATTCAATAACTAGCAACAGTAAAGCTGCATAGGGTCTTCTCGTCTAACTAGAGGTAAACTGTATCTGCACAGTTATTCCAATTTCACTGAGCCAATCATCGAGACAGCTGTTGTATCGTTAAATCATTCATGCAAGACCGCATTTAACGGCCAGGGTATTCCGCTACCTTAGGACCCTCATAGGTAAGGCCGCCATTGATCGGGGTTTCCTTCAAAGCCAAGCTTATATTAGTCAACTTAGCAAATCCGTTAACCAGCCGACATCGGGCAGAAATCACACTCAATACTTTGATTTATTATCTTACTGCAGAGTGCTTTGTTTTAATTAAACAGTCGTACAACACTATTCCATGCTTCCTATTCTTTACCTGATATTAATCAGGAGGAATGGCTCTCCTTATTCCGAAGTTACGGTAGTTAGTTTGCCGAGTTCCTTAATGATTGTTCACTCAAACGCCTTCGTATTCTCTACTAGCTTACTTGTGGTAGTTTCTAGGTACGGTTTTTTGTCTTACATCACTCCTCATCTGTTTAGTTTATTGAAATGATAAAAACTGTTACTGTTTTTCCAGAACCTTCTTCACTTTAATTTATCTCAATCATAGTTTAAAAAGAAGGTTGTTACTTTGTAACAAAGATTTGCTCATCGTTTAATCCTTTAGGTTGGTAAACTTAGAGGCCGTTACTTTACAAAATCCATAAGCTTTAGGCGAGGGTTTCCCCTTTTTCGTTACTCATGTCAGCATTCTCACTTGGGTTATCTAATAGTTATTCTTAAAAAGAATAAGTCTAAGATTTACCCAACGTTCTGCTACCCCATTAGATATAATAATATAAATTATTAATAAATATGGACAAGGTGTCGGTATATTGTTTAGATCCGTTAAATTTTCGGTGCGACTATCAATATAAATATTAACATTTACTAAACTAGTGCTCTATTACGAGATCTTCAAAAAATGGACCGCTTCTAAGCCTATTTCCTAGTCGTATTAGATAGAAACATCCTTAATTTCACTTAACAATAATTTTGGAACCTTAACTCTTGTTCTGGGCTGTTTCCCTTTAGACATACAACCTTATCGTACTATGTCCGATTATTCAATATTCATCATTGCCCTTCCGAGTGCGAATACTCACCGATAAAATCTTCACGATTGCCCGATATATGCAAAATTATCTATAAATATATGTAAACATATAATTATTAAATAGAAGTTGCCTGAGATCACAGTTCTGTACCTGCTATGATGTAACTTGAATTACCTACTTATATAGGTTTCGCAGAAAACCAGCTATCCTAGTCAGTGTTGTCTTTCACTAACTTACCACAGTTCTTCGGATATCTTTACAACGATAACCCGTTCGGGCTTTTATAACCCTGACTGTAGTAAGATCACCAGGCTTCGGGTCTAATTTTAGATACTTATTCATTATTTCATAATTGGTTTATCTGGGCATTGCTGCTCGCATCTAATATTAACTTGCTGACCCATTATGCAAAAGGTACGCTCTCACTTTTTATTTAAAGTTTACTCGAGCTGCTTATAAGACTACTATTTCAAACCTTTCCTTCACAGTACTATACGCTGTCGCTTATATATTATATTTAGCCTTAGAGGAAGGTTCCCCTTTATATTCAAACAAGTTTTACTCGTTTTACTTATTTAATCTATCAGTGGATATTATTTATGATTATATCCAAGTAATGTTAATATTATTTATTCTTATTACAATATATTGTTTAATATATTCTGATATTTATATAGGCTCTTCTACTTTCATTCACACTAATCATAGAATCTCGTTTGATTTCTTTTCCTGAAGTTACTAAGATATTTCAATTCACTTCGTTTATTATTGAATTTCTCTAAGAGTTCATGTGTTTACATCGATCCTTCTAAAAAAACACAAATTAAAAATTTTACTCTCTTTAATATATAGCAAGGTATCCCTAATAGTCTCTTTATATACTTTCCTATACTATATTATTAATAGTATAGGAATACCTACTTGATATCTTACTCATTACTAATATCCCTGCATAGAAACAGATACATAATCAGACTATTATGATTCGAACATAACAATTCCTCAACCCAAATGAGGCGCCTAACCAACCTGGCTCTAGTCTGTATTTATTTATTTTATAAACCTTATTATTAAACCAAATAAGTGTTAACTTAACTTTTACTCAGAGAGTAAGGGATTTGAACCCATGAAAATTTTTAGTCTTAACTAGTTTCAAGCTAGTCGCCTTAAACCACTCAGCCAACTCTCTTTTTTGATTCCTCAGAGACTTGAACTCTAAACACATCCTTATCAAGAATACGCTTTACCAATTAAGCTAAGGAACCCTTTAATATGTATATATATATATGATAAATTTTCTAGACAAGAGCACTCAGATTTGAACTGAGAATGTGAAGTTTGAAGCTTCAAATTTTACCATTAAACTATACTCTTTAATTAATTTAAATTTGTGTTATGTGATCGGAAAAGAGATGATTCGAACATCCAGGTGCATAACACAATATTTAGCAAATATCTCGCTTTACCAATAGCAACTTTTCCTATTTTATTCTTTTTAAAATATTACGGCCAGCCGAATTCGAATCGACACAAATCGTTTGGAAGACGAAAGGTCTACCATTAACCTATGGCCGTTTATTATATATATAATATTAATAAGAATATTATTTATTATATAAAAAATTAGTATTTATCTAAAAATTCAATAAAGATACGCGTAGGCCTTACATCATCGCAAAGACCAGTTGGTACCATTTGATCAGCTCTCAATCTAACTACTCTAGGTACACGTGCACCGCTTCGAGCATTAATTCTATTAAGAACTGCGTATGGTCTAGCTCCCTCCCCATCTTCACGTATTTTAGAAGCTAAGAAATTTTCTTCCGCCTCGGTAAAAGTTGCAGCTTGACTATAGCCAGTATAGTATATAGATTTAAGTGTGTTTCAAGGAAACTCTTGTCTTTGTAAACGCACTTTGGTTTTAATACTATCCATTAAAGCATTGTTTTCAGAATTTGCCCCCGCCGCATCACCGCCTGTGGGTGGCCCAGGTGATTGATTACTACCACCAGTACCAGATCCAGATCCAATAGAAGTACTAACAGGATTAAGCAAACTAGATATGTCCATAGGCCCAGGAGCAGCATGTAAAGTATAATCCCATAAACCAAGAGACATATTATAAATTAAGAAATATAACCGAATAAGTATTATTATTTTTATCCCTAAACTTAAAGAAGAAAAGGTATCCCCTATAAAAGATATAATACCTAAACTAGTTAATACTGAATAACGATATAATGTACTAAGTAAATATAATCCATAACTTTCCAGCCCGATGGAAAGAAATATAGAAACTAAATCACTGGTGGATACTAAAATAATTGCACCAGTGATTATAAATAATAAGATTAATGGATATTCTATTATTTTAAATTGTTCCCCCATTTTATTAAGAATTAACTGTAATATAATCACGCTGATTAAAAATATAAATATATGAAAGATTTGTGTAATACTAGTTGTATGAAATAAACCACCAAATAAACTTATTCCATTAGAAAAACAATTAATATAGAGACTAGTTATAGCAAGTAATGAAGAGTAAAGTAAAACTATTATAGCTACTCTACTAAAAAGTATTGATTTATCTCGTCTTAAAGTGACGGCATTAGATAGTAATAAAAATAATATTGAAAAAATTAACATTGAAGAAGTAAAAGCATCGAACTTTTATATTATTTTTATTAAGAATAAAAATAAATTTTACCAATTAAACTAACATCTTCTATAATCGTTATTTATTTGTAATAATTCTAAAATTAATTATAATAAAAACCTATAAGACCTATGGGATTCGAACCCATATAACAAAGATTAAAAGTCTCGTATTTTACCATTAAACTAAGGTCTCTATATATATAAATATATACTCTCTATAAAGAAAGAAACCAAATTTCCTTAAGAACCTCAATAATATATTGATATAAATAAGAAAAGTCAAACAACATCAACAAAATGTCAGTATAATATAGCCGACTCAAAACCAAGATGATGATTATCAGTTAAATGATAAGCAAGTACACGTCATAAACCTACAGCTAAAAAAGCAGTCCCAATCATCACATGTAACCCATGAAATCCTGTTCCAAAATAGAAACATGTTCCAAAAGCACCGTCACTAATAGTGAAAGATGATACGCTGTATTCTACACCTTGGAAACCGGTAAAAATGACAGCTAGTAGTACTGTAGCTATTAAACCATATAATGTCCCTTTTCTGTTACCCTCTATTAGAGAATGATGAGCATATGTAACAGTAACACCGGATGATAACAATATAACTGTATTTAATAAAGGTAATTCAAAGGGGTTAATAGCTTCTATACCCATAGGAGGTCATTGAGCTCCTAACTCTACAGTAGGAGATAAGGCACTATGAAAAAATGCTCAAAATATAGCTAAGAAGAATAATGCTTCTGATACTATAAATAAAGCAACACCCATATTTAATCCTTTTTGTACAGCTAATGTATGATTACCTAAATAAGTACCTTCACTTATAACATCTCGTCATCAGAAAGACATTGAAAGAATAAGAGATACAAAAGCTAACATTAAAAATATATTAGCATTACTAAAACTATGCATTGTTAATACTCCGCTAGTTGTTAATGTTAATAATGAAATACATGTGTATATAGGTCACAGTGACGGTGACACTAAATGAAAAGGATGAGCTTGAAATTTACTTCTAGTTAAGTTAGTCATTCTATTTACATTACATAATGTCTACATGTAATTTAATTATAATAATTAATATTTAAATTTCTTATTTTAGTCTACCATATAAATAAAAATTTGTTATTTAAGTGGCGAAATTACTGTTTAAATAAGCCGTATGCATATTATCATTGTATATACATACAATATTTTTGATAATAAACAATAGGTTTAAGTAAAAAAGAAATATAATAGTAAACTATTACCATTTGCATACCCTAGGTATATAATTTAGGAGATAATACTAAAACCTTTGTCTTAATGTAATATTTATTACATTAAAAGGATTAAGGAATAGGTGACTTGAACACCTAACCTACCGTGTGTAAAACGGTTGCTCTACCATTAAGCTAATCCCTTTATTTTTATTTAGTTTTATTTTACGGGTCAGACCGGCTACGATCCGGCATAGTCTTTCTCGACAAGAAAGCTCCTTACCAATTAGGATACTAACCCTAATTATATTTCTATAATTTTTTTTTTACAATTTTTATATTTAATTAGTTTTTTGTTTTATAGTTATAATAATTGCACCAACCATAGCTAATAATAATATAATAGAAGTTAATATTAGTCATATACTATAACTAGTATACATTATATTACCTATACTTGTAATATGACTAGTTTCTGCTAAATTACCGTCTCATATTTTACTAGTAACAAAAGATATTTCACCATTATCAAATTCAGTACCACTTAATTTAAAAAATTTATTTAAGTAATCACTGTAATTATTATATCATATATCATTTAATGTATTATTTAAATCAACAGTATAACTATTAAATGAAGCAATACTATAGGGTAATATTTGATACACAGGATAATTAAATGAAACAGTTATAAATATAGCCAAAGGTATACTATTACTTGTATTACTTAACAGTTCACTTATTCTAACGTTAATTAGCATTAATATAAAAAGGAATAAAATAGATACAGCACCTACGTAAACTAATAAGTAAGATAGACCAATAAAGTTCAAACCTAATATCATAAGATAACTAGCTATACTTAAAAACAAACCAATTAAAAATAATACAGAAACAATAGGATTTTTACTAATAATAACAAGTATACCACATAAAATAGCAAGTAATGAAATAACATCTAAAACTTCTGCTCTATAACCATTAGTGAAAGTTTCATTTAAAAGAAAAATCTTAAACATAAAAAAATATATAATAATACCTCAGAATCCTTTCAAAATAAAAAGATAAGAAAAATAACTACCTGTATTAAAACAAATATTTAAATTTAAATATTTGTTTTAAAAATATTGAGGAAATAGTAGTTAATAAATAAAAGTTTAGACGTGTACAAGACTTGAACTTGTATACTTGTGGCCGAAACACAACGCTCTACCATTAAGCAAACACGCCTGGTAAACTTATTATACCTAGCCCTCAAGATGAATTGAACATCTATCAAAATATTAACAGTATTTTGCTCTACCGTTGAGCTATAAAGGCGTCTTATTAGCCTATATATCAATAATTATATTTATAATAACTAATAGGAATTCAGGTAGGGTTATCTACTCTATAAAGACTAATTATATATTATTATATATATAATAATAACTAGGAAGAAAAGGACTCGAACCTTCGACAGCACATTGCTATTGAGTTTACAGCTCAACCCGTCATACCAACAAACGGAACCTTCCTTTATATAATTTTAGATATAGAGAGAGAAGATCTCTATAAAATAAAAAGATAAATATATTGTTTACATTAATAAATCCCGTGCAATTTCCACTACACGAACCATATTTCGACTTAACACCAATTAAAGTCACGCATACGAAAATCTTCCATAAAAGTAACTAAAACTAATTATCTAGAATAAAAATAAATGAAAGACCAAACTTATTGCACATACTTCTTTCGGCGCCTGACGAGTAGTTAGTACCTATCTGAGATTAAATCCACCGTGACGTGGTGATTCACGATTACTAGTAATTCCTTATTCATATAGTCGAATTTCAGACTACAATCCTTATTTTATCCTACTTTAATTAGATTAGCTCAAATTTTCATTTTTGCATCATTTTGTATAGGAACATGTGGCACGTCTATCGCCCACAACATTTAGGCCATGATGACTTGTCTTGGCCCCTGTTATCATATCCCATGTATAGGTGAACTGCTTTATTTATAAAATTTGCAAATAAAGCAAGGGTTTCCGTTAATTTAATGGAATTAACCAATATCTCACGACATTAACTGAAGACAGCCGTGCAACGCTTGTAATATCTTAAAGATAATATTCAAGTTGTGGTAAGGTTTTTCGCGTACTTACGAATTAAATAACATACTTCACTACTGGTTTCAGAAACGGTCTAATGATTTCAGTTCCTGCGTTGCCACATTACTCTTGAGGTGAAATGCTTACACTTTCATTTATAGACTAAATAAACATCTAATCTATGGCATTCATCATTCTCTGCTTGGACTACTAGGGTATCTAATCCTGTTCGTGACCCGAGCCTTCGTCCCTCAACGTCAGTTATTAGATAAAAGGTTGCTTTCGCCGTTACCAGTCGTTATGGTATCAAAGAATTTCAACTCTACTCCATAAATACTCCCCTCCTCATATATAACTCTAGTATAATCGTATCTTGTTTAAGACTAATCATACCGTCTAGGTACCCTTTAAACCTACTAAAGATGAATAACACTAGTCTTCTACGTATTACCGCGACTGCTGGCACGTAATTTGGTCAAGACATATAGACGGTAACTATGTCATAATCAAAATTTTACCATCTAGAACTTTACTCGATAAAATCGATCTTATACTTGTCTACGAGAATAAATTCTCTTAATATAAAAGTAGCAAATTAATTAACTATTAAAACAGTTAAATTGAATAATCTATCACAATTGTAATAAATTAAACAGCCAAGTATAATTAGCCGAAGCTATTCATTCCCCCAAGTTGCTGGTTCAGCCGTTAGGCTATTGACCAATATTCCCCACTGCTGTACTATACGTATTGGGGTTTTTTCAGACCCAATGTGATCGATCGACCTCTCAGCCTCGACTACGGAATTTTAGGCTAGTTAAACCATTACTTTAACTACTACCTATCCGAAATGTTTATTGTCTTCTTAGAGCGGAAGTTTATTTCCTTTTTTCTATTAAATTAGAAACTATAAGGTATTTAACCTTACTTTAAGGCGGCCAAAACATTATATACTCACCTGTACACCACTTCTAATGAAATAAATATAAACTATTTATTAAATTAGACGTACGATTAGCATGTGTCAAGCACTTGGACAGCGTTCATTCAGAGCCATCATCAAACTCAACTTAATACTTGGTATAAATAAAAAGGTTTTTTATTTTCTTATCTATACCATTACTAATACCCCCTTAGCGTTTATAATAATCTTATATTATTTTTAATTTATGTAATTAATCTCTTATTTTTTGTTATAGGATACAATTAAGCCGAGTCCTGTAATAGTTATTAGTCTATAATAAGGCTTAACCTAGAGCTTGAAAGTTCGTTAACAATCTCTTACTGTATAGTAATTTAAATTATTTTTATACATTTAGCTATAGCTAGAAAGATGTTAATTATTTTCTGTGTAATACTCAAGTTTCTACTTAACACTCATTTTTTAGGTGTTCACGTCTAACAAGCGCCGGACTTTCCTATACTATAATTTAATATAGTATTTATACTATTAGTATCACAATTAGATATTATATTATAAGATATTAATAATTATTATTATTATTTTTTTTTTTTTATTTCTTGTTTAATGTAAATCTAAAGCATCTTTAATATAACTACTAGTTAAAACTACAAAAACTTGGGCTTGTATGAAAGCAATACCAAGTTCTAAACCAGAGAATGCTATAATGAATGCTAAAGGTACTAACCCTAAAAAGAAAAAAATAAAACCAGAAGTCATAATATTATAAGTAAAACCTGCTAAAATATTTAATAACATATGACCACTTAATATATTAGCACCTAATCTAAGACCTAAAGAAACATTTCTTGATAGATATGATATAAACTCTATTAACACTAATAAAGGTAATAAAGCTAATGGACAACCAGCTGGTACTAATAAAGAAAAAAATTCTAAACCATGTTTCTGGAACCCTAATATAGTTGCACCTAATACTACAGTGAAACTAAGAGCAAATGTAAATATAAAATGACTTGTTGACGCGAAACTATAAGGAACCATACCTATTAAATTATTAATTAATATAAATATAAATAAAGTATAGATAAATGGAAAATATATTTGTCCTTTTGTAGGATTTATTTGATTTGTTACTATACTATGTATAGTAGCATATATAGTTTCTTGACTGATTGATCAGCTATTACTTACTACTTTGTTGTAATTAGTTGCTAAAATATTTAATGTTAAAACTAAAACAGTACCTATTGTTAAATATAATCCTATGTTAGTTAATGATATGTGTAAATTACCCAGTATTGGTGCATCCAAACTTAATAAATTACGGATCTCAAATTGATCTAATGGACTTGATATTATTGAAAAATTCATTAATTTACCTTTATAATATTTTTATTGAAATATTTACTTTAAAAATAATATTATTAATCTACATATAAAACAATTAAGTTTAATTTTTATTTATATACTATAATTTACTTATAAATATACGAGAAATAAATAAACGAACAAATCTAGGTAAAATGTATTTTGAAAATACATATATCATAATTACAAGTAATATGAAAGCAAAAGTTACTTGATTAATAAAATAAAAAGGTACTAATTGTGGCATTTTAATTTATATTATATAGTTTCAATGTTATAATTAAATTATTTCTACATTATTATCTAATAAAAGATAAAAAATTTATGGGATAAAAAAAAAATTTTTTTTTAATGTTTTAATTCTATAATTAAATAAATATATATTTTACTATCTGATTAATTTTAGTTATTATAAATTAAAGACGAAACTGAATAGTGTAAACCATCTAAAACAGGAGCAGGATATATACCTAATACAACAGTAAATACAACTAGTGTAAGTAATATAAAGAATTCACGTTTATTTACATCACTTATATTAGCTTCAAAAAATTTACTAAATGACCCTCCAAAAGCAATTCTATTAAACATATATATAGTATATGCAGCAGAGAAAACAATAGATGAACTAGCAAAAACACCCAATAATGGTAATCTTTCAAATACACCATAAAGAGACATAAATTCCCCTACAAAATTTAAAGTAAGAGGAACTCCACAATTACCTAAAGATAAAATAAAGAATAAAATAGAAAATAAAGGCATTACTTGTGCAATACCTCTATAAAAACTAATTAGTCTAGTACCAGATCTATCGTATAATACACCTCCAACGCAAATAAATAAACCACTTGAAACAAAACCGTGAGCTAAACCTAAAGCTATACCACCCTCTATTCCTTGTATAGTATTACTAAATACACCTATAAGATATACAGCCGCGTGTGATACAGAACTATATGCAATAAGTTCTTTAACATCTATTGTTCTTAAAGTACTGAAACTAGCATATATAATAGTTATAACACCTATAAGGTATATTATATATGTATAGTCTAATGAAGCTTTAGGTAATAATGGTAATATAAGTCTAAATATACCATATAAACTTAATTTTAAAACAATAGCAGCTAGTATAATACTACCACCTAAAGGTGATTCAACATGAGCTTTTAATAATCAAGTATTTAAGAATATAGTCGGAGTTTTTACAGCAAATGCTATAAATATACCATAAAATAAGAATAATTGTGTAGAATAATTAAAGTTAGTTTTATATAAAGCATCGAAATCTGTTGTTCCCATTATTGAAGACATAGCCAATATTGATAATAATAAGAATAATGATCCAAATAATGTATATAAAAATAGGTAAAAACTGGCTCTTACTTTATTACTTGACCCAAATAGACCTATTAATATAAATAATGGTGGTAATATACTTTCAAAAAATATATAGAACAATAATATATCTAATACTAAAAAAACTGCTAATAATAACGTTTCTAATAATAAAATAATTATTACATATGATCTTACATTATCATTAATAGAATTTCAATTACTTAATAATGCAATAGGAGTAATTATAGTAGTCAACATAACAAAATATATAGATAATCCATCTAAACCTAAATAGAAATCAAAAGAACTAATTTCATGATATTCTTGAACAAATTGAAATTGATTGCTACTAAAGTCAAACAATATAAAAACTATTAAAGAAACGAAAAGATTAACAATAGACGTTGTTAAAGCAATTGTTTTTATACGCCTAATATCTAAAAAAGATAAGTTATAAGACATACCTGTGGATATAGTAAATACTCCTAACAAAGGTATTAATAATAAAAGTGAAAGTAACATGATAAAAAAAAAATGAAAAACTAATTTCCCTCAGGATTAAACATAATATTTAATCTTTGCTAACACTACACACAACTGTGTAGTAATACGAATTTATACTAAAAATTTTTATATTTTTTTTCATATAAAGTTATAAAAAAAATTATAATAAATATACATTACTAGGTATTATTTCAAAACTGTACAGTATACAAGGAACTAATATAACAAAAGCAATAACTATAGGTAATAATATTGTTCAACAGAAGGACATTAACTGATCAAAACGTATTCTAGGAAATGAGGCTCTAACTCATATAAAGACAAAAATCATAATACATGATTTTACACCTAAAGTTAAACCGTATAATAATCCTTCTATTAAAGGATCTGAGAATAGACTTTCATTATGTAAATTATTTATATAGTATTCAAAATTTATGTATTCCATTAAACTGAATAAAGGTAAATAATCATATAAATAACCACCTAAAAATAATATACTAGTTAATATACAAATTAATACAATACTAGCATATTCAGCTAAGAAAAAGAAAACAAAAATTACAGCAGCATGTTCTGTCATAAAACCACTAACAAGTTCTGATTCAGCTTCAGCTAAATCAAAAGGAGCTCTATTAGTTTCCGCTACTGATCCTATAAAGAATATAATAAATACAGGGAATAAAGGTACTATAAATCAAATAGCTCTTTGGGCTTCTATATTTACAGTAAGATTTAAACTTCCTGTTAACATTATAACAAGTAATATAGCAGAACTTAATATTAACTCATAACTTATTAATTGTGCTGTACTTCTAAGTGAACCTAAAAAGGCATATTTACTATTTGCACTTCAACCAGCTAATAATATACCATATGTAGATAAGGAAGAAACTGCTAACATATAAAGTATACCTAGATTAAAGTCACTTAATGCTAAACCAGGACCATAAGGTATTACTAAATAACCTAATAATGAAAAGATTAAAGTTATAATAGGACCAAGGAAAAATAAGCCTAAATTAGCTTGTGTAGGTGAAACATATTCTTTTAAAAGAAGTTTTAAGGCATCAGCAAACGCTTGTAAAAGACCATAGTATCCTACTATGTTAGGACCTAATCTTCTTTGCATACTAGCCATTGTTTTTCTTTCGGCTACAGTTACATATGCTACAGTCAATAAAACAGGCACAGTTACTAGTAAAACTTCTATGATAGAAATTAAAGTTGGTATATATAACATTTTTTTTATAGAATGATTCTAGTTTAATACAGATAAAATACTTATATATAAGTATTTTATTATAATAAAATCTTAGGTTAAAAATAACTTTTTTTTTAGATAAAATATTCTTTTTTCTAAGTTATCTATTATTTAATATAATGATTTATTTACATAAAATAATTTAATTATTTTATGTAAGTTGCGGGTAATTACGAATTCCCATCTAAGATTCGAACTTAAATCAAGATATTAGAAGTATCCTGCTCTACCATTGAGCTAATGAGAATTTATTTTAATTATTTTATTAAAATAATCTAATTTTTCATTTATAAAAATATTTTTTCATTTAAAGGGATAATATAATTACTATATTATTATATTGCAATTAAGCAACGTATAATAATAAGAAAGCCATCATTAAAGCGAATAAACCAGTAGCTTCAGCAAAAGCAAAACCTAATATAGCGTATGCAAATAATTGACCTCTTAATGAAGGGTTTCTAGCCACACCTAATATTAATGCACCGAAAACTACACCAATTCCTACACCGGCACCTATTAAACCTGTAGTTGCTAAACCTGTTCCTATAATTTTTGCTGCTTGTATCATTTATTTATATTATAATTAATTATCGTACAAAGGAAACCTTTATAATTTTAAATTGTTATTGAAGATTATAAAAGATATAACATCTAACATTTATTGTTATTAGTTCATTTATTTTTTTTATTACTTAATAATTAAGAACTATTGAATTTTAATCTTAGATTTTTTTAGGGACATGGAGGAATCGAACCCCATATTTAAGATCTGCAATCAAAACGTAGAACCGTCTACAGCACATCCCTAATACATATATATAGAGTACTTCTCTTACTCTACATTGTATATGTACCAATTATCCTACATCAAACTAAAAAATTTTCACTGCAAGTCTTTTGAAATTTTTATATAATATCAGATGAATATTATTCATCTGGTTTTCTATTAATTTGTATAAATTCAATTCTAGAATTAAGAAGAGTAGCTTTGGCTTCAGCCCGTATTTTAGCTATTCTTAAACCCTCCAAATCTCTTAATATTTGGTCTCTTAGTTTTAATTCCTGTACAGTTGTAGGAGTTGTAGGCACTTTTGATAATACACCTTGCGCATATGAAACTTTGTGATCCATCACTTGTATGTATTTCATATAATTATCCCTCTGTTCTATAGCAGTTTTTAAATCCATTTTTTTAAACTGGCTTAATATATGTGAGTTATAATCAATATGTTTACATATTTCATCATGTATCGGAACCTCACCCCCAGGAACATTAAATCCTGGTCCAGGATTAATTTTATTAGGGAAGAAGACCGAAGCGGGATCAACTCCAGGAAAAACTCTAGATCAAGTAACAAAAGGTGGTTCTGTAGCTTGTCCTACATTTGTACCTGCATATAAGGGATGTATTGTTCTATCTATGCCCTTTCCTTTGTCTAAAAGTATAGTTTTACTTCCACCTTCGTCGAAAAATGGGTGTGCTGCTTTATCTATATCTTTTCCTTTATCTAAGCGTTTGTCTGAATCTGAACCCTCGTCAGATTCCATCGCATTATATAATTTAGCTTTAATATTTTCAGATAAAGAACCCTCACTAGGACCCATAGTGTGAAAACCATAAAGGAATTGTTTTAGATTAAAATTAATGCCTTTTATAGCTAAATGTTCTGATAATCAGCCGATAGTAGCTGTATTTATAGTTCAACCTAGTAAACCTATTCCTACATTATTTCAGAATTCACAATAATTTATGTGAAAATTACCAAAAAGAGAATATCTTACTAAAGCTACTATTGTAATAGTTAATAATGCTCCAGCGAATTTAGCTAAAGTAAAATTGATTAAAATATTGTTTATAATTTTTTTTGTTGTTTGTATTGTTATTTTCATGTTTTTGTTTTATTTTATTTTGCTTTACCGTTAACGTAGTAGCAGCTACGGTACATTTTTCTACAAATAGATTGAGTTGTACAACTCTTAACTATATCCTATTTACTAGACGTTCTTATATAAAAGACTTCTTTTATTAAATCCTATTATCCTTATCCCTATAATAAATATAAGGTCCAGCGAGTCACATACAAAATACCTTGTGGTAACCCAAACAACAATTAAATCCCACAAACTACCGTATACATGTACGGGACTTAATAAAATTTTCAATTATAACGCCTTAATAAATCTAACAATAGTTATAATTATAAAATGCAATAACAATAAAGATATTAATTATCTCAAATTATTACTAGACATCCATTTCTTTAGCTATATTTTAATACTCTAAAAAAATAATATTAAATTAAACTAAAAATATTTAATTAAACTCTTAATTATATTTATATTGCAAAGCATTAAGATGGATTCTCATCTAAGATTCGAACTTAAATCATACAAATTAACTCTGTAAAGGTAAACTTACAAATGCATGAGGTTTCGGTGGACTTGTTAATGCTCATTCTAAAGAATTATGACTTCTATTTAATAATGTTTGTAGACTATCACTATAGAATTGTGGTGTTACTCAAGGATATCTACTTGTAGCTTTACCTTCAACTAACTGTATATATAAAATATATAAAAATAAAAAAGTAGATACAACACTTATAATACTTCCAATACTACTTATTAAATTTCATCCTGCAAAAGCATCAGGATAGTCACTAATTCTTCTAGGCATTCCTTGTAAACCTAAGAAATGTTGAGGGAAAAATGTTAGATTAACACCTATAAATAACATTCAAAAATGTATTTTAGCCAAAAAGCTATTAAAATCTAATCCTAATATTTTAGGTATTCAGAAATATACTCCACTAAATATTGCAAATACTGCTCCCATACTTAAAACATAATGGAAATGAGCAACAACGTAATATGTATCATGGAATGCAATATCAAGAGAAGCGTTAGCTATAACAACTCCAGTTAAACCTCCTATTGTAAATAAAAAGACAAAACCTCAAGCAAATAACATTGAAGGTGTAAATCTTATAGATCCACCATAAGCTGTAGCTAATCAAGAAAATACTTTAATACCTGTTGGTATTGCAATAATTAATGAAGCGGCTGTAAAATACGCTCTTGTATCCACATCTAAACCAACTGTATACATGTGATGACTTCATACAATCATACCTATCATGGCTATAGACATCATAGCATAAACCATACCTAAATATCCAAATATTTCTTTATTAGAATTATTAGCAATAACTGTACTAATAATACCAAAACCTGGCATAATTAAAATGTAAACTTCTGGATGTCCAAAAAATCAGAAAAGATGTTGATATAAAATTGGATCACCACCTCCAGCAGCTTCATAGAATGATGTATTAAAATTTCTATCAGTTAATACCATTGTTACTGCAGCGGCAAGCACTGGAAGTGTTAACAATAATAATACAGCTGCAACCAATATAGCTCACCCAAATAAAGCTAATTTATGTAGTTTTATACCAGGACTTCTCATATTTAGTATAGTAGTTATAAAATTTATAGATCCTAATAAACTACTTAAACCTGAAAGATGTAAAGAAAATATCATAAGATCAACACCAGATCCACTGTGACTTTGTACTCCACTTAAAGGTGGATATAAAGTTCAACCAGTACCTACACCATTTTCTACAAAATTAGAAAATAAAAATAAAACTAAAGCAGGTGGTAATAATCAAAAACTTATATTATTAAGTCTAGGGAATGACATATCTGGACCACCCACCATTAGAGGTAATAAAAAATTACCAAATCCCCCTATCAATATAGGTATAACAACAAAAAACATCATTAAAATACCATGTGAAGTTACAATATTATTATATAGTTGATTGTCAGATATAAACTGAACACCAGGTCCACTTAATTCCAATCTAATTAAAATAGAAAAACCTGTAGCTAAAAGTCCAGCAAATATACCAAATATAAAATATAACATACTAATATCTTTGGCATTTGAAGATAAAAATCATCTTTCTATTCAAACAGAAAGATTTATTGTTTTTGATTGTAAGGGTAAACTTACAAATGCATGAGGTTTTGGTGGACTTGTTAATGCTCATTCTAAAGAATTATAACTTCTATTTAATAATGTTTGTAAACTATCACTATAAAATTGTGGTGTTAATCAAGGGTATCTACTTGTAGCTTTACCTTCAACTAATTGTACATAAACTATGTATAAAAATAATCAAGTAGCTACCACACTTATAATACTTCCAAAACTACTTATTAGATTTCATCCTGCAAAAGCATCAGGATAATCACTAATTCTTCTAGGCATTCCTTGTAAACCTAAGAAATGTTGAGGGAAGAATGTTACATTAACACCTATGAATAAAACTCAGAAATGTACTTTACCTAACATTCTGTTATAATCTAATCCTAATATTTTAGGTATTCAGAAGTATCATGCACTAAATAATGCAAATACTGCTCCCATACTTAAAACATAATGGAAATGAGCAACAACGTAATATGTATCATGGAATGCAATATCAAGAGAAGCGTTAGCTAAAACAACTCCACTTAATCCTCCTATTGTGAACATAAATACGAAACCTAAAGCAAATAACATTGAAGGTGTTAATTGTAAAGATCCACCGTAACATGTAGCTAATCAAGAGAATATTTTAATACCTGTTGGAACCGCAATAATTAATGTAGCGGCTGTGAAATATGCTCTTGTATCCACATCTAAACCAACTGTATACATGTGATGACTTCATACAACAAATCCTAATACACCTATAGACATCATAGCATAAACCATACCTAAATATCCAAACACACTCTTGTTAGAGCTAGCTGATATTGTAGTACTAATTATACCAAACCCTGGTATAATTAAAATATACACTTCTGGATGTCCAAAGAATCAGAAAAGATGTTGGTATAATATAGGGTCACCACCTCCAGCAGCTTCAAAGAATGAGGTATTAAAATTTCTATCAGTTAATACCATTGTAATTGCACCTGCTAATACTGGTAATGATAATAATAATAATACAGCTGTAACTACAACAGCTCACCCGAATAAAGCTAGTTTATGTAGTCTTATACCAGGACTTCTCATATTTAGTATAGTAGTTATAAAGTTTATAGCCCCTAATAAACTACTTATACCAGAAAGATGTAAACCAAATATAGCTAAATCAACACTAGGTCCACTGTGACTTTGTATTCCACTTAAAGGTGGATATAAAGTTCAACCAGTACCTACCCCATTTTCTATCGCACTAGCGAATAAGAATAATAATAAACTAGGTGGTAATAACCAGAAACTTATATTATTAAGTCTAGGGAATGCCATATCTGGACCTCCTACTAATAAAGGTAATAAAAAATTACCAAAACCTCCGATTAAGGCAGGCATAACCATAAAAAATATCATAAGTATAGCATGAGCTGTAATGATACTATTGTATAATTGATTATCTGCAATATATTGAACACCAGGTCCACTTAATTCCAATCTAATTAAAACAGAAAAAGCAGTACCTATTAATCCAGAGAATAAAGCAAATATTAGATATAATGTTCCAATATCCTTAGCATTTGAAGACAAGAATCATCGCTCGGTTCATAAAGATATACTTGATTTTAATATCGATAAATTCGAGGGGTAAAACTCTGTCACTTCAGATTGTTGTCCTGATATATCTCTATTACGTGAAATATTGATGGAGTGGGAATGGGAAGCAGGCAAACAATGACTCCACTACACTATGCTTATTTTATAATACATTTTATTATTAGCAATAGGTGGTATAATTATTTAAAAGTTACCAAAATTAAAACATTTTATTATTATTATTTTAATAAGACCTAATAGATAAACTATTAGGATTTAGAAGTTTTTTTTATTTAAAGAGATCTAGAACTATTAGATAAATCTATTAAACTATTTTCTATTAAACTAATCGTAGGTACTATAATTAAATAGTGAGCAAAATATATTACTGTACTTATTTGTCCAAGTTCTATAAATGGAGATTCTACATGTTTAGCCCCTAAAATCATTAAAATTAAAAAATTTGCCACAAATACATAGAAAGCTATTTTACTTAAAGGTCTAAATTGGATACCTCTACTTCTACTTAAATCAGTAAATGGCATAACTAATAATGCTAAAATAGCACTAAACATTGCAATAACACCTAATAATTTATTAGGTATAGATCTTAGTATAGCATAAAAAGGTAATAAATATCATTCAGGAACTATAGCTGGAGGTGTTTGCATAGGATTAGCCATAATATAGTTATCGCTATCTCCTAATACATTAGGCATAAAGAATACAAATACACTTAATACTATTATAAATAGGAATATAGTTACTAAATCTTTGAATAAGAAATAAGGAGCAAAAGGTAATCTATCATAATTACCTGAAACACCTAAAGGATTACCTGATCCAGCACTATCATGAAGTGCTATTAAGTGCATTAAAACTAAAGCAGCTAATACAAAAGGTAATACAAAATGTAAAGCAAAGAATCTATTTAAAGTAGCATTGTTAACACTAAATCCACCTCATAAAAATTCAACTATATCTTGTCCTATTCATGGTATAGCACTCATAAGATTAGTAATAACTGTTGCACCTCATAAAGACATTTGACCATAAGGTAAAACATACCCTAAGAAAGCTGTAACTATCATTAATATAAATATTACTGTACCTAAAGTTCATACTAATGTTCTAGGTGATCTGTATGATCCATAGTATAAACCTCTACCGATATGTAGATAGACTAAAAAGAAGAAAGCTGAAGCTGTATTACTGTGTAAATAACGTATTAATCATCCATTATTTACATCACGCATAATATGTTCTACTGAATTAAACGCTTCTAATACACTAGGGTTATAGTGCATAGCTAATGTTACACCTGTAACTATTTGGATAGCTAAACAAAATGCTAATAAAGAACCAAAATTTCATAAATAACTTATGTTAGATGGTTGTGGTGAATCGATTACATAAGAATTAACCAATTTTAATAGGGGATGACTTTTGAAAATTCTCATAATTAAATTTAAATATTGTTCGTTTTTTTGTCTAGAAGTTATAAAGGTATTGAAATATAAAAAGTACTCTAGTAGTCCAATTGAACTATATAAATTAGGAAGATCTATTTTTAGTATAGGTTCATGTGACGAATATCTTACACATTACTAAAACACCTTAAAATATAAGTTTCCTTTTAAGATAGCTTTAACTATATTTATAATTTTAAACGAAAAAAACGAACAATATTTAATATCTTTAAATTATAAAAAATGTATAATTATATATTATATTATTATATTATTATTAAAAATAATACTTTAAAAGATAATTAAAATAAATTATCTCTTAAACCCGTAATAGGTATACCTTCATTTTTAACATGTAAAATCCCTGATAGAAATATTATTAATTAAAATGCCTAATCCTATTTACTTAGTATAATTTTATCGTTAGACTTAATATCAAGAGAATTTACAGTATTTATATTAATTGTTACTAAACTAAAAAGAGCTAATATAATCAATAATAATAAGCTATTATCAGCTAAAGATAAATAAGGTATTAATATATAAAATATTAGACCTATTAAAATGTATAAAGCATAACTTGTAATTACACCTGTATCTAAACTGGCTATATTTCTACTTAAAGTATTTAAACCTTTTTCTAGGCCATATGGTCCTAGTAATTCTACACTTCCTTTATCTATAACTTTAGTAGTTTGACCACCTAATTTTAAAACAAGACCAGTTATATATTTATTGTAAAATAATTCAATTAAGAAACGTTGGTTAAAGAATCCAAATATATTATAACCGAATCTAGAAAATTTAAAACTGATAAGAATTTTAGGTAAGAATTCTGAAAGAATTATAGCTAAAGCACTAAGAGAAATAGTAAAGAATAAAGGTAATAACTTAAATAAAGTAGGTACAGCAAATTCGGTATCCAGCATTATTTCATGTGTAGGATGAATAAATAAACTATTATCAGAAAAGAAAGCTGAACCTAATCCTATGAATATATCCTTAGTAATATAACCAAAAAATATAGAGAAAATAGCTAATATAATTAAAGGTAAACTCATATATATATCACCTTCATGTGCACCATTATAATTAACGACTGGTCCATTAGGGTTAGTTAAAAAAGTTAAGTATAAGACTTTAACTGAATATAGAGTAGTAAACATAGCACCAATAGTAGCTATAAAGTAGACCACTGTACCACTAAAATAGAATTGTCCATAGGCGGATTCTAAAATAAAATCTTTACTGTAGAATCCTGTCATAAAAGGGAAAGCTACTAAGCTAAGACTTGCTATTAACATAACAGAATAAGTTAAAGGTAAAAATGGTCTTAATCCACCATATTTCCTAAAATCTTGGTTATCAGCAACTGCATGAATAACGGCACCAGCACCTAAGAATAATAATCCTTTATAAAAGGCATGATTAACTAGATGAAATAATGCAATGTTATATGATGATAAACCTACAGCTATAACCATCATACCTAATTGACTCATAGTAGAATAAGCAATAACTTTTTTAATATCTTGTTGGAATAAACCTATAAGAGAACTAAAAACTGTAGTTATTGCTCCTAATCATAAACATAAAATTAATACAGTGGAACTATATTCTATTAAAGGACTTGTACGCATTAATAAATATACACCAGCAGTAACCATTGTAGCTGCGTGTATTAAAGCACTAACAGGTGTAGGACCTTCCATTGCCATAGGTAATCAAACGTGTAATCCAACTTGAGAACTTTTAGCCATAGCTCCTATTAATAAGCATATACCAATAATTGTAACTATATTTTCGTTAACAAAAGGTGCCAATGAAAATACTGTACTATAATCGATGTTACCAAATGATCATAGTATAGCAAACATACCAATAGTTAAGAAACAATCACCTACTCTGTTAGTTAAAAAAGCAGACATAGAACTTTGATTTGCTGCTATTCTAGTGAATCAGAAACTTATTAGAAGATACGAACAAATTCCTACACCCTCTCAACCAACAAACATTAATAAAAAATTATTAGCTGTAACCAGTATAATCATCATAAAAGTGAATAAACTTAAATAGCTAAAAAATCTTTGATTATGTGGATCATGACTCATATATCCTATAGAATATATATGAACTAAAGAACTAACTATTAATACAGGTATTAACATTGATACTGTTAAACTATCAAAATGAAAACCTCATAATACATTAAGTGATTCGCTATCTATTCATCTGAAAAGGTTTATTGATACAGGTATACTATTTAAACCTACTTCAAAAAATGCAACAATAGCTAATAAAGTTGTTACAATTACGCTTGTACATGTTATTAATTGTGCTCCGCTAACACCGACTTTTCTACCAAAAAAACCGGATACTATTGATCCTAATAAAGGTAAAGTAATTATAGCTAAATACATTATTTATATTCTATTGCAATACTTCCTCTTAATCTATAAAATGCAACTAGAATACCTAAACCAATTGCTGATTCTGCTCCAGCTATCGCTATTATATATATAGCATATGTTTGGCCTAATATATCATCAAAGCTAAGTGAACTTATCAATATTAAGAATGTAATAGCTAATAACATTATTTCAATTGAAATAAGCATTAATATTATATTTTTTCTGTTTAAAACGAAACCTAAAATTCCGATTAGAAAAAGTATTAAGGATAAATTCATTGTATATTTATTTATTTCATAATTATTTTTTTTAGCAAACCAGAAAATCTCACGTTAGTGATTCTTTTATCATAAGTAGATTAGATTATAATATTTTTTTTTATAAATAAAGCTACAATATATATATATATATATTTTCGTCTTTACCTTATACTTAATCTAAGATTAAATTATATTGTTTTTTTTTATTACTGTTCTTCTAATCACGATAAGAATTTTTCTATACTTACTGATTCAATAACTATAGGCATTGAACTATGTAAGATACCACATATTTCTGAACATTGTCCATAAAAAGTCCCTTCTCTGTTAACAAGAACAGAAACTTGATTTAATCTACCAGGGTAGGCGTCACACTTAATACCTAAAGCAGGACAAGTAAAAGAATGGATAACATCTGCCGCTGTTATAATGAATCTAACGTGTGTTAATTCCGGAACAATAACTCTGTTATCTACTTCTAACATTCTTAAAGCTCCATCCTCTAAATCGGATTCTGGAACTAAATATGAATCAAATTCTATGAATTCATCATTTGCGTTTAAAAAATCAGGGTACTGATAACTTCAATATCATTGATGACCTTCCGCTAATACAGACATAGCAGGATCACTAACCTCATCCATTAAATATAATAATTTAAAAGATGGGAAAGCTATTAATATTAATATTAAAGCAGGTGTAATTGTTCATATTAATTCTATTAATGTTCCATGGTTTAAATACTTATGAGATATAGGTGATTTAACGTAAGTATAATTTCTAACTATAGATATCATTATTCAACCTACACCAAATAAAATTATAACTAAATAAAACATAATATTGTCATGTAATTCTACTAACCCTTCCATCTGTGGTGTAGCACTATCTTGAAAATATAAACCCCAAGGACTAGGAGCATCACAATTATTTAAGAGACTTAAAGATAATAAATTAAACATATATATATATTTTTTTTTCTTTTCTATAATTAAACTCATAGAAACCAATAAACAGCTCATACTGCATTATAAAAATAATACAGTATTATAATAACAGATAAACTAAATGTATTTATTATAAGCTTCTAGTTTTAAATGTATAAAATATTCTATACAATATAAACTCTAAGCTTAACATCTTTTATAATAGTTTGAAGTTAGTAAAAGACCGATTGTTAATAAAAAACCATTCTTTTTTATAAACCTAATATATTAAACCTTTATAATATAACTTTGAATTAAAATATAAACGTCTTTAAAGCTAGACAATATAGAAAATACCGATTTGGTATTTTTATCATCTAAAGTAACCATTTGTCTACTATCTATTTTTAAAGCATTTTTACCTAATTCAAAAGCAAACCCTAATGTTAATGCTAAAAAAAAAATTAACATTATTACTAAACCATATATACCATTTGTATATGCACTTACTACATAAGGATATACTAAAAGAATTTCTAAATCGAATAATAAGAACAAAAGTGCAAATATAAAAAAAGAAATACTGAATTGTGTTCTATTTTGACCTAAAAAAGAATGAAAACCGCATTCGAATGCACTATCTTTTTCTTGGTAGGGGTTATGTGGAGCAAATATAAAGTTAACAGCTAATAATATTATAGCCAATATTGGTATAAAAACAAAGAAAAAAGTAGTACTTGTCATTTAAGAATTAAATAGTATTAAGGCTAGTATGTTTGCCATGCTTAATCATTCATTAGGTATAAACATAAATAAAAGTATTATTAAAGTAAGTATAGATATAGTAATAGTTAAAGAACTAGATAATATAATATTATTTGTTTTAAACGTTAACCTTTGCACTAAAACATTATTCTTAATAATATTACCATGTAAGTTAATATCTTCTAGTTCAGGATTAACTTTGTATTCAGACTTATCAAAAAAAACTTGTCTAATAATATTTAAATAATAGACTGCACTAATAACACTAGTTAATATTGCAACTAAAGCAAGGAAAACATAACCATTATCTAGGGCGGCACTTAGTACCATCTGTTTTGCAAAAAATCCTATTAGAGGGGGGATACCTACAAAAGAAAAGATTGTAACAGATAAACTTAATGCTAAAACAGGATTTATATAAAAATAACCTTTCATTTGACTTATTAATTGTATAGGTGAATTATTCTTATCTGCTAATTGTTTATACTCATTACTATCATTTATGTAATAATAAAGAGAAAAACCTATACTAATAAGTATAATAAACGCATTTAAATTACTTATAGAATATTGCATTAAGTAAAATATAAAAGCTTGGATCGATTCTATACTATTAATACTTAAAGCTAATAATATAAAACCAACATGTGATATTGTACTATATGCAAACAATCTTTTTATTCTAAATTGTGTTAAACCTACAACTGTACCTATAATTAATGAAAGTAACGAACTAACTAATAAACTAGAAGTTCAACTAAACTGAAAATTAAATAATGAATTACTTGTATAATGCACTAATTCTAAAAAAAAAATAAAGATTGAAATCTTAGCTACTATAGCAACAAATGTTGTAACTATAGTAGGGATAGCATCGTATACATCAGGAGATCAGAAATGAAAAGGTGCTGCACTAACTTTGAATAAAAAACCTACGCTTAATATAAGTAATGAAAAATTTATATAATAAGATTTATATCAATATAAAATATTATTACTATCATTTGCCAAGTCACTTAAACTAGTAATTACGTATATTCCATCTAAATTAGTAGTACCTGAATTTGCATATAATAAAGCAGTACCTAATAAAATAAAACAGGAACTTAAACCTCCTAATAAAAAATAAGTTAGACCACCTGAAGTAGCTAATTCTGAATTACGATATAATGTACTAAGTAAATATAATCCATAACTTTGCAACTCAATAGAAAGAAATATAGAGACTAAATCACTGGTGGATACTAAAAATACAGCACCAGTAATTATAAATAATAATATTAATGGATATTCTATTATTTTGAATTGTTCCCCCATCTTATTAACTATTTTTGTTCTATAATATAAAAATTTGTATAATATTAATTTACTTAAAGAAGAATATTCTGCTATTCAAACTCTTCTAGGATAAAAAGCAGTTAACTGTAATATAATCGCGCTGATTAAAAATATAAATATATGAAAGATTTGTGTAATACTAGTTGTATGAAATAAACCACCAAATAAACCTATTCCATTAGAAAAACAATTAATATAAAGACTAGATATAGCAAGTAATGAAGAATAAAGTAAAACTATTATAGCTACTCTACTAAAAAGTATTGATTTATCTCGTCTTAAAGTGACGGCATTAGATAGTAATAAAAATAATATTGAAAAAATTAACATTGAAGAAGTAAAAGCATCGAACT
>Ga0307375_10001105_pt1 | contig 30479 bp, 29 predicted proteins | sample TR1MG_FD_202531 | JGI IMG/M metagenome (GOLD analysis project Ga0307375, IMG submission 202531) | Soil microbial communities from Risofladan, Vaasa, Finland - TR-1 | ecosystem: Environmental > Terrestrial > Soil > Coastal area > Acid sulfate soil | place: Finland: Risofladan, Vaasa | collected... | reverse complement strand
TCTGGCCGCTCGTCTCGCACTGGGCCGACCGCAAGCAGGAACGTTTCATCTGCTGCTCGCTCAACGGAGCGCACGAGCTCATCGCGGCGAGGATCGTTTCGGTCGGCCTCGTGAACCGAACCGTCGTGCATCCTTTTTTTGATAAGGCCTATCAACGGTATCCTAGCTCTAAAAAGGGTCTAAATATCAAGGCACCGTCCCATCGATCGACGACAATATCGGCAACCGTACACCGAGCTTGTCGATCTTGTAGAACCGAGTATCGTCCTGCCTGCGATGCTCGTAGTAGTCGGGACCGAGCGTACCCATCCCCTCACTATCTGGATAGATGATGAGGCAGGGCACTACCTGGTCACGGTCCTCTCCAGCGATTCCTAGAAGCTCGAGCACCTTTAGGTCACGGGCATAGCCAGCGATCTGCCGCATATCGTCGCCGTTATCGCGTCCTTCGCCGGTGTACCTGGGTTTGTACTTCGTGTCGATAACGATCTTCAGGTCGAGGTCGAGGAAATCGGTGTAGCCGAAGGCGGCTTTGCTTTGGTAGAGGATAGCCTCGCCACGGGCCTCGTGGAGGAGACTGTAGACATAGAGTTCGAAGAGCTTGGACATGTCGATGACGAATGGCGGGAAGTACGCTAGTCGGCTATCGCGAACAGCCTCATGTAGACTGTCGCGATAGCCCTGTATCTTCATGATTGCCCTTGCCAGACCAAGAGCCTCGCCGTAGTTCCTGTAGATTGGATTCGCCTTCGCGGCCGTGACCTCGCGCAGGCTTTCAACTTCACCGACCCCACGGAAATACGGCTTAATGTCGGAATACTCCTCGATATTTCCACATCGCAGCGCGCCCGAGCGCTTCCAGCCGGAGAGCGCCTCCATCGAGACCAGGTAGGCGGTATGGAGTAGGCGATTCTCAGCGCAGTCCGTCGTGTAGTCTTGATATTGGCAGCATATGCGATCGGGCCTCATGCCGAGCACGTTGCGACGGAAATGCTCTCCAATTACCACCTTGCCCTTGATCTTGGTACGCAAGTTCTCACGTCTCGTCGTATACCCTTTCATCAGCGGCCTCTTTACGAGCTCTCCGAGGAGGCGGAGGAAATGGAGGACGAGGAAGGGCGTGCAATCGAAGGATTCCCGGGGACAAAGGATGAAGGGCTCCCAGGCCTTAACGCAGTAAGCCTCGCCGAGGTAGCTCACGGTCGCGGGCGAGTCGAGGCAGTCCATAAACATTCTCATCATATCCAAGCCCATAATCTTGGGCTCGGAGCGGAGGGCAATCGTTCGCGCATCATCAAGCCAGTCGAGACCCACGTAGTAGGAGAGCCAGCCCCCAGTCCCGAGTCCGAAGGCCCAGACCTCCGTCAAGTCTCGTCCTAGACTAAGGTCCTGGGTGCGGAAGCGGTCCACCTTGGCGAGGATGTCGGTGCCGACTTGCCTCTGCTCAACGCCGCACAAAGGAAGCATGTACGGCCTAGTCTCTGCTCAGCTTTTCAAGCAGGCTTGCATAGTCCTTCCGCGCGGATTCGGAGTTGATCGCTAGAATGCCGTCTTTTCGGTATTCCTCGAGCAGGGGCTTGAGCTCATACCGCATCTTGAATCCGAGCTCATCTTGGTCCTCGGCCATGAAGTAGCTATGCCCGACGAGAATATCCTCCGGATCGAAGTCCCGGTGCACCCGCCCCTCGGCCTTGAAGAACTCCATGGTCGTTTCGAAGAGTCCGAGGGCCTTTTCACGGAGTGCGCTATTATTCCCAGAGTAAAAGCTCGCTAGAGCATCTTTGTCCGACTTCAAGGTGAAGAAAGCGAATCGCCGGCGAAGGGCGTAGTCGATCTGTCCAAGGCTCCTGTCGGCGGTGTTCATGGTCCCGATGATGAAGAGATTTCTCGGCACCGTGAGCGCGGAACCCGAATAGGTGAGTCGGACTGCTATCGTCTCCCCGGTCTTCCCCGGCTCGGACTCTCGCTTGTCAGTTTCCAGGGCCGTGATGAGCTCGCCGAGCAGCTTAGACAGGTTGCCGCGGTTGATCTCGTCGATGATGAGCACGCGCGGCTTCCTCGCCGGGTCCTTCAGGCAGAGGTCGCAGATAATCTTGAACGGGCCGGGCTTTAGCTCAAATATCGGCGTACCGTCCTTCGCCCCCGCAGGTTTATAGCCTTCTACAAAGTCCTCGTAGTCCATAGACTGATGGAAAGCACAGAAGATGACCCTTCCATCCGCGACGGCCTTCGCGTACTTCTGGTTGATGTTCTCTCGAGAAGCGAGCTGTCCCTCGCCCAGGGCGCGGAGAGCGAGTTCCTTGGTCGCGTAGGTCTTGCCGACCCCAGGAGCGCCCTGAAGGATGAGCTGCTTCTTTCGCTTCAGGATCGAGAGCATCTCCGCCATGTCCTTAATGCGAGAGAGTTCAGCGCTAGCCTCGTCCTCGAGCTCTAGATCGTCCTTGGCATCGGGTACCGCGGAGATCAAGGCGCGGCGGTAATCGCAACAGAAGGCATCATAGAATCGCAGCAGGGGCAGTTCCTCGTAGCCGAGGGCGCGTGTCCCGTCTGTCGCTTGGAAGCGCCGCAGAGTGGTGTCTTTCTGCGACTGGCCTAATCCGATACTCGGCCGATTGTCGGTGAAGTCCTGTATGATCGTCTGAGCGAGGAAGCCCGAAGGATGCAAGGACAAGGAGCCGACTTCGGACTCGAAGACAAAGATATCCCGGTCGCCAACCATGGCTTCTGGAGAAGAGGTGAAAACGACGCGCCGATAGTTCTCGGGATTAGCATAGGTTGCTGGGTCCGTCATCGTGTGCTCGGGGAATTCCTCTGCCAGCTCTATTGGGAAGAATGCCTTCTTGGCCTTGCCGGTGCTTCGCCAGGTGAAGACGAGGAAGTCGGGAGTCACCTTGAAGAACTTGAGCGAAGTGAAAGCTGTCATAGCCACCGCGAGGTCCCTGATCACGATATCGAAATATAGGCGGTCACCGTCGTTCTCCGCCCCAGCCTCCATCCACTCCCGCGCCTTCCAGAGGGCGACCTTCCCGCCGCCGATGACAAAGGCGTAGTCCCCGACATCGATACCGTTGTACCAGGAGCAGTCGCGCGGCGCCAGATAGAAGCCGTTTTCGAGCTGGCCCTGGGGTCCCTTGGCGGCACTTATCTTACCGAAAAAGAGCGCCATCATTTCCTCCTATCGCAGAACCTCCGCACAGGTCCTTTTTCTCTTCAAAAGCTACTTCCCCTTCGCTTCGTCCCACAGCCTAGCCCACTCGACCGCGTACACCTTAGCAATATCAGGTGCGTTCCGAAGTACAATCGCGTTTTCTGCGTTCGATTTCACGGCTGCCGCCGTGTAGTTGAAGCTCCCAGTCTCGACCGTGACGCCGTCGATAACCATGAACTTGTTATGCATGATCGCGTAGCGCGTCGCGATGCGTACCGGAATACCTGCCGCCGAGATAATGCGGACTTGCGAATACTTGTCCTTAGCCGCGCCGTCGTCGGCGACGATCTGGACCTTGACCCCTCGATGGGCGGCACTCTCAAGAGCCTCGGCAATATCGCGATTCGTGAAGCTGTAGCAGGCGACGAGGATAGAGGACTTCGCGGAGCCTATGACCTCAAGGACTAGCTTGACGGCGGTCCCTCCGGGGGAGAAGCCGACTTCGTAAGTAGTGGATGCTATCGGCATCTCCGCGAAAGCGGAGAGTACGAGGATGAATCCAGCTACAATGAAGGCTAGGGATTTCTTCAAAATTGACCCCCCTAAGCGAAATGACATGGGCCCAGTACCACCAAGTATCCGTGCGCTAGGCCACACCGATCATATGCTCTACGGAAGCAGTATCCTGCCAACGTATTGTGGGAATTCCGTATCGCTCAAGCGCGCGACGTTTGCTATTGGGGAAGTCGAAAACTCGGTCGTCATAAAGCGCGAAGAGATTCGGACTCGTGTTCCGCCTGGCTATGTCCTCATGGGCGAAGATGATGGAGCCTGTAGTCTTCGCATCAGCGCGAGAGACGATCTTGATGAGATGCTCCCCCTTCGGACTATCAATACCGAAATCGAAGACATGAGGAAGCTCAGAATAACCGACAATCCTCCTCCCAGGCTCGAATTGCACATTTCGTTTCCTCAGGAAAGTAGCTACCTCCGGCTGAAAGCTCGCCTTCGGTGTTTCAAGGCGAAGCTCGAAAACATCGACAAGTCGCAGAATGCATTGCACGACTTCATGAAAGCGTATTGGGAAGAACTCATCCTCGGCATCGCCGATGATTTCCCCTCCCACTATCGAAAGGCCGCTGTCTTCAAGAATCTTCGCTATCAGCATAGCCCTCGGCTCAGGAAGGTCGCTGAGTGTATCTCCATTGCCAAATGATCCGAGGATATACCCACCATCGCTGATAGAGATACCGCCGTCAGCGCTCCTCCTCACCAGAAGCTCAAGGCTATCATGCGAAGGGTCATAGAACGGTATTGTCACAACGCAATCCCCATCAACTACGCGTCCTTGAACCGTTCCTGCCAGCCATTCAGAGTAGCGCCTAGCAGCGAGACATTCATTTACCATAGTGCCCACTCGATCGAGGCGTAGCCGGAAATGGAACAATATTCCAGGTATGCCTCAATAAGCTGAATAGATGGTCCATCGAAATGTTCGAAGTCGGTACGAGCAAGCGGCACGGCCCATCCATCGCGAAGCCCCTCAGCCCATAGATGAAGGTGGGGCTCATTAACAAAGCGCTTTGCCCTGAACGGAACCAGCCATTCCCATGGCTCCTTCGGACCGTTTGACGGATTCTGATGAGTCCCCCCAAGTTCGATCCTAGACAGGACTATTCGCCTTCTATCAACCTGCATTCGGAAATATGGGATAGCCCTCTTCTGCGCCCCAATCCTCAGAACCATAGCCCCATAGTCGCATCGTAGCGGCAATGATGCATCGAAGGAAGGATGAAGGCTAATTATGATATCCCTCTTGGAGGATCGTCCTCGCCGCACGCGCCGAACGACTTTGGGGGCAGAAAGCGCTTCATCGATCATACAGGGTGACTTCCCCATCGAGGACTTTTCTGCCTGTATCTCGTTCCCTGTAACATATGAACCCCCTCCTTTTTGTTATGTGCTCAACACGTAGTGTATTTCCGCCACTACGACAAGGCAAGACAGCATTCAGTCTATCGCCACAACAGTATCGTAGAGCCCATAATTGGTTAATCCATCGTGGCTTTCGATGCCCGTGTAGCGTAGCGATGCATCCTCATAACGCCGGAAAGCAAACACTGCCTGATTCATTTGCTCGGTATTGAACACCTTGAGACGAACGAGAAGGTGGAAGTCCTTGACCGTGAGCCCGGTGACGGTGAGGAACAGCTCCGGTTCCAGCTTTGTGATTACGTCTTGCAGAGTATTTTCGCGAAAATCGGTTAGGTACATGAACGCGGGGATGCGCGTAGCGAACTTGATTAGCTTCTCCTGCACGAGCTTGCGCTTAGACTTATACTCCCTCTCTTCCTCGGAAAGCTCTCTCTTCTCCTTCTCCGTCAGGTCCTTCTCCTTGGCCTTGTTCTTGAGTTTTTTGACCTTTTCGCTCTTGTTGATGATCGCCTCGATGATGTTGTCGCCAAGAGCACGCCAACCTTCAATGCGCTCAACAGCGGCCATCGCTTCTGGATTTTCCATAATTCGCTTGAGAGTGTCATTGTCAACGTTCACGAGGAGGGCGGACTCCCACTTTCGCGCTAAGAGCGTGGCCGAGGTGCCTGCCATCGCGATATCAAGGATACCGCCCGCATCGATCTGCGTCATGTTGGCGCCGTCATAGGCGAGCACGGGAAGGAAGGACACGAGGTCTTTCACCGCATTCTCGGGATTCGGCTCGTTTGGCGATAAGCCGATCCCGTACTCGGAGAGCTGCCTAAGGGCGCGGGTAGGCGCGAAGTCGAATACGAAGCAGGCGGGCTTGAGCACTTCTTCCTCATTCGGATCATCGCCATTCGGATTCTTGATAGACCAGGGGGACTGCACGCGAAAGGCGGCTTGGAAATAGGTTTCGGGCGACGTGAGGTTGCGGAGCATAAGGATGGATAACCACTGCGGCACGGTCACGCCGGTCGTGAGCTTGCCACAGGAGAGCGTTATCGTTTTCGTCTCGAAACCCGACCCGATTACCTTCCGCACGGGCGGTAGGGCGTCCAGCCCGATACCCGCTTGAGCCCCGGCAGCGACGACAACCTCGTATTCACGCCAGAAGACATTGTGCTTCTCGGCGAGAAGGTTCGCCATGGCATGGCAGGATGCCACGTTCGGGAGGAACCAGAAGGAATGCTGGAGATAGGGAAGGAGGCGGATGTCCGAATACGGGAAGGGCGGTCGCGAACCGGTCTTTAGCCACTCGGTCGCCTTAGGTGCGTATGAACCACGAATGATGTCTAGCCACTTTTGCACGTCGTTCTTATGCACGAACTTGGCGGCCTTCCCCGAGCCCACAGCGGCGAAAAACTCGTTGAGATCGAACTCGTCGAATTCCCCGCCGTTTGCAATCGCAATCAGCTCGTCCGGCATCTGGTAGGTCAAAAGACGCATTTGTGGCATGGCGCCGTAGGGGTTCCACATACCGGGATTTTTGGAAGCGAACTCTTCTTTGGAACGCTGTTCGTCCGTATAGGTCCAGTTGAATATCTGTTCCTCGATGAACTCGCCCGTGGCTAGGGCTCTAAAGGGAGTTCCGGAGAGGTATAGGTAGGCTTTCGTCGTTATCGGTAGGAACTCGGTCTCCTTTTCCGAGAGTATGCCGAGGTCCTCGTTGATCTCCGCCAGATTTGCCGCGTATTCAAGCTTAGCCCCTTCTTTGACGATCTCGTCATCCTCGCCCTCGAAGAGTTCCTTCGCCGTGTCGCGCCACGCGCCAAAGTGGTACTCGTCGAACACGACCAAATCCCAGTTCAACGTATGTAGCCATTCGTTCTTGGCCTTGATGTTCCCTACTTCGTCGCGCCCCAGCAGGTCCTGAAAGGAGCCGAAATAGACGACCGGGTTTTTAGGGTCGATCGTGGTGGGGTCTTTGTCGGAGTGGCGGGAGAGGTACTGCCAACCGTCGAAGTCCACGTGGCTTTCCAAATCTGTCTGCCACGCGTCTTCCACGGCAGGCTTAAAGGTAACGACTAGTACGCGCTTGGCGCCAAGCTTCTTGGCGAGTTGATAGGTCGTGAAAGTCTTACCGAAACGCATCTTCGCGTTCCACAGGAAGCGCGGAACTCTTCCATCGCCCTCCGTCCAGATGGAGTTGTAGTAGCTGAACGTCTTGTTCACCGCTTCCACCTGCTCCTGGCGCATCGGGAAAGTCTCGTGATGCGTGCCAGTGAATTGCTGATTGCTACGCAATTCGGCGAGAACAGTCTTCACGTCCGTCACCGAGCAGCACATCCACTCCAGTTCGGTATTCTCGAAGCCCTTCCGAACGAGTAACACGCGCACATCATGGTCACTGAAGATCGTACCGTCGTCGCGTTCAGCGGGTTCGTTCAATTCGATGCGATAGTTCCGAATGGCGGCGGTCTTGACCTGTTCGGCGACACGCTGTTTCACATCGCGCGTCGTTTGTCCGACCTTTAGGCGCCCCTCGTGTGCAGCGTCGTCGATGGAGTACGCATAGATACGTGGCCTTGCTTCCGGCTTGGCTCCGAGGACCTCCTCGATGGTGGGCCTAGTCATCGTCATCGGCCATCGGACGGATCATGCTTTCGATGAAAGAGATTTCGTCCTTTGCTATGCCATATTTAGCGTAAAGAAGATCATCAGTCCAAGTCCGATTCCAAGGCTGCTGCGGCACCCAAGTATAAGTCGAACGGAGCGCGTCTTGGGTGATTTTCCGTAGAGACACAAGGAAACGGAACAGGCGAGTTCGATAGTAACTAGCAAAACTCCGGGCTGCCTTCTCCGAGTGGAAGGGCGTAACGACTAGATACGATTGAGTACACGCTGACGGGGGCGCCGCGATAATCTCTTTGCCAAGGATTTGATGCGGGAAAGTCTCACCAGCCCCGTAGGCTTTGGGAACGAGGACCTTCCACTTGTCAATGGCATCTGCATTTTTACGAATGTCCCCGCGTTTCATGAAACCGATAGTTCGCTTGCCCTTACTGATCAGGTGGAGCGCGATCCTACTACCCACACTTTTCTCTGTCCAATCCTCGAAGTTCGTTGCGATTCCGAAAGGTGTGTCACCAGATATAAGTTCAAGTACTGATGACTCCTTTTTAGATAGAACCTTCCCCAGGATACCAAGTGCACGCTCGTCACGAACAAAGACATCGAACTCGCCAAGTTTTCGATCATGCTGAAGATGCTCTTCTCCCGTTGTAACACGTGTGACATCACAGTCACCTTTGTATGCACCATCCCATAGAAAGTAACAAACGCCACCTTTGATCTGGACACCGGGGAATGCATCGCCAGAATCTGGAAAGTCGGTTAATCTACGCAGATTACCTTCGTTAAGCAATTGCACTCTAAACTCATCAAGCCCTCTCCCACCAGCCATCCATCGCGAGGGGATGACAAAAACGGCATATCGAGGTTGAAGATTGAATGCTTGTTGGACGAAAAGATGATAGATCGAGGAGTCGCTTGAACCACCGGCGCCTCCGGTCATCTGGTAGGGTGGGTTACCGATAATTACATCGAATTGCATTTCGCCTCCAAACAGTTCGGCTATTCGAGTCCTGATATTGTCTGTATGGATGAATGCGTAGGCGTGCGTTTCAAGTTCTTTCTCGCGATCAAAGATCGCTCGTGGCGCACCACAGTACCTGCATTTCGTACTATCCCATTCGTGTTCCAGCCGCTCAAACCAGATATTACCAGCGTCACTGATAAAGCCCTTGGCGACAGAGTGTTTGCCCTTCGCATGTTTCGAGCAGTACACACTACGCCGAGCTAAGAGACTCGTAAGGTAGGTGATACCGATGCCGAAGACTTGATTTGTAAGGATGTGATCGACCCGATCGTCGAGCTTTGGAATCTCCTTCGCCAGGCCTTTGATTAGGCGGCTCGTGATCTCGCGGAGGAAGACGCCGGACTTCGTACAAGGGTCGAGGAAGCGCACCGAGCTATCCGCCCAGATGCTCTCGCCCTTGTGGTCGACAGCCCAAACCTCGGCGAGTGTATCCAGCATCCTATTCGCGAACTCTGGCGGCGTGAACACCTCGTCGTTGGAAAGGTTCGCGATGCAGGTTAACACATCCGGATTGCGGCCACGTAGCGTAAAGCTGGCTTGAGGGCTCATATCTCCTCCCTCGGGGTGTTGCCTTGCTCGGCAGCAAGCTCGCTCACCAACATCGGCAGGTAAGTCATAACCGGCGTGAAGATTTCGTGTGTCCCCAAGTTTGAGAAGAGGCTGTCTTCCGCGCCAAAGGCAGACATTTGCGTAAGGGTATCGAAGCGAAAGTCGCGCCGTTGATACCTGCCCTTACCGAGGTATCCCCACTCAGCGAAGGTGATCGGCTGGCCATCGTTCGCGCGCATGGTGAGGGCGTCACCGTGAACGAGATTCTGCGACAGCACATGGTATCCGGCTCGATACAGGTTGTCCGACTCATCTATAGCCAGATAGTCGGCAAGTATCTCTAGCATGTTCTCGCGGCACTCAGCGATGTTGTCCGGCAGTAACTCGATGCCATAGATGCACATAAGCGAAAAGAGCGCGTAATGCTGCTTCTCGAAGTCGGACTTGCCGAACTTGAGTTCGACGGCGGCAAGTTTTCGCTTGAGTATCTGGACGAGGAAGTTGCCGCTCCCGCACGCTGGCTCAAGGAAGCGCGAATCGATGCGCTCGGTCTCGTCTTTGACGAGGTCGAGCATGGCCTCAACCATCCACGCTGGCGTGAAAACTTCTCCATGGTCGGCAACTCGTTGCTTTGATTTGACTAATTTCATAAGCGTATATTCTTCATTGTCCTATTTATTTGATAACCAGCTAATTAGGAGCCATACCATAACTTTCGACATTGTATCGCCTTCACTTATGGTGTCAATGCCTATTGCCGGGAGATGCTAACTTTGTTCGAGAGTAAAGAGCGCTATCGACTTCTCCGAAGCCCTGGAGGTAGATTCATCACCTGAATCGAGGGGTGTCCGAGGAGCGATCCCTCGCATATCGCCGAAAACGATTGCCCTTGATTGCCCAAGAGGCTATTCGGCAATGGTTCGTTTATAAGCATCGGAAAAAGTCTGATATGGGAGCCCAAGCCTCTTGGCCGCCGAATACTTCGAGCACTTCCCTGAATAGACCTCTTCAGCAGCAGCCCTAAACTCTGCCGGAAGCGCTCGGGAAGGACGGCCAAGCTTAGTCCCGCGCCTCTTGGCCGCCTCTATTCCCTCCTTCTGTCGCTCTCGAATCGATTCCCTTTCCAGTTCAGCCACGGCGGCGAATATCTGGAGGGTGAAGCGTCCTGTAGGTGTTGAGGTGTCGAGCTTCTCCTTGAGTGATTCAAGCTCGACCTTCTTCTCTCGGAGCGTGTCTACGATCCGGAGGAGGTCCGCCGCCGAGCGCCCGAGACGGTCAAGGGAAGAAATGACGAGAGTATCGCCTTCCCGGATGTAGCGGAGCATTTCCTTGAGCTGGAGCCGTTCTGGATTTGCTCCGCTTACCTTCTCCGCGTAGATGTTCTCGCATCCGGCGGCCTTGAGGGCATCGAGCTGACGGGCAAGGTTCTGGTCTTCAGAAGAAACCCTTGCATATCCTATCTTCATATTCCGCCTCTATCACGGTAATCTAGTATTAGTATACGTGATATCACGAGAATAGTAAAGTGTATTTTCCGTCATATTCATAGAATACTACCGGAAAGTACACTTTCCCGGAAAAGGATTCCCCTATAGTGAGTAACTGGAAACGGAGTCTATGTTCCTGGCAATATGTATTTATGGTATCATGCAAAAGAGCCCAAACAGGGTTCCATTGAATAATGGTAGCGAGGCTAATGTATGAAAGTGAGTCGGCTAAAACTACAGAACTTTCGAGGCATCAAAGAAGCGGAACTGGATTTTGACGGGCATACATTGCTCATCGGGGCAAACAATGTGGGCAAATCTACGATCTGCGAGGCCCTAGATTTAGCCCTAGGATCAGACAGGCAGAACCGCTTCCCAGTAGTCGATGAGTTTGACTTCTATAACGCACGCTACCTTGACGAAACCGAAAAGCCAGTCGAAATCCGAATAGAGGTTCTTCTGACCGAGGTCACTCCGACTTTGGAACGCGCGTGCGGAAATTACCTAGAGCGATGGGACCCAGCGACACGACGAATTCTCACACAAGGGGAAATCGATAAAGTTGATGGTGCGGGTCTTGTTTGGTGTCTCCGACTGCTGAGTCTCGCTCGTTACAACCCTGAAGAAGACGAATTTGAAAGTACCACCCATTATGCAACAATCTACGATCCAGACAATGAGGATAATAGCCGTGTTCCGCGGGCTACTAAGCGTACTTTTGGCTTCTTGTACCTTCGAGCGCTCCGAACTGGTTCGCGGGCACTTAGCCTCGAGCGTGGCTCTCTTCTGGACATTATCCTACGTATCCAGAGCCTTCAGACCGGAATTTGGGAGCATGTACGTCAAAGGCTTGAAACGCTTGATCCGCCTATCGATGCCGACACTACCAATTTAACCCCCGTATTGCAGAATATTGAAGCACGTCTTGCCGAATACATCTCCATTGCCAAGCCAGGGGAAGCGACGCGCCTTTTCGTCTCGCAACTCACGCGCGAGCATCTTCGCAAGACCCTAAGCTTCTTTATCTCGGTCACAGAAGACCAGAAGCCCATCCCATTTCAGAATGTAGGTACAGGAACGATTAATACATTAGTGTTGGCGTTACTTAGCTTCTTAGCAGAGCTAAAAGAGGAGAACGTGATCTTTGCGATGGAGGAGCCAGAAATTGCCCTTGCTCCGCACACTCAGCGCCGCATCGCAACTTACCTACTAACTAAAACTACTCAATGCTTTGTCACCTCTCACTCGCCATACGTTATTGAGAGCTTCACCCCAGAACAGATAGTTATTCTGCGAAGAGATGACAACGCAATAGTGACCGGTAAACGAGTGATCCTTGGTCCAGACATGAAGGCTAAAACGTATAGGCGCTACATCCGTCGAGGCTTCGCTGAAGCTATGCTTGGACGTGGGGTAATTGTTGCTGAGGGCATTACCGAGCAATTAGCCCTTCAGACTGTGGCCGAAAAAGTAGAGGCCGCCGACTCCTCAAAATACCCTATCGACCTATCGGGTGTCACTATTATCACGACTGATGGAGATGGAAGTATTCCCGAGTTTGGACGCTTCTTTGTCTCACTCGATCTTCCAACTTTTGCATTTTTCGATAACAAGACAAGAACACCGAAAGACCGAGACGCGCTGAATCAGGCCGGCTTCCAAGTTCTCAATGAAATTCCCTATGCTGGAATGGAAGATTTACTTGCAGCCGAAGTACCACTAGATCATCAATGGACCTATCTTGAGAATATCCGAGATTCCGGTCTAGCTCCGGGAGTCGGCATCCCACTCGCGCATCCTGCCAATGACAAAATACAGCTCCTCACTCGACAAGTTTTGAAGGATGGGAAGGGATGGGGCCGTGCCGCTGATCTCCTTGAGCTGTGCACGGTAGGGGAGCTCCCTTCAACTATAGTGGGATTCCTCGACAAGATTTACATGCAATTCCCCCGCCCCAAAACGCCGGATATCGAGCCTGCGGGTACGCAGGCTGAGTCCGTCGAAACGGCTACGGCTGTTGAGGTCGCCGATACGATACCTTCGGAAGGCCAATGACCTTCATTACATGTCCCGACCGTGACCGCATTTTGGGTGCCGACGGACACGTCCTTGTTACAGGCGGTCCCGGATGTGGGAAAACTACCGTTGCTCTACACAAGGCACTTTTGCGGATCGAGGCGGGGATGCTCCCAGGCCAGAAGGTACTGTTCCTGAGCTTCTCGCGCGCTGCTGTCGCCCGGATAATGCAAGCAGCCCAAAAGAACCTTCCAAAGGAGTCACGTAAACTTCTCGACATACAGACATTCCACTCCTTTTTTTGGCCTTTTGTTCGTGGCCACGGGTACCTCCTCGGCGCAGTTACACCTATCCGTCTTCTCCCGCCGCACGATGAGCGCACCATGCGACAAGGAGCAAAGAATGACGACCCCTTGTGGGATACTGAACTCGATCGGCTATTTCTTGAAGAGGGAAGGATCGCCTTCGATCTGTTCGCGCCTCAAGCCCTTGCGCTACTGCGCAAAAGTGCCTCTCACCGTAAGCTGATTGCCGATCGCTATCCACTTATTATTGTCGACGAGGCGCAAGACACAGGTACTGAACAATGGGCCTGCATGGAGGCACTCGCCGAACTGACTCAATTGGTTTGCCTTGCCGACCTCGACCAACAAATATACGACTTTCGGCGCGATGTAAGTCCAGAGCGTTTGAAGCAAATAATGACAGCACTTCATCCTCTCGAGGTTGATCTCGGCGTACAAAACAATCGAAGCCCTGGAGCCGAAATTGTCAAATTTGGAAATGACATCCTCGCAGGCACGCCTCGCGGTTCCTCCTATATTGGTGTCAGCCAACTTCCCTTTATCCCAAATTCCACTAATCGTGATACTAAAATTAGAGCAGCGGTGGGAATCCTTTGTAAGCGCATAAAGGACTCCACTGGCGTACAGCCTGAAAGCATCGGATACTTAGCAACTTGGGGTAAGGGTGTCACTATCATTGCTCGTGCTCTCCAAGGTGGCAATGGAGTCAAAGAAATTCACCACCGCGTTGTCATGGACGATGCCGAGGTCCTCCTAGCCACTCGTGTTGTTGCTCTCTGTCTAGAGCCCGTCGATGACATTTGGCTCACCCTAGCCAATGGTCTCGATCTCATAGCAGAACTTTACCGAGCTCGGGGGAATATCAAAAAAGCAGCTCAACTTGCACTGAACGCATCCCATGCGCGCCAAGGTCAAATCCATGGCAATGCAAAATGTCCTCGTACCCTCAAAGCAATCATCGAAAGCATTCGGTCTAAACCCTTCGCAGGTAGTCCAGGGCAAGACTGGTTAACTGTTCGCCGATTGTTCGAGACGAGTGATACTACTGAACTCGAAATGATCGCTCACCTTGTCATTTACCTGATAAGCTATAATCGCGGTCGCCGAATTTCCGATGCTTTGGCTGAGATATGGCTGCGCAAGGGAAGATATGAAGGCGCGCGATCACTTATTGAGACAGCTATCACCGAGGACCAGATAATCGGCGGAGACGGCGACCAGAAGGGCCTAAATGTAATGACAATACATAAATCCAAGGGGAAGGAATTCGATGGCGTTATCATCCTTCACCTTGGTAACAATCTATCCCCCTTATCACCTGACAATGAACCAGCACCGCAAATGAAGAGCCGCCGTCTGCTACGAGTTGGGATAACACGTGCCAAACACCATGTATTGCTGTTGACAGACGTGTGTAGCACGTCACCCCTTCTGAATGGGCACGTTTTATGAACTCAGCATCAAGAACCGATCACTAGGTCAGGCATAGTTCATAGTTACTCCGAAATATTACTTCCAAAACTACTTTTCCAAATAATAGTGATAATATTATCACCTCATTCTCAAAATGCGTATATACTCGGATACACCTAATCACACCCAATGGAGATCGTGCAGTGAAACACAATGAGGTTTACAAGTTAATCAAGGACGGTCGGTACAATGACGCTGCTTTCATGTTACTCGATTCTGCAAGCCCACAGCCACCTTTGAAGATCAATAGTCCAGGTGATGCATTCCCACTATTGCGCAAGTACGGCGCAAAAAGGAAGGAGTATTTCATCGTGCTAATCCTCAACGGAGCACACGAAATCGTCCGCGAGGAAATTGTCTCTATCGGCTTGATGAATCGTACAGTTGTTCATCCTCGGGAAGTCTTCTATCCAGCTATCCTCTACAATTCAGCGGCGGTTCTCATCGCTCATAATCATCCAAGTGGGAACCTCACCCCGTCACCGGAGGATAGAGAGATAACAAGTAGACTGCACGATTCAGCAAAAATACTCGGGATTGCCCTTCTCGATCATCTCATCATTTCAAGCCGGGGATACTACTCATTTATAGAGCATGGACTTTTAGAACCCTTCACTGCGGATTGACAAATCACAGCGAGTAGCTAAGATTTTAGGGAGAACCATATGGCAGGACTGAATCGAAATGCAGCCAGCAATCTTCGTCTACGGCAAAGCGGTCTCCTTACCGAGGCCTTAAAGACCTATAAGATTCGAAAAGTGGATAAAGGTGAATACACCTTGGAAAAGAATGGTAAAATCGTCATTGTCAATACAGCAGGAGGCTGCGAGCAGAACTAGGGTCAATCGACCTCCCCAAGGCCCCGGAGGTACGTCTCCGTGACCTGAATCGAAGCGTGCCCGAGGAGCTTCGACACCCGGTATATGTCCCGATCCCTTCGATACTCCGTGACAGCGTAGAGGTGCCTGAAATCGTGCGCGGAGTAGGCGGCTTTTATCGTCCCAAACTCGGCGAGCCTTGCCGTTCGCTTTCGGATCGCGTCCGCAAGTTTCGTCTCTGTGGTCTCAGCGAAAGGGCGCCGGGCGTCGATCGTGCCAGCGCGGAGCACGATGAAGACCTCGGCTGGAAGATCCCCCGATATGTCCTTCCCTTTGCTCCGAGCAGTAAAACGTTCGCCCCGGATCGTGAGGCTAGGAAGCGCTCCGACTCGGAGGCCCCGGAAGAGCATCACGGTGGCGGCGGCTCGAACCAGCGGCGGAAGGGTGGCGAGGATCGCCATAGCTTCCTTCTCTGAGGGATAGGCTGCACCCTTCTTAGCCTTCTTCTCTAGCCTGGCCTTCGTGCCCCTGAATGGATTCCGAATCACCTCGAAGCGGCGTTCGATGAATGAGAAGAAGGACGAACCAGCGGCGATGTCCCGATTGACTGAGGCCGGGGCTCGCCCCTCCGCCGCGAGCGCGTAGGCGAAGTCATCGGCATCCTTCGCCTTCATTGCGAGGACCGGAAGCACGCGACGGGCGGCGAAGCCTTCGAGGCGGATGAGCGCCGAGGCGTAAGCCCGGCGGGTGTTCGGGCTCTTCGTCCGCCCCGCTTGTCCGAGGAAGGTTTCTTTCTCCGCCTTGTAGTCTATTCCCGCGAGGTCCACCTTCCGATCGAGGTCTCGGACGAGGCGTTGGCCGACAGCGGCTCGGACGATGGCTTCAAGCTCCTCCGGGGCGAGGCGGGAGAGGGACGGGGCCTCCCTCGCGATACGGTGGGCCATTTCGTCCACGGCATCTGGCCCCACTTCGCTGCCTGTCTGGGCGAGGATCGCGTGCGCGAACGATGTCACGGTGTCCCCCGAACCGCCGAAGAAGCGGAAGCCCCGACAATCTCGATAGCCTGCTTGAGACCGTCGTATCGGCCGGAATCGAAGGCGATCGATTCGCGCCCAGAGCCGCCCGCCTTGTCCACTTCGTAGACGCGGAGAGCTTCAAGGTTCGCGGCCTCAAGATCGCGAAGCACGGTTTGAAGGTCGATTGTCACCTTGGATTCCTCCTATATCTGACAATCCTGATAATATAAGCTTATCGGGAAATAGTAAATAGAATATCACTTCAACTATCTCTTTGATCCTTGAAGCGTTCTGGCGCCTCGCGAGCGTATAGCTTGTATGGTTGATGCATTCATTGTCTCAAGCGAGGTCCTCGCTGAGGCTTTCGGCAAACCCTTCCCTGCCGGACCGATCCTCGTCGCGGTACCTCCGAATACCTTGTCCTTCGAGGAGTACCTCGGATTGAAGGCCCTTTGCGAGCAAATACTGCTCGTGCCGAAGAAGAAGCATCGCTCGAATTTCTTCGTCACGAAGTCGATTTCGCCAAACGAGTCGTAGGACAAAAAGCGGGCGAAGCGCCGACATCGATTCGCGATAGCAGTCTGCAAGGAGGCGCGGGACGAGAATCGCTCTGTTCATGTCTGTTTTTCCGACTTACAATCATTCCATGAATGAGATTGATCTAGCGGCCGATCACGAGGCCGCTCATGCATTGATGAGATACAGGCGGGGATTACCCATTGCAAAGATCACGATTGATGAAGACCTTATTAACGCAGAAGGCGTTGACGCCAGAGGATATGTCTCCGGCGTCCTGATGAACAAGGACGTGTGGGAGTACCTCCAAAACCTCGACGACGAACGCGAACAGAAGCTACTTGACTGGTGTATCGACAGCGAGATTCTCGCCTTCCTAGCAGGGCCAGTGATGGACCACTTGAACAGCGCTCAGGAATATCGGGTCTCTGGTGAGCAAGACGACATAGGCTGGGCTATTGACTTGATCTTCCACTTCCAAGGGGGGACAGACGATCTCACTCCCTGGCAAGACCGTGCCAAATCGCTCATCTGCGAGTCCCTCCCAGCCATCCGGCGTTTGGCTTCAGAATTGAAGCGGCAGAAGACTTTAGGAGGCGCAGAAGCTGAGGCGGTCCTCGCTATCGATACCGCGAGGGACCACGAGCCAGTCGGGGACGAGATTTTGGCGATCGCAGCGCGATTGAAGGCAGAGGATGTTGCGAATCAGGCAGCATTGCGCATGACTTTCGGCACAGGTTCGCCATAAAGGTCTACAATACACTTTACGCAGTTGGTACTCGTATGAGCGCCCGGGCATCTTGATGGGCTCGCCTTGGGCTTTGATCGCCGAAAGCTAGTAGAAGCTCCGCTCGAATCCGTTCGACGCTATGACAATCTCGCACGCCATATTCAGACTCTTCCCCTTTTCCATGAGGGGAACGATTTCGGCGACGGCGCGTGCGCGATCGCCACCGAAGTAAGAACAGAGCAGCCGAAAGACTGGCTCGCTTTCGAAGTCGGTATGTCGGGGACCTGAGTTCTCATTTTCTGAGCGAATTGGCATACTAGGATAATATGCGATTTTCGCATATTTCGCTACCTAGCAGATACTGTCTTGCGTGAAGAGCATCTTCCAGCAGGAGTACCAAGCCGTCATTGAGCGCCTCGTTACTAGGCGGAAGGAGCTCGGTATATCCCAGTCCGAGCTTGCGCGACGCCTAGGCCGCGAATTCGATCAAAGCATTGTCAGTAAGATCGAAACCTGTGTTCGCCGGATAGATGTCATTGAAGCGAAGAGAATATGCGAAGCTCTCCAAATGGAGATATTTGACTTATTCAGGGAAGTTGAATAGCCTCACGCTCATCTTCTCATCGATCATCGAAGCCCTATTAAGCTGACGGACTTTCGCTTGCTTCGCCGCTTGAATCTGGTCCTCGTATTTCGAGACCCGGCGGTCGAGGACATCGGCCATACGTCTTTGGTACTCATTGCTCTTATCCCAGTACTGGCTTTGTCTGTAGCATGACCGGCTTATGTCGCGCGCCTTCGCTACACACCGGAAATACTTTCGAGCGTTCTCATACCACTGCCTATGCTCACCGCATGCTCGATAGGTTAGATTGTGGACGTACCTAGAGCCGAAGCGACCGTTGACGAAGAACAGCGTCGTCACCCGTTGTCCCGTCTCCGGGCATAGGAAGTAGTATCTTTGCCCATGCTTTAGCGCGACAGGTTCAAGACAGAACCGATCCATTATTTGGACGCCGTTTATCTCGTAGCTGAAGATCACAAGGAAGAGGAAATACGGAGTGTAGAGCTGGACTTCCATATCAATGTTCAGGGTCCGTTTCCCTAACATCAATGTCACGAGGCCTTGTGTCGTGCCTTCCCGCAAATAGCCCCAGTCTCTGAGATTCCCTATCGTAAGACGGCACATATCCTCTACAAGGCCCCGACAACTTCGCGCTCTTCCCATTGCGCCCTCCTGAAATATCCGAAATCGACTGGGCACACCTAAGAATATTGGCGTTCCATCCAAAGCGTCTATGACCTACCCCATCCAGCAACCTATTCGCATTGGTACCCCGATGGGAAATCTTGGGATTCATAAGAAGGCCCTTGGCTTTCTTATCCGACTACCAGTTTTCTGGCTATGCATGCGATCAATCCCTCTCGTCGTCGTCCATAGGAGCGTCCTGATATTCTGGATGTTCAGTTCTTCCACATCGTCCGGGGAACTACGGGAAGGCCGGGTGCGATCTTCGCGAAGTTCTCGCCAACGATCTAGAGGAAGCGAAGACCTCTCATGATGTTCTCAAAGCTCGCCTTTGTCGTCCCTCGTGTTGTATGATTAGGCGATGAAAGGCGACGTGTTCGGCTTCCAGCAGCGAAAGCTCGTCGAGTTCGGCCTCGACCTCGTGGACGCCCTGATACTCCGCTGGCTCGCGGACTATATCGCGAGCGGGACGATGAAGAGCATCAACCGGGATGGGCGAGCCTACTACTGGGTCCAGTATCAGAAATGTCTCGACGACCTTCTCGTGATCGGGATTAAGGACGCCTGGTCATTGTCGAAGCGATTTGCTGAACTCGAAAATGCCGGGGTCGTCGAGAAGCACCTCGTGAAAGCCGGGGGAACCTATACCTACTTCCGGCTGAACGAGCGCCGATACGCGGTGCTGTGCGGCGAGAAGGTCCCGAAGTCAGCTCCGGCCGAGGAGGAGCCCCCGAAAAAACGGCGCGGGGGAGCCGAGGCGAGCACGCAACAACCGGCTACCAAAAAAGTCGCCGAGGAAGCGGAGCCACCGGAGAAGGAACGAAGGCTGTCCCCCGCGACGCTCCGGTTTCTTGGGGACGTGATCCATCGGGGCGGCTTCACGAATAAGCTCCCGAAAAGCCCGGAGGCCGCGCCGACGAAAGTCCTTTTGACGGCGTGGGTCTTCGTTGTCTCGGTGAAGAATAGGGACTTCCGCCGAAGGTTCGGCCCCCTGGACGGGGCATGGCTTTCAGAGAGTGGGATCGATTTCCCGTACTTCCGGAAAACTCCGGAGAGCCGGGACGAAATAGTCTTGAAAGCCGTAGAACGATATGCGTTGATGAGGAGTCCCGACCACGAGCCCGTGAAGAAGGAAATGCTCTCGAAGAGCCTCGACGAATTCTTCTACAACCCTTTCACCGAGCGTTCGTGGTTTCTGTACTGCGTCTTCAACGAACCCAAGCCGATAACAAGGAAGGTCTCAGCGAGCGAGCGCTACGAAGGGCTCGGGTTTGGTCCTAAAACGAAGGCCGCCGTAGAGAGCCTCCGGGGGAAAGGTTGGGACCGGGAGCCGTTCCTCCGAAAAGTGGTGGAGCTGTACGAATGGTACAAGGCGAACCGGAAGGACGTGCGGGCCTACGACGACGCCTACTGTGAAGGCCAATGGATTCACCACTTCGAACCCTTCTCCGAGTTCCTCGACCGTTACCGCGACTTCTCCGAGATATGGAATGATTGGCGGCCGGGGAACTTCGGCTACGGGAACGCGACGTGGAAGCAATTCGCGTCCTGGTGCCGGGGAAACTATAAAGGGCTTGAGCTGGCCCTTTCGAAGGCGAAGGTTGAAAAGGTCTGGGCGGAGCTGGCGAAGAATGCGGCAAGGACGAAGAGCCCCGCCGAGTATGAAGCCGAGCGACGCGAGTTCGAGGCCCGAGAGGAAGAGTTTAGGCGAAGTCTCCTTGCCGCTCCGGATGATCCCGGAGTCGAGAAGCCCGAAGCCGGGCATCGGAAACGACGGCGAACCGGCTGCCCCTACGGACACGTTTTCAGAAAGGATATCGATAAGTATCCGGAGTGCGGGGACTGCGCGGAGGGGACGGCGTGCTACCGGGAGAAGCATCCGGGGAAGCGAACGGATATAGACCTGTCGAAGATATAGGACGGGGGCTCCTGAGAGGAGTACAGACCTCCCGAGAGAGGTTTGTACAAACCTCTCTCGGGAGGTACCAAAGATAGACTACCTAGACTATATCTAGTATTAGTAAACTAAGTGTAGGTATAGAAAGATAAGAAAAGGGTAAGGATAGGGACTTCGCGTCCTGACGGACGCTTGCTTCCCTGTCCTATGAGGATTCTTCCGTTTCAAGAGAATCCTTCCCCCGGTAATGACTCTCCCGATAGTTTTCAGAAATTGACTCTCCCCGCGCCCGCACGCCGCCCCGGCGATGCTGCGAGGCCCATGCCGCCGCGACGTGATCGAATTTGTCTATTCCTGCCCTGTGAGCGCTCGGGTTGATACTTTTCCCGCCCCCGGTGTCCTGCATTGGATAGCGACGATCCTCAATGGGTTTTAGGACAATACCGGTGGCGGTCGAAAAGGCGTTTCCAGTCGCAAACTCGGAGCCGCCGAAGGCGGGATGCCGCTTCCCTCATTCATCGCGCACTAAAAGACGACCCTAACGAGACTATTGTCTTTAGCTCTGAAGAAGTGGCTACGAAAAATGCGTTTTGGGATAACAGCCGAAAGGGAGTTCATTATGTCACCTTTCTGCCACTTGGGTGCGTGGCCTCGGCTCGTCAACTACTCCAACCTGACGTAGTTGACGGCTAAGATCGCTAGGAGTAGCCTAGGAAGGGCCGTTATCAGGATTTAGGGCGATTGCGGGGGCTCCGAAGCCTCGGTGGGATCTGCGGGAGCGCGTCCGGGCGCTCCGTCGCGGGGGATCGGGCTGGCTACAGATTATTGTGTGGCGCGGGCGAGCGGCCATAGCATTTCCTATCCCTCTACGCGACAGCGGTAGGAGCTGGCATTTTATGGACAATATCGTCCTCGTTCATCTCTCGGATATCCACTTCACGCGCTCCTCTGGAGTGTCTATCCACGACCTCGATACAAATGTTCGGAACGAGCTTCGTATTGACGCAGTCAATGTTGCTAAGGACATCGGTACGGTCACTGGTCTGCTCGTCACTGGCGACATAGCATTCTCTGGCAGCAAAGCGGAGTACGACCATGCGACCGAATGGCTCAGCGACTTCTGCCGCGCGATCGGGTGTCCCGAGGAGAACGTTTGGGTTGTACCTGGAAACCATGACGTCGACCGGAAGCTCGCAACACGAAAGGTCACTCGAACACTTCATCAGAGCATAAGGGAAGAGGACTCGGACATCGACAAGGAGCTGCAAGAGATCTTTTCCGATTCTCAATCTGCTGCCGCTCTCCTCGAGCCGTTGACCGAGTACAATACCTTCGTCGGGCGCTTTGGTTGTTCGATTTCGGCCGAAAAGTACTACTGGGAGCGTGACCTCAATCTTGCCTGCGGCACTGTAATCCGACTCCGAGGTCTCACGAGCACGCTCGTATCGAACGCCGATGACAAGAGAGGCGGAATCGTGCTCGGCACCGCTCAGGCAAGTGTCGCTCGTGCGTCTGACGTTTTCCATGTGACCCTCTGCCATCACCCACCGGATTGGTTTCGAGACCAGGATGCTGTCGAAGATCATCTGAAATCGAAGGTCCACATTCAGCTATTCGGTCACAAGCACTCCCAACGACTCGATGTGATCAATGGCAATGTTCGGCTTGTTGCTGGTGCCATGCACCCCGAGCGCGGTAAACGTGAATGGAATCCCACCTATAACTTCCTGGAGCTATCGCGACGCAATAACGATCAGATCGGCCTTCGCGTCTACCAACGTAATTGGAGCCAGCAGGACACGAAGTTCGTGGCGTACCGAGATCCAACCAACGGTATGGACCACCGCGAGTTCTTCTGGTCTGGCTACCCCGTGGCTGTGCAGCCCGAAAAACAGAGCGGCGGTGCTCACGATCCGAGGTGCGCTAAAATCGCCGAGTCGGCCGTCAGCCCTGTGCAAACGATTGAGAAGGACCACGATACCATGCCGCCTCCGAACCACAAGCGCCGACTCACTTACCGGTTCCTCACGTTACCGTTTCGCCACCAGATCGCAGTCGCCCAGAGCCTCAATGTCCTGACGGATGAGGACCGCGCACTTAGCGACGAGGCTCTATTTCGTGAGTTATTCAAACGTGCCGCGGAGAGCGAACTTCTCGCAAAGCTCTGGGAGGAGACCGAGATACGTCATGCCGATCCTGCGGCCTTCAACCCTTTTGAGAGCTAAAAATAGCTGGGAGGAAAGCGCATATGCACAAGAACTTTGGTGAATGGTATCGACTTGTTGCATTCGAGCCCGATGGGGCGCAGCTCCAGAAGCGTTGGGCAGGAGTGGAGGCGTGGAAGGCGGTACTTCGTAAGGACGACAAGAGCGTTCTCGAGACGGTCCGCATCTTCCAAGGACTCGCGTCCACGGCGTCGATGCGGCCCTTCCTGGCCGTCTTCCAGAGCCTGGACCCGGCGTTCCCCCAGCGCAACGACCTCGAGCTGCGGGTGCTTGCTGGCGCCTCTCTTGTCGACTGCGTTCAGTCCGTCGACGCGAATGGCGAGGGACTTCACGCTGCCATCCTCGCTAGTGCAGCGTTGGAGGCATCCAGCCTTCGCGTTACCGAGCCTCGGCTCGAAGAGATCTTTGGTGAGGTTCTCTCGGGGCTTCAGGTGATTGCGGTCGACCAGCGGAAGCGAAAACCCTTCGTTCTGAACGACATCAGTGTTAAGGCCGATAGTGCGGCCGAAGCGCTGATGCAAGTGGCTGCCTCGACCGACTGGAACCTGCTCAAGGCGGCGGTGGCCCCCGTCTTTCAGGCACTGCTTGACTCGGTTCGTTCGGCAGACGGCGAGCTTGCTAGTGCCGCACATAACCTTCGGTGTGCCGACGAGGAGATGGACATCCTGTGGTGGGTGGAGGGCGGCTGCAGTCGCGACACCAACAAGCCGTGGGCTGCTTTCAAGGAGGGCGCCGCGATCATTGCGGGAACCGAGCTGGCTGACCTAATCGATGTCACCCTAGGACCACGTAACTCGGCAGCACTTCTTGAGCGTGTGCTGTCGGATTCGAACGGCAAGGACTCGCCCCTGGCCGCATACGTCAACGCTCTCCCCGACGAGTGGGTTCGAGAGCGGGCCGCCAAGGCCAATGAGAGCGCCTTCGACCTGACTCCGCTCACCTTCGCTATGGTACACCGTGCAAGAAGCGACACCGCGAGCTGGCAACAGTACTTCGACGCATCCAGTGGGATGAAGTCGTCTACCCAAGTAACGGCTGCTTGCGTGGCGCACCAGGCATACGTCGAGGGGATCATGTTGCGTGCGCTGTCCGACTTAGGCACGGAGGAATAACATGGCCGACTCGGTCGCCGCAGATGCAATACTGGATACCACCGAACCTATTGAAGAAGCGGAACCTGAGTTCATCGATCTTTTCTCTGGCGCTGCCTTGGGGGCGACCGACGCTGAGGTGATCACGCGACGCTCACGCACGCACCTCGTGGTTTTCGTGGGAGCTGAGGGTAGCGGCAAGACGACGGTGCTTACATCGATCTACGAGAGACTAAACCAAGGTGTTTTCGCGGGGTTCAAGTTCGCTGGCTCGAGGTCTCTGTCTGGCTTCGAGGAGATCTGCCACTTGAACCGGCTCGCATCGGGAGGGACCCAACCGGACACACAGCGCACAAGACTGACGGACGAGACGAAGTTCTACCACCTCGCGTTAAGGAGTACAGAGCCTTTGGCTAAGCGTCGCGACGTATTCTTGTCGGCGATGTCAGGGGAGCTGTTCCGCATGGCGAAGGACTCGCAGGAAGAAGCGGAGAGGCTAACATTTCTTCGTCGAGCGGACACTATCGTTGTCCTCGTTGATGGGGATCGTCTTGCGACACCCGCGCAGCGAACAAGTGCGCAGGCTGACGCGGCCGACATTCTCGAGAGCCTGCTCGATGCCAATATGGTGAGCCCGAATTGTCGAGTGGAGATCGTCTTCTCCAAGCTTGATCGCATCACGGCTGCCGGACAGACTGCCCTGGATTTCCTATCCAAGACGCGGGAGAAGTTTGAAGGGAAGTTCCGAACTCGCGTTCAACACCTTTCGTTCAGGCAGATCGCCGCGCGTCCCGCTCCTTCGCCTGCTCCGGAGATCATGGAGCGCGGGCTTGCGGACGCGTTCGTTTCATGGACGACCGTCGTGCCACTGCTGTCGATAGACAAACATGTCGGCCAGCCTGCTCCAGCCCGCGACGACCGCGAATTCAGCAAGTTCGGCTGGAGGCACTTCGAGCGCACAAGGAAGGCCCCGTGAGCAATCCAGCGAACCTACTTTTTATCGGTCTGCCTGGCTCAGGAAAGACGACCTTCTTAGCAGCACTGTGGCACGTACTAAATGACCGGAGCAGCGCGACGGCGCTAAAGCTGACGAAGCTGAGCGGCGATCGCACCTACCTCAATCAGATCACCAAGGAGTGGCGAGAGTGTTCGCAAGTGCCACGCACGAACCTCCAAACCGAGCAAGTCGTTATCCTGCATCTTGATGGCAATGGATTTGGGTCGTTTGACCTCTCGATCCCTGACCTGGCGGGCGAAGCGTTCAAGCAACAACTTACAGAACGACGGATGACCCGCCACCATGACGCGTTTGTCCAAGAGGCGACGGGCCTGATGTTATTCCTTCACCCTGACGTTCATAAGGGCACGCAGCTAACCGTAGCACGACTTCTTGAGGCTGAGTTGCCAGGCGGGCACGAAGAGGACACGACTACAGCGAGTGCAGTCGGGAACAATGCCTGGTCCCCTGAGTTGCTCCCTACGCAAGCTAAGCTCGTCGAACTTCTGCAGTTTATCCTCGAACGAACGCAACGGAAGCTACGAGTCGCTGTCGTGGTATCCGCGTGGGATCTCGTCGACAACCTCGGTACGCCCCAAGAGTTCGTGTCTCGAGAACTTCCGCTCTTCCAGCAGTTCCTTGAGTCCAACGAAGACATCTTTCAGTATTCCGTCTTCGGTGTGAGCGCCCAAGGAGGAGATATCACCGTCGAGGCGCAGAAGCATACGCTCCTTGGTCTCGATGATGCGCTTCAGCGCATCAAGGTTCGGCAGGACCACCAAACCGATCAAGACATTACGAAGCCAATTGCATGGCTCTTGAGGGGCAGGTAGCGTATGGGACCTGTGAGCGTCCATCAGACTATCCACGGATACCGTGATGGTCACCGTCTGCTGAGCAGCTCGACTCCGCTGAGCGCGGATGCTGCGCGAGTGATGCTCGTCCTGAGCGACATGTCTGGCCCATCGATACAGCCCGGCTTCGACGAGTACTTGACCGGCTATCCCTTGCCTGGTTCTGATCTTTTTGTATTCGCGAAGACTTGGTACGCGCCGGAGATGCAGCGCCCCGGCTGCGTGTGGACGCACTCACTGCTCATTCCTCAGGCCCAGATCTCCCATGTGGCGACGGCCTGCCTGCTCGAGAAGTTTCAAAGACCCCGGCCTGAGGATGTCGAGAAGGCGGCCGCGATGCCCATCGTATTCGACGTTGATTCTGCCGTTTCCAGCGGAAACGGTTTCAGCGACAGAGCCGTAGCGGCTGCGCTCCTCGGTACTGTCCTGGGGCAACCCCGTCCAGTAATCGTTGTTGTCGACACGGCAGCCCAAATTGAGGCTGTAGTACTGCAGCTCTGGGAGGAACTATGGCCCGCCGAGAGGGCACGGTTCTCCTTCTGCACAGGCGCGCTAATGCCACGTTCGAACGCTAGTGCGTTGCTTGACTTGCAAGCAGTCCCGCGTGCAATTCCGCCGGCACAGTTCCGCAAAAGCGCGGGTACTGCCCTCGTTCTCGATATTCGAGCTCCGAGCCGGCCGGAGGCGTGGGTCGACCTGGTGATCGACCGTGCGATGCTTGGTGACGCGACGTTTCGAACTTGGCTCGAAACTGCTGCTGGGGCGGATGCCGGCCGTTCTGTTGTTTCGAGCCTCGTGCCAATCTTCGGCGAGTGGCACGCACCCAACTCTTCTGCGCGGTCCGTCATTACGAGCGTCGCGAATTCCAAGTTCCTCGATCCAAGCGTGCAGGGTCGACTCATCGGGATGGCGTTTGACCGTGCCGGTGCGGAGGCTGGGACGACTCGGCAAGAGCTGCTTCAGGATCTATGCGGCGATCACGATATCGACCTCGCGCCGGTTACACCAATGCTCGAAGACCAAGCGCGGAAGCTCTTCGAGGAGTCTCGTGCGGAGGGTGTTGCGCTGGTTCTTTCGCTCCTCGGCAGCAAGCTGACGGAGGTCGGAGAGCGCGTACTGCGCGCTGCGGTGCTCCTGCTCGTCTCGAGCGACCTCGAGACGTTCGGGGATATGCACGCACCCTTCCTTCCTACCATCGTCGCTGCGAACTCGCATCTCGCGTCTTCACCAGTACTTTGGAAGCGTGTCGGGGCTCGAAGCGGAGAGGTCTTAGCACACCTAGGTAAGTCGAACCTGAGCGACGAGGATCGCATGGCAGTAGTCGACGCGATCCTCGCTTCTGGGCTCGATATCTCGGTGGATGGACTCGTTCGATTCGGTGGCAAGGTCGCCATCTTCCAAGGACTCTCCGCGTTGGCCACTGGCCAGGTACAGCTTTCGTGGTCGTGGCGATCAACGCTCTCGGCTCAGCCGGACAGCGTGCTCGAGTGGGTCGAAAACCTGCCGACTCCGCCGCTCCGCCACCTTGAGCTCGGGAGCCAGTTCTTGAGCCCCAGAGCCAACCAAGCGCGGCTCGCGAAGGTCTGGAAGACCGGAACGGCTGGTGCAGCCCCTCTCGTACCTCGCGTGGCTGCCTTCGGGCTTGCGCTCGCCCTCTGGGAGGGCATCGCAGACTCGCCGCTTCTCGCAGCGTGCTTCCAACCTACCTACGACGCTGCAGGCAGCTCGCGGCTCGAGTACGACGAGTGGGACTGGCTTCGCGAGCACGCGCCCTCGGTGTCTTGGTACCACGACTGGGATCGATGCGAGAGGCTCGCGGCGGCGCTAGCCCGTCTGATAGAGAAACAGACCACGTCTCTGGAGACGGTTTTCCAGGTCGTTCACAGCCGAGCGGCGATCAGAAAGGTCGCCGCACTCCTAGATGCAGACCGCGACACGCGCCCCTACCTGAAGTCGCTGCGCAAAAAGGCCGAGTCGTCGTCCAATGGAACTCGCGAACAGCGGGATGCACTGCTGGAGGACTGGTGAACGCCCTGCTCCCTCGCGACATGCGCTGGGATTTGCCCTGTAGCCCGCGACTGGGCCAGTTCAGCTAAGGGCCAACCTCGTAGCTGCCGGGGGCGGATGGGAAGCTGAGGGGATGATGGGAAAACCGAAGGCGAAGGAACGTCGTCCGGGAGGGTTGCTGCCGAAGCTCTCTCCGTGGCGTAGCTGTGCCGTAGGACGTGTCCGACCCGTAGCTTGGGTCCTTTCCCGGCTCCGTGCCCTTGCGTTGGCTAGCGCTTGATTATGGTGGGAACGGGATGGAACCCCTCAGGCGGTGACGATGGCGGCCCTAAGGCGCGAGCTTTTGCATTCTTGGTCCTCGACCTCGGCCCACAGCCTCGATCCCGAGAATGCCACTGGGAGGCTGAGCAGGTAGTCCACGCCGTCCTCGGGAGTGAAGGCATGGCCGCCGTCTCCGATAACGCTACCCAACTCTAGATTCTTCTGGACTCGGGCTTCCTTAAAAGCGATTGTGACCTTCCCGTTCTTCATGCGGGCCGTCCCGAGCGTTTTGATATCCCCCTTCGCGTTTAGGGTCTTGAACACGATGATTTTCATCCTCCCAATTCCTCCGATCTAGGCGGCTTTGGAAATGAGATAGCTCGTTAAGATGTACATAAACTCCCATTGCTCTAGCATCTGGTTGTTACTCTCGTCCTCGGAGACGAAGGACTTGACCACTCCGTCAATCATGCAGGGCGGCGCATAGTATTTCATTAGCTTTTCCATCTCACCCTCGTGAGTCTTCTTCTTCGGATAGACGGCGAGAATCCGGTTCGCTGTGCTTACGATTTCCTTGAACTTTGCCTGATAGGCTTTGTAGCTGAACTGATAGCTTCGCCCATCGATAAGCTCGAACATCAGCTCTCCGTCCTTGGTCGTCGCCTTTCTGAGAATGCGCTTGAGCATTGCAAGACGTATCTTGGGTGATGCTTCTATGTACTCTAGGACCTTCTTCAGCGAGAACTCAGCAAGTATGGATTGATAGTCCTGAGTCTCGGCCTTGTTCTGTTCCTCTACTTCGGCCATCCGCTTCTTGATCGCCTCTGCTTCGACCTGCCGACGGTTGATGTTCACGCTCGCTATCTCGATCCCGAGGCCCTTGGCGATTGCGCCTTCGAAGTTCTTGATCTCCGCCTGCTTGATCTCGAGTTCCTTTCTGAGGTTGTCGAGAAGCGTGTTTGCATCCTCTAGTCGGCTCCTGATATCTTTGAGGACCTCGGATAGAAGGTCCGCGCTGGCCTCGGTCATCGACCTCCTGTAGAGGATAAGGCCGATGAAGTCGAGGACCTCCATCGAGAATGACTTGCGTTGGTTCTTACATGGAACGGTGTGCCGGTGATAGTAAAGGTGACGATAACGGATGGTCACCTTGTCCGAATGCTTCCACTTGTAGGGCGACTTCCCGAAATGGTAATAGAACCCTGCGCCGCAGTACTCGCAATGAAGGATATTCGTCATTGCGTGAGATGCGATTCGGCCCCGCTTCGAGTTGTTCGTGATCGTCGGAACATAGGAGTTTTGTGCGGCTTCCCACGTAGCGAAGTCGATGATCGGAGCGTAGACCTGGCCCTCGATTATCCGTCCCTCTTTGTCTACGGACTTCCCCGTGTATTCGATGTGCGCGAGAATCCGACTGATAGCGGAAGGCTCGAAGTTGATACCTTTCTCGCTCTTGTAGCCCATCCCGTTTACGCGCTTGCATATCTCTGCGAGACCTAGCCGGTCCTTCGTGTTCAGCTCGAAGATGAGCTGAACTACCTTCGCCTTCTTCGGATTGATGACCCATTCCCGAAGAGCTTTCCCATTCTTTCCCGAGCCTACTACCGTCTGTTCGTAGCCGTAGAGACTTGAGTAGGTCTGTCGCCCGGCGTTCCGTTGCGCGGCCTTCGCTTCCCGCGTTTTCAGCCTCAGTCTCTCTATGTAGTCATAGTTCACTAGTGCGTTGACGCCGAAGTTGAGGAGGCTCGAAAGATCGAATTCCTTGTCACGCTCGATGACTCTGATTCGATGAAGGAGGAGGTACTCCCGAAATTCGAAAGCGAGTACCGGGGAAAGTCGAGTCAGGCGGTCGATGTGGATGATCCAGAGGGCGTCGATCTTTTTCGCCTGGATATCTTTCTTGATTCTATCGAGTCGTTTCGGGCTCGTTCCTGATTCGATATCGCGATAGACCTTGTATGTTTCTCCCCGTGAGGTAGCGTAGGCTATGCCCTTCTCCTCTTGAAGATCGAGGCTGTAGCCCTCCTCCTGCTTGTCCGTTGACACACGACAATAGATACCGATCATAGACGGGCCTCCCCGATAAGGGCTTACTAGACCTGTCTTTAGTATATCGTACTTATCATAGGGGGTCTACGGTCGTCCATCCGCGCGAGGTTTTTGCCGACCCGCTGACCGACAGGGCCTGCGCGGTAGTGGTGGCCCACAACCATCCCTCGGGGCGGCTGGAGCCCAGCCCCGAGGACCGTGAAATCACGAACCGGC
>Ga0307375_10001104_pt1 | contig 30532 bp, 24 predicted proteins | sample TR1MG_FD_202531 | JGI IMG/M metagenome (GOLD analysis project Ga0307375, IMG submission 202531) | Soil microbial communities from Risofladan, Vaasa, Finland - TR-1 | ecosystem: Environmental > Terrestrial > Soil > Coastal area > Acid sulfate soil | place: Finland: Risofladan, Vaasa | collected... | reverse complement strand
ATGTCTGGTAGGATAATTTATTTGTATTAGAGTGATGTCTTTACGTTTTATAAATCCTTGCAGTAGATGATTACAGTGATCCTCATAATGTTGGTGGGAATTGTGGTTGGAGTTTGGCTTCGCACAAAACCGAGGCTAGTGCTGCTAAATGATAAGTTCACCACCTATGCCATCTACCTGCTTTTGCTTTTGTTAGGTATCTCTATTGGTTCTAACAAAACCATTGTTTCAAACCTGCCAATACTTGGAGTAAAGGCGTTGGTGATTACATTGGGGGCAGTTGTTGGTAGCGTCCTACTTGCCCTTGTTACCTACCGTGTTTTTTTCAAGCCGAAGGAGAAGGTATGAAAGGGAGCTTGATTATCCTTTCCTTTTTTGCAGTGGGAGTACTGTTTGGATATGTGCATTGGCTTCCTACTTGGTTGCTACATGGTAATTTTACCGAGTATGCTCTTTACCTGCTGATGTTTCTCGTAGGAATTGGCATTGGCTCCGACCCACGATCGCTTCAAACAATCCGGAGCATGAATCTAACGGTGCTATTAGTACCGCTAACTACCATAGTAGGTACGCTAATTGGAGTGAGTTGCGTGTCGTTGCTCATTTCCGATATTTCATTGAAGGACATTGCCGCCATTGGTTCGGGTTTTGGTTATTATAGTCTTTCAAGTATTTACATTACCGAAATTCGTGGGGAAACACTCGGGGTAGTGGCCCTGTTATCTAACGTAATGCGAGAAATAATCACACTACTCTTTACACCCATTTTTGCTCGCTATTTTGGTAAGTTGGCTCCAATTGCCTGTGGTGGTGCAACATCCATGGATACAACACTTCCAATCATTACCCAATATGTGGGAAAGGACTATGCTGTGATAAGCCTGTTAAATGGCACCATACTCACGGTGCTCGTTCCATTTTTGGTTACCTTTATTTTGGTTTAGACTTCTTTGCGTAACCTTTTTTTGGTCGCTGTATACCTTTGAATCTTAATTTGATGCTGAAAATTCATGAATTAACCGTATCTTTGTGCTGAATTTGGAGGCTGTGTTGGCTGGTAAAGGCAGCATGGTTTTTGATAGTATTACTAATTATAATAAGAAAGGAGCATTATGGGGAGGCCAAGGGAAACCTCGAATAAAAAACAAGTAAGGACAAACAAGGAGAAGAAGAGAAAAGAGAAGGAACTGAAGCGGATTGAACGCAAGGAAAGCGGGACCAATAATTTTGATGACATGATTGCTTATGTGGATGAGAATGGAATGCTTACCTCCACTCGACCTGATCCCATGAATAAGCAGGAGATTGAAATTGAGAGCATTGAGATTGGAATTCCTCGTTCCACTAATGAGCCAGTTGATGTTGTTCGTCACGGTGTGGTTTCGTTCTTCAACGACTCCAAGGGTTTTGGTTTTATCAAGGATCTTGATACCCAAGAAAGTATATTTGTGCACATTAACGGACTGCTTGAGTCGATCAAGGAGAATAACAGAGTTACTTTTGAGGTAGAAAAGGGTCAGCGTGGACTAATTGCCGTAAAGGTAAAGATCGATAAGTAGCTATCTTCCATATTGAACTCCTTCCAACGAAGTGTATAACTTCCTTGTTTATGGCGTTTCCTGAATAGTTAAACGCAGGGGTAATTCAGGGCTTAAGGGTAAGTTTACTATAGTGCAACACCCTTAACCTTTTTTCAAAACACTACCATTCCTACCCATATAATCTCGACATCGGATATTTTCGATGCAAACTGATTTTCTCAAGAAAAGTTTGAGAGATTCTCTTTTGTAAACGGCTGCCATTGTCATGGCGGTTATTCCCCAATCAAAATCTAAAACATAATCGTGTCAACTCGTTAGGGTATTGCTGAGGTGCTTAGCGGAACGGTCCGTATGAGTTAAGGACTCGTAATATCCACTATTCAAAGCATAGAGGCGCAATACCTTGAATCTCAATCAATGGTCGAATTCGTTAATCTGCTAAGGCGTGATCTGCGCTTTGCTCTGACTTCTTTGAATGCTTCTAACTTTAGGTTAATTTCCGAATTACTCTCGTTTAACTTCTTATATTTTAATTTCTGTGCATGCCTGTTTTAATGCTACAGGACTAAAATTAATTGTGAAAAATAATTTGCGATTATCTCTTTATAGCAGTAAATTTTGACCTCCAAAAATAGATAATCTAGCAATGTTTAAACTTGCCGCACAACAGGCTGCGGAGCTTAGGGCCAAGTTGGTCATCAATCCTTCATTTGAAATGCTTAGGCAAGTTGAATGTTGGCTGAAGGATGAGTATGAGAATTCCTGTTCGGGATTCTACCCCAGCTGGGATATTATTCGGCATCGGTTCGATAACGGGCAAGTTATACTGTTACAAGCAAAAGGAAGAGCGGTTGGATTTATTTGCTGGTATGGTACCTCCGCGGTTAAGTTTATTGATTTTGTTGAGGTAATGCCGCACGCACGTCGGAGGGGTTTAGGACGATTTATGGTGGAGGAGTGCCTAGATGTATTTAGAGAAATTGGATGTGTTGTAGTAAGTCTTGAATGCCCATATTTTGCCTCACTCCCATTTTGGCGTAGTTTGAATTTTATTCCAAACACTGCAGGTATTTCATGTGTCAATCAAAGAATGTTCAAGGTGTTAACAACCTCCTTGGAGTTGTCGGGTTTAAAATCAACAGATAGCCCTGTGGTGGAGCTATGGAATGAACCGCCTGATGATACAGCGAACAAGGAGGCTACTTGGAGATGGCTGATCCAGCTTGAGAATGGTTCCAGTAGGTTGGTTACTCCTGTTATTTATCCCTGTCTCCCTGATTGGAGACTAAGGGTTCGAGCGGGATCAAAGATATTCGCCAATACTGAGGTTAAGCATTTCAGCATGAATCAGATTTACTTCGATGGTTTTTTAATAATCGAGAGGCTAGGTGCTGAACCCATTTAACCGTTCAGAAATTTCTGCAAAACCTCGTTTACACTGGGTTTCTTTTTACGTGCCTGTTAAATAGCAGCAGCCCGATGATGGAAGCCATTCCTATAAGTACAAATATCCCCCAGAATGCGAATGAGTTGTTGTCTTTTTCTACTAATGCGTGGTATAGAACGGCTCCAAGAATTCCTCCAATTCCACTACCAATAACGCCGTAAAGGAATGAGTAACCAAGATAGAGTGCCTTTTTGTCGGGTGGTGCGATAAGCCCAACGTAGGAGATAAATTTGGGGTGGGCAGTCATTTCACCAATGGAGAAAACAAATAAACCTAAAATAAATATCCACACGTTGGATGATACGGCCAGCATGGCAATTCCCAATGTGCCAAAGCACATTCCAACTACCATGGTGGGTAGTGCTTTAAACTTGTTAACTATTTTGGAAACTATCAGCTGAAGCCCGATAATGGTTGCCGCATTGATAACGGTTACATGTTCAGCATCAAAATGCCAAGATGGATTTGTATAGAAGTGTCCGAGAAAACCGTTGACAACACTGTCTACAGGCGCAGTATTGATATGTTCTTTTAAAAACCAGAGGACAGAATCGAACATTTGAAAGTAAAGAATCCAGAAGCCACTGTATATCACAATCATGGAGATAAAGCGAATGTCTTTGAGCACAAGGACGGCCTCCTTCAACACCACTTGGATAGATTTGCTGCTCTTGGGTCGGGATGGTTCCTTGAAAACAAATAGGTTGAGGAGGAGTAGCCAACCAGTTCCAATCGATGCCATTATGAAAATATAGCTCCAGGAGATACTTTTCAGGTAAGGGATTAGAAGCAGTGGAACTAAAAATGCCCCTAGGTTGATAGACCAGTAGTATATGCCAAACCCAAGAGAGGAGTTGCTTTCGTTGGTTTCACGGGCAATGGTTCCCGAAATTATGGGCTTGAAAAAGCCCGCACCTACGGCCATTAGCACCAAACTAATGAATACTGTGCTGTATGAGGTCATCTGGCTAGTGAGGAAGTAACCCGTGCTCATTACGGCGAAGGCAAAGAAGAGCGTTTTTCGATATCCGTATCGGTCAGCAACGGCGCCAGCTAAAATGGGGAGGAAGTAGAGCAGCGGTGTAATGGTGCTTTTGATAACGCCCACACCCTCTTTACTAAAACCAAGCCCGCCATCCTTAGTGCTTAAAACGAGATAAACCGAAAGTACCGACATTACTCCATAGTAAGATCCTCTCTCGGAAAACTCCATGAGAATTACGGTCCAGTAATTTCGGCTAAAGCCCTTTTTTGCGGGTTGCGTATTTGAGTCCATCTCCATTTCTTGTTTTGTGGTGTGCAAAGATTGAATTTTTGACCGGATTTCAAAGGAAAGGATTAACCAATTATTCCTTTATCTGTTAAGTTTATTGCTCTGGTATCAAAGTTTTGCAATAATTGTTCCTTTGAGTTTTATTTTGCAGTAATTTGCCTAATCATATTACCTGAATTGCTATGAAGGGACTTCGTTTAATTATTGGGGGATTGAGCATGACAGCTACCCTGTTGTGGAGCCTGCCAGCCAATGCTCAGCCGGGTTTACCTTTTATTACCCATTACAAGTTGCCGGGTTCCATGAGTACCCAAACCTGGGCCATTGAGCAGGGCAAAAACGATTTGGTCTACTTTCTCAACCGAAAGGGGGTCTTTTCTTTTGATGGTTATGAGTGGGAAAATCTTCAGGTGGATGGCCGTCCATTGGCCATGGCCTTTCATGATAAATTATTTGTAAGCACAGACCAAGGTATTGTTTCATTTGAGCGCGACCGTAAGGGGGAATTTGTTCAAAAGGAGGTTAAGGACACCATTTACGACTACTACCATAAGCTGGTGACCGTAGGGAATACGCTCTACGCCATTGGAACACAGAATGTGTGTAGGTTGATTGGCGGTGAGTCGCCGGTTTTGCAGAGCGTTTATGCTGAAACCGATAGCACGCATTTTATTACCGACGCTTTCAATCTGAAGGATGAACTCTATATTGTCCAAAATAAAATTCAGGTTTTTTTAATTAGAAATGGACGTGCTGTTCCTATCAAACTCTCATTGCCTGAGGGAACTGAAATAAACTTCACGTTTGGGAATGGAACTGATCTTTATTTGGGGCTGTCTAACAACTCCATTTACCGGTTTAACGGTAAGGATCTTTCCCCTTTTGTGATCAAGGATCAAGCTTATCTTGATGCCAGCTACGTTAATAGTGGGGTCGTGGTTGATAAATCGAGAATTGCTCTTGCCACTTTGCTTGGTGGTTGTGTGGTGGTGGATGCAAAAAATGGAGAAACCTTAGCCCTTGTAAATTACCGGGCTGGACTTCCCGATGACGAGGTATTTTCCATGGGTGTCGATCATCACTCCGGCCTCTGGCTTGCCCATGGGATGGGAATATCTCGAATCGACTTCAGCATTCCGGTAACATCCTATGAACGTTACCCCGGCTTGAGTGGTAATGTGCTTTCGGTTGTTGATTTTCAAAACCACCTCTATGCGGGCACCAGTGAGGGTTTGTATCTCTTGGATGAAGTGAAAGGCTACAAGGAGGTTGAGGTAAATGTAAAGGAGAGGGTGGCGCGGCGTCAAGAAAAAGTTGCTGAATCGGAGTCTAAAGCGGACGAAGCAATAGTTAATGAGCACGAAAAGAAGAGAAAAAGTTTCTTTTCCCGTCTTTTCGATAAGATTTCTGGTAGCAAAGGAGTTGAGGAAAAAACAGAGGTTTTGGCAAACAAGAAGCAGGCACAACCTTCGCGCGAGTTTTTGATTCGAAAAAAGAAGGTGCTTACTCTGCAGTCTGTTGGCTATGCCTATCGGAAAATCGCCAATTTGGAAGGGAAGTGTCGACAACTGGTAGTATTCAACAACGAACTCTTGGTAGTTAGCAGCAGGGGCGTATATTCTGTTACGGACGACAAGGCAAAAGCTATCGTTGCCGGAAAGTATGCCCTCTTTGCATTTCCATCGGGTTTTAACAAGGAAGTGGTATGGATTGGCACCGAGAATGGGCTTGAGGAGATAACTAAAAACGATGGTGGCTGGACTATCGCCACAATATTTCCAACCGAAAATGACTTACCTATTTCCGTTGCTGAGTTGTCGGCAAAGGAGCTGCTCTTAACAACCGAATCAACGGTTATAAAGTTAACCTTGAATGGAGCAAGTGTTGCCAGCTCTGCGGCAGTGAGTGCAAAGGGAGGCGCCTTTGATTCACCAGTAGCAAGAACCATTATGGGTAGACCCGTGATTATCACGGCGAATCGCGTTTACCTATACGATAAAAACTCAAATACACTCTCCGACGACAGCTTGCAGTTTGCAAGTCCCGACATCAAAGTTCTTTTTGCGCAAGGCAAGGTAACCTGGCTGCAACTTAAGGGCGAGTGGAAATGCTACTCTCCTAGAGGACCCATTGAAAACCCTAACCTACCATTCCTTGCCTTATTCGACAAGATAAATGACATTTTTCTCACCACTGGGAATACTCTTTACTTGGTGAATGGATATAACGAGATTTTGCGCATTGTAAATCCCGAAAAGCAGATTGACCCAGTTAGCTTTTCATTGTTGGTTAAAAAGGTGAAAGATGGTAACGGCGACCTTCTTAATCTTGATAATATTGATCTCAATTACTCCAATAACGCATTGCGCATAACAATTGCAGCCCCTTCGTTTATGAAGGAGAAGTCGGCTGAGTTCCAATACCAAATTGAAGGGATGATGAACCACTGGTCGGAGTGGAGCCGAACACCAGTGCTCGAGTTTCCTTTCTTTCCCTCAGGACACTACAAGTTGAAAATCAGAGCTCGTGATGTGCTGGGACGCCAGAGCAAGGAATACGCCCTCAGCTTTAAGGTTAGCCCTCCTTTTTGGAAATCGATATGGTTTATTTCGCTCTCTACCATTTTGCTCCTTTTCGTTTTAGTAATTTTTATAAGAGTTAGGGAGCGAAACCTCATTCGCGATAAAATTGTGCTAGAGCAGAAGGTTCGGATGCGCACCCAAACCATTGAGGAGCAGCGCTTGGAGATGGAGAATCAGCGCGATGCCCTTGCGCAGCAAAATGAGGAGATTATGCTGCAGAAGGAGGAGATTGAAACGCAACGTGATGAGATTGAGAACCAGCGTGACCAGATTATTAAGCAAAACGAAAATATTACCAAGAGCATCGAATATGCCAAGCGTATACAAACGGCAGCCATGCCTTCTACGGAGCTAGTGGAAGCCATTCTACCAGAGCACTTCATACTATTCAAGCCTCGCGACATCGTTAGCGGTGATTTCTACTGGACAGTTGACCATAACGGGAAAACAATAGTGGCTGTGGCCGACTGTACTGGCCATGGTGTTCCTGGTGCATTTATGAGCATGCTTGGCCTTTCATTCCTTAGCGAGATTGTAAATACGGTTGGTGATCTGCATCCCGCAACAATTCTCAATCAGTTGCGAACCTTTATTAAGTATACTCTCTCCCAGGAGGGGAGCGAAAGCGAGTCGAAGGATGGGATGGATATTGCCCTCTGCGTTATCAACCGCGAGAGCAACCAGTTGGAGTTTGCTGGAGCCTACAATCCGGTATACATTATCAGAAATGGCATACTTGAGGAGATTAAGGGTGATAAAATGCCTGTGGGGATCCACCCTGGCGAGAAGGATTCGTTTACTAACAATATCATCCCGCTCGATGGGATTACCGCATTCTACCTGTTCTCCGACGGATTTGCCGACCAATTTGGTGGACCTGAGGGGCGCAAGTTTAAGGCAAAAAACTTCAGGGAGTTGCTTGCCAAAAATTATGCACTCACAATGGATGAGCAGGGAGAGGCCCTCGAGGCTGCCTTTAGCGAGTGGCAAGGTTATTACGACCAGGTGGACGACGTGCTGGTGGTGGGTGTTAGGATTGTTTAGGAGTTTTCTTCATTTACAGAATCTCGCTATTTCTTTTCTCTAAAGGTTGCACTACCTTTGGTATTGCATATTATTGGGACTTTGTTAGCCTTAGTTTAAGATTAAAATATTCATAAAAAATGCACAAGTATAGATTTACATCGTTAGCGCTCATTGCTGCCGTGTTGCTTTCGGCCTGCGGCTCAAGCAGGCGTCAAGCGCTTTATTCCAGCCCAAACTTTACGGTTTATGCCGACTCTGTTGTTTGGGGAAATTACAAGGCCGTCGCCCTTTCATCCACCGAAATTCAGTCGAACTATGCTCCGGCTGGGGCCAAAAGCGACAGTCTGCGGACGTGGAAGCTCACTGCCGATATCAAAGCGTATCCTTCAGTACAGACCAACTTCCCGTTAGTAAATGCGCTCTACAATCTCTCGCTGGAGGAGTTGGAAAAGAATAGAACGGCCGATGGCTATCTCAACACCGGCAAAAGTTGGGAAGGCGTGTGGACTCGCGATATGAGCTATAGCATTGTGCTTTCGTTGGCTTACATCGACCCGCCTGTGGCAAGACGTTGCCTGATGAAAAAGGTGAAAAACGGCAAGATTATTCAGGACACCGGCTCTGGTGGATCGTGGCCCGTTTCCACTGACCGAATGACTTGGGCTTTGGCCGCGTGGGAGGTGTATAAGGTTACCGGCGATAAGGCCTGGCTCGATACCATCTATCCCATCGTAAAGAAATCGGTGGAAGCCGATCTTAAAACCATATACTACCCAGGTAGTTTGGCCTTGGGCGAGTCGTCGTTCCTCGACTGGCGTGAGCAGACCTATCCGCTATGGATGAAGCCGGTGGATATATACCGTTCCGAGTGCTTGGGAACCTCAGTGGTTCACAGCCAGGTGATGCATATTCTCGGCAAGATGGAGGCCATAGAGGAGGGAAAGCATGGGGAATACGAGCAGAAGGCGGAGGCGCTCAAGGCTGGTATCAACAAGGAGCTATGGCAGCCCGAGAAGGGTTACTACGCGCAATACTTGTATGGCCGAACTTACATGTCCGTTTCGCCCAAGTCGGAGGCGCTGGGAGAGGCACTTGCCGTTATCTTCAACGTGGCCGATAAGGGTAAGCGCACATCATTAATTGACCACATGCCGGTAACGCCCTACGGCGTTCCCACCATATATCCCGAAATACCGGACATCACTCCATACCACAACAATAGCATTTGGCCATTTGTGCAGAGTTACTGGAACTGGGCTGCTGCCAAAACTGGGAACGAGGCTGCTGTAACTTACGGTTTGGCATCCATTTACCGTGAGGCGGCCATGTTCCTAACCAACAAGGAGAATATGGTAGCCCAAACGGGAAGGGAAGAAGGCACCGTGATTAACTCCGACAGGCAGCTTTGGAGCGTAACCGGAGATATTGCCATGGTGTATCGGGTTTTGCTAGGCATGAACTTTAAGCCCGAAGGCATTTTGTTTAAACCATTTGTGCCAAAGGCTTATGCAGGAACCATTAAAGTAAAGGGATTTCATTATCGTAATGCGACCCTTGACATCACCCTTACTGGCTTTGGCAATGTAGTTAAGTCGTTTAAGGTAAACGGAACGAAGCTGGATTCAGCCTTTGTTGCAGGAAACCTATCGGGCCATACCACCATTGATATTGAGCTGAGCAGCCAGTCGCTGCCTGAATCAAAAATAAACCTTGTTGACGTGCTCTTCTCCCCGGCAACTCCAACCGTATCAGTGGATGGAAATAAGCTGAGCTGGAATAAGAGTGCAGGAGCCGATTTTTACCAAATTGTGAAAAATGGCATTCCTGTTGGGAAAACAACCGACACCGTCTACTCATTTGTTTCATCCAACAGCTATGCTGAGTATCAGGTGAAAGCCATTGCTAATGATGGAGAATCGTTTTTGAGCGAGCCACTGCCCATTTATGCATCCAATCCGATTGTTTTGGAGGCTGAAAGCTTTGCTCCCCGTTCTAGTTTGCCCTACAAAAATTTCTCCGGAAAAGGATTTGTGGAGCTTAGCCTTCAGAAGAACTTGTCGGTGGAGATTCCATTCTCGGTGGATCCCGAAGGGAAATACATCTTTAGCGCGCGCTACTCCAACGGAACTGCCCGGATGTGCTGCTTCAACACCTGCGCCATTCGCACCCTATTGGTGGATGGTGACGTTGCCGGAGTGGTGGTAATGCCGGTTATTGAGGACAACCAGTGGAGCGATTGGGGTTGGAGCAACAACCTAGTGCTAAATCTTAAGCCGGGTAAGCATACGCTCAAAATCACCTACCTGCCTTACAACGAAAACATGAATGGCGAGATCAACACCGCCATGCTTGACTACGTGAGGTTGGTGAAGGAGTAGGTTGAGTAGGATTCTTTCTGATTTAATACCAGTTCATAGCCCGCGGTTTAAACCGTGGGCTATGGTGTTTAATTGAAACCCCAATATTTTTGCCAAGATTGCTAATTTGCCACTAGACATGTGGCAAACACAATGTTGAAGCTAGCAGCTGCACGGATGAGAACATCCGCACCAGTAAGGTTTATGTTATTGATGTTTTGTTCTAAGCATTGATTTGAGATAATTTAAAATCCCACAGATATTTTTCCAACCGATTCTATATTCCAGCTCATCTTGTTTTCATAATATCGGTATTTAACACCCATATCTATCTGTGTTCTGTTTTTTAAATTAAACAACAGAGAACTTCCAACGGTTGAATTGGGAAAAAGTGAATTCCCGTAAAAGAAATTTTTCTGTGATGGGGCTGTATATTGTCCAAAAATATTGAATTGGATCTTGTTTGTTAAGTTGTAACTCGTTTTTGTATTTATGCCCAATATGTCTGAACGTGCCGCTGTAACGTAGTCATATTGTCTACTTAAAAAACTACCCACATCAACGGAAAGCTTATTGTTGGGTAACCATCTCAACCCTCCATTAATTTGGTAATATTCTCCATACGCTATATGAGTTACCTGACGACTGCCACTGTAGAGGTATAACTTGTTAAATATTTTATTTGCTTGTGTTTTAATGAAATCATTCGCCAGTGGTTGGCCTTTTCTAAATTCTGACTGTAATAAGAAATTGTAATTGCTGTAGATTGGTAGTGCCTTATCTTGGTAAATTTCCTTTGTATCAAAGGAATACGAATTGATTGTTTTGAAATTACTAATTGGAGCTTTTAATCTCAGAAAAAACAAGCCGTCATCTGTAACTCCATGGGCAATGCCATAATTTAGGTTGTTATCAATGGATAGAGAATCGATATTTTTAAGTTTACCTTCAGTTCCATCGTTTTGCGAAAACGCTGGTAAAACACACAAAAACATTATTATTAGTGATGTCAGCCTTTTTATCATTGCCTTTTTATCTATTTTCTCACTGTTGATGAATTAACTCAGCGCTTTAAGATTAGGTTGGTGCGATAGTTTATTGCGCTTGTAGAGCTCGTTTATATCCATACAAAAAACTGGAAACATTCATTTGTATTGCAGGTATCGTGCCGTTTTCGCATATATTAACAGTATACATTCTCATTTTTTTAATGATTTAAAAAACGAGAATTTTTTCATTAGGCTTGGTGTTCATGTGAGCGTATGCGCAAAGCTTCTGTCAAATCAATTACTCCAATCTTTTTGCCAAAGCATCGGAGTCCTACGGAATGTCCAATCCCATCCGGTTGAAGGAATCGTAGCCCATCAACAGATTTACTTTCTCTTGGTTGAGTGTGGCTTGCTAAAATTAGAGCAAATCAATATTATCGGGGCAATGGTGCTGGCCTTGCAGCACATGGATGGCATCTATTCTTCTTGAAATTCCAATGAAGTTTACAACCATAAATAATTTCACGGCAACGGAGTAGTTTCCAATGCCAAGCGTGTGAAAGGTAGAAAGGGGGCAAAGCCCCCTTTCGTTATTATGGCGGATGGTTTTTGAGAATGATCGTGTTTTTACACCTTTCGGTGGTTGCGGTGCATGGATGGTTACCTGCATTGAATTCCGTATCTACGTGCCCCGCTCGTTCTAGGCAAAGTATCCCAACCCCGACCTAAAGGACGGGGAAATGGTATTCTAACAATCATCTCCTTTTCTTGGGCAAGATGTTTGGTAATGAATAGAGACGCACAACCGTGCGTCTCTGAACTATATTTGTTTGTCGATATTCTTTAACTTCTCTGACTTCTTCTAACTCCATATAACTTCCTCTAACTTCCCTTTCGTGATTGCGGTGCTGGGTATGTGTGGTGCATTGAATAGCGGGCGAGTGCGCACCGCTCGCGCTTGGTGGGGTTTAACCCATGGCTAAAGCCATGGACTATCTCCTTCCTAGGGTTGTTCATTGGGCGAAAAACATTTCGCCCCTACGGGTGGTGGAATTCTTTTACTTCTCTAACTTCTCTAACTTCTTTTACTTCTTTTTCAAATACTCATCAATGGCTTTGGCTGCGGTTCGGCCTGCACCCATTGCAAGAATAACCGTAGCTGCACCGGTAACCGCATCTCCTCCGGCAAAAACTCCTTCGCGCGTGGTTTGTCCACTCTCGTCGGCGATGAGGCACTGCCACTTGTTGGAGTCTAGACCAGGGGTAGTGGCAGAAATTAGCGGATTTGGTGAGGTGCCTAGCGACATTATCACCTCGTCAATTGCCATGTCGAACTCCGACCCTACGATTTCGATTGGGCTCCTTCTACCGGAGGCATCGGGTTCGCCGAGCTCCATTTTTAGGCAGCGAATGCCTCTAACCCAACCGTTATCGTCGCCTAAAATTTCAACGGGATTGGTGAGCATATGAAAATGCAAGCCCTCCTCCTTGGCATGGTGAACCTCCTCAACTCTGGCGGGTAGTTCTTTCTCCGAACGGCGGTAGATGATGTATACATCGGCACCCAAGCGGATAGCGGTTCGCGCAGCGTCCATTGCAACGTTTCCTCCGCCAACCACGGCTACCCGTTTGCCTACGTATATAGGCGTATCGTAGGTAGGGTCGAAGGCTTTCATCAGGTTGTTACGGGTAAGAAACTCGTTGGCAGAAACAACGCCGTTGAGATTTTCTCCAGGAATATGCATAAACTTGGGCAGTCCGGCACCTGAGCCAACAAACACGGCATCGAATCCTTCCTCGTTAAATATTTCGTCGATGGTAATGGTGCGTCCAACCACCACGTCGGTTTCAATCTCAACGCCCAGCTTGCGAACGTTGTTTATTTCGTATTCAACAACCCTCTCCTTGGGAAGACGGAATTCGGGAATGCCATACTCCAAAACTCCTCCAGCCTGATGAAGTGCCTCAAATATTTTTACGTAGTAGCCCATTTTGGCCAAGTCGGTGGCGCATGATAAACCTGCAGGACCGCTACCAATAATGGCAACTCGTTTTCCATTAGAAGGGGCAACCTCGGAAAAGGATACGTTGTTTTCGCGGCTCCAGTCGGCCACAAAACGTTCCAACTTCCCAATGGATACCGGTTCGCCTTTAACTCCCAGTATGCAGGAGCCTTCGCACTGGCTTTCCTGTGGGCAAACCCTGCCGCAAACGGCGGGAAGGCTGCTGTCCTCTGCAATTGTTCCAACTGCTTTAGCAATGTCTCCCTCCTTCACATGCTTGATAAAATCGGGAATCTTAACGGAAACCGGACAGGCATCCACGCAGCGCGGTTTTTTGCACTGTATGCAGCGTGTGGCTTCCAGCATGGCTTCCTCGGAATTGTAGCCGAAGCAAACCTCTTCGAAGTTGGTTTTTCTAATATTTGGGTCCTGTTCCCTAACCGGAACGCGTGGAATTTTATTACTCATGACGATCTAAATTGCATTTGTGATCCTTTTCCTCCATCTCTTTCAGTTTCCTCCCCTCGATGGTGCGATACATATTTTGACGTCGCATGGCCTCCTCAAAGTCAACCTCGTGGGCGTCGAATTCGGGGCCATCTACGCAGGTGAACCTTGTTTTGCCTCCCACCGTAACCCGGCAGGCACCGCACATTCCCGTTCCATCTACCATAAGGGTGTTTAAGCTGGCAATGGTTCTAATGCCGAGCTCGCGGGTAAGTGCCGACAAGAACTTCATCATTATCATTGGTCCAATGGTAATGGCGAGATCGTACTTTTTGCCTCTGTTGTTAACCAAATCCTTCAGCAGGTCGGTAACTAGTCCGTGAAAACCCACGCTGCCATCGTCGGTGGCCACAAATACCTCCCCGGCCACCTTGGCCATTTCATCCTGAAGAATTAGAAAATCTTTGCTCTTTGCTCCAATAATTACATCGGCCTTAATGCCTCTGCTTGCCAAATACTTTACCTGTGGATAAACCGGTGCGGTTCCTACACCACCAGCCACAAAAAGAATTCTCTTCTGCGCCAGCTGCTCATCGGTTTCATGTACAAGTTCGGAGGGCATTCCAAGCGGTCCAACAAAATCGAGTAAAAACTCACCCTCTTCTTTTGCACAAATCAGTCGCGTAGAGGCACCAACGGTTTGGGTAACAATGGTAACTGTTCCAGCATCGGCGTCATAGTCGGCAATGGTAAGAGGAATGCGTTCGCCCTTATCGTGAACCCTTACAATGATAAATTGTCCGGGTTGAGCAGCCTTGGCAACTCTTGGTGCCTCAATTTCCATTAAGTAGATGTGGGGAGCAAGAGCTGTTTTCTTTACAACTTTATACATGATGATATCAGAGGTTTAATTGGCAATCGTTTGCGCAAAGATAGAACTTTAGGTCAATGGTTATCTAAATATCTACCTTCCCTTTTTTAATCATATTAGTGTGATACTCTTCACAAAGTAAGCAGTATAGCCGCATTTTGCAATATTTTCCTGCAATTTTACGGCCCTAAAATAGGGCAAACACTGATACCACATTATGACATAAATCACCGAAAATTTTCAAAATATTCTTGATACTTTACTTTCCACCACCTACATTTGCCTAAAATCACTTTAGGAGTATGGTAAACAGCGTTGCATACCAGTCACTCTACCACAATTTCGGGAAAGGTCTCTACGAGTGCTGGATCTGCTAGCATTCCCATTTCTTGGTTACTTACGCTAACTGAATATTTCTCTTTTTTATCTCTAGTAGTTTTTCACACCTAATCCATTTGCTATATGCGTGGACTAATTTTCGATATACGGAGGTATTCCGTTCACGATGGTCCCGGAATTCGCACAACGGTATTTTTTAAGGGATGCCCGCTGCGGTGCCGTTGGTGCCATAACCCGGAGAGTCGGAGGGAGGTACCGGAGGAAGTCGACCGTGTTTATCGGTTGGAAGATCGTGAGATTCGCACCAAGGAGACATTGGGGCGGTATATGTCGCCGGAGGATGTGCTTGCCGAAGTGCTCAAGGATAGAGCATTCTATGAGGAATCTTCGGGTGGTGCTACCATCTCGGGTGGCGAGCCTCTGCAGCAAACTGCCTACTTGGTGGAGCTGCTCACGCTGCTCAAGGAGCAGAATATTCATACTACCATCGATACCTGCGGTTTCGCGCCCAATGTTGCTTTTCAGCAGGTTGCTCCACTCACTGACCTTTTTCTATTCGACCTTAAGCACATGGAGACAGTGGAACATCAGGCGCTCACTGGTGTGCGAAACGATATGGTGCTGCACAATCTCCGGTATCTAGTTAAGGAGCACAAACAGGTTATTGTTCGGTTTCCCTTAATCCCCGGGCTAAACGATGGTGAGCAGAACCTCAAAGCCATGGAAGAACTGTTTGCTGAGTTGCCAGCTTTGAGAGAATTGCACATTCTTCCTTACCACTCCATTGCCAAGGGGAAATATCAACGGTTGGGAATTGAAAATCTCATGGATGGTGTTGCCGAACCCACTTCCGATGCGGTGGCTAGGGTGGTAAGTAGGTTTACGGGCATTGGATTAATTGTTAAAGTTGGAGGTTGAGATAATGATTAGTAGTAGAATACATAAGCAGCGCGAGATGAGTCTAAGGGCCATCAATTGCATCTCTGCAGAAAGAGCAAAGCTGATTACCGAGTTTTATTCCCAGCCTGCTACGGCGCTGCTCTCCGTTCCCATGCAGCGAGCAGGCTCCCTGATGCACATTCTTACCAATAAAGCAATCTGCATCAATCCATACGAACTTATTGTGGGTGAGCGTGGGCCAGCGCCCAAGGCTACTCCAACCTACCCGGAGGTGTGCCTTCACTCCATCGACGATTTGGAAATACTCAACACTAGGCCAAAGGTCTCCTACAAGGTTGATGAGGAGGTTCGCGAGGTTTATCGCAATTCCATTATTCCGTTTTGGAGTGGGAGAACCATCCGCGATAGGATATTCGAAATGGTTACGGAGGAGTGGAAGGAAGCATACACGGCAGGAATTTTTACCGAGTTTCAGGAACAGCGGGCACCCGGCCATACCGTTACCGGTCCAAAGCTTTACCTGAAGGGTATGCTCGACCTTAAGCACGACATTGCCCAGAGCATGGCAAGCATCAATCCGCTTACCGATAGCCATGCGTTTGAGAAGATAGAGGAGCTCAAGGCCATGAGCCTTGCCGCCGATGCCATTGTGGTGTTTGCCAATCGTCATGCGGTTGCGCTTGAGCAATTGGCAAATGAGGAAACGGATAGTGCCCGAAAGGCCGAACTGCTGGAGATGGCCCGTATTTGCCATAAGGTTCCTACCCATGCTCCGGAAACTTTTCACGAGATGCTGCAGCACTACTGGTTTATACATGTTGGGATTATTACCGAACTTAACCCTTGGGACTCCTTTAATCCAGGACGTCTCGACCAGCATTTGCACCCCGTTTACCAAAAGGGAATCGCAGAAGGAACGCTTACAAAGGAGGGGACAGAGGAGCTGCTGCAATCCTTTTGGGTGAAGTTCAACAACCATCCTGCTCCACCAAAAACCGGGATTACGGCACGGGAGAGCAACACCTACACCGACTTTGCCCTCATCAACCTTGGAGGAGTGAAACCAGATGGTTCCGATGCCGTTAATGAGCTCAGCTACCTAATGCTCAACGTTATTGAGGAGATGCGCATACTGCAACCTAGTTCTATGGTGCAGCTCAGCAAGAAGAACCCCGACAGCTTTATCCATCGGGCCATAAAGATTACCAAAACGGGCTTTGGGCAGCCATCCATTTTCAATACCGATGCCATTATTCAGGAGTTGGTAAGGCAGGGTAAATCGCTAGAGGACGCCCGTAACGGCGGGGCCAGCGGATGCGTGGAATCTGGTGCTTTTGGCACCGAGGCCTACTGGCTCACTGGTTACTTCAACCTGCCCAAGGTGCTGGAGATTACGCTACACAACGGAGTTGACCCTCAAACTGGTAAACAGTTGGGTCCACAAACCGGAGACCCTCGTAGCTTTGGCTCTTTTGAGGAGTTGATGGCGGCGTTTCAAATTCAGCTAAAGCATTTTATCGACATCAAGATAAAAGGAAACTGTGCCATTGAACAGGTGTTTGGCAGCATGCTTCCGGCGCCGTTCCTCAGCCTCTTTATCGACGATTGCATAGCCAACGGCAAGGACTACAATGCCGGAGGTGCCCGCTACAATAGCAGCTACATCCAGGGTGTGGGGCTAGGCTCCATTACCGATAGCCTTACCTCAATTCGTCACAACGTATTCGACCGTAAGTTGATGACGATGGAGCAGCTGTTGTCGGTTTTGGAGGCGAACTTTGACGAGTCAGATGAGCTCCGGGCAAAGCTTATTTACGAAACGCCCAAGTTTGGCAACGACGACGACTATGCCGACCAGGACGCGGTGGCGGTATTTAATATGCTTTGGACCATGATTGATGGTCGTCCTACGGCCCGTGGCGGACAGTTCCGGCTCGACATGTTGCCCACAACCTGCCACGTCTACTTTGGCAGCGTGATTGGGGCAACACCCGATGGACGGCTTGCCACCAAGCCTCTTTCGGAGGGCATCTCTCCGGTTCAAGGGGCAGATAGAAAAGGTCCAACGGCAGTGATTAAGTCGGTGTCGAAGATTGACCATATCAAAACGGGAGGAACGCTGCTTAACCAGAAGTTTGCACCGGAATTTTTCGATGGACCGGAATCCATAGCAAAAGTTGGACAGCTGGTTCGTACCTACTTTAAGCTCGATGGTCACCACATTCAGTTTAACGTGGTATCGGTGGCCACCCTGCGCGACGCTCAGCGGCATCCCGAAAACCACGCCGACCTTATTGTGCGTGTTGCTGGTTACTCCGACTACTTCAACGACCTTACGCCAGAGCTGCAGGAGGAGATTATAGGACGAACCGAGCATCAGCGTTTCTAATCTTTTTCTTTTGTAGATTTTCAGCCGCCTTGGAAGCATCTCCGGGCGGCTGACCTTTTGTTGGTAAAGCCTATTGTGCTTTCTTTGTTAAAAATTTGCAGCGATGGAGATAACCTTTGTGCTCGTAGAACCAGCTCGGGAGGAGAACGTGGGTGCCGCCGCTCGGGCCATAAAAACGATGGGTTTTAGTCGCCTAACTCTGGTTAACCCTTGCGATTACCTTGGAGAGCGAGCCTTGGCTACGGCTCATGCTTCAAACGAGATTCTCCAGCAGGCCAAAGTGTTTTCGTCGCTACAGGAGGCCTTGAACGGTTTTGATTTGGTAATCGGTTCCTCGGCCAAGCATCGTAACGTAAACGAAGATTACCACCTAGTGGGTGACCTGCCCGCCATTCTTTCGGATAAGGTGGAAGGTGTAGAATCGGTAGCGGTGGTCTTTGGTCGCGAGGTTTCAGGTCTTACCAACGACGAGCTGGCTCTATGTCACATTTTAACCACCATTCCCATGCGGAGCAAATACCCGTCGCTGAATCTTGGGCAGGCGGTAATGGTGTACGCCTACGAGCTGTCGAAGGTGAACTTTAGCTATGCTCGAAAGAAGAGGGGGGTAGTGGCTGAGTCGGAGCTAGCCGTGGCTCGTGAACGGTTGTCAACAATATTGGAGGATGTTGGTATTAAGTCGGATACCAAGGTGTTTGGTAAAATACTAGAGCGCTTTTCGCTCCTCAGTGCGGATGACCTAAATCTTTTCCATCGCTTTAGCCAAAAGTATTTTTCGAAGAAAAAAGGTTAGTCACCGTGAATTTGACTTTACTAATCTTTTGTATCCTTTGAAAATACCGGTATGTAATGGAATGCCATAGGCTGCGCAGCCGGGGACCCTTAGGCCGAAGGGAGCGTAAAAATGGCGGCTGTTTGAGCGAAGCAAGTTCCGCCGTTTTAGCTCACGAGGCCGTTAAGGGTCGGCGAGCAGCCAAGGCTTGATCTTTTGTTTCTTTGCCATCAAGGGAAAAGAAAAAAGGGAAATCAGTTTTCTTATATCGAACTCATGTTAATCAGAGTTATTCTTTTGCTGCCTTTAATTCAGCAATGGGATGTAATCTCTCAACGGAGATGTGGCGGCACCGATAGCCGCTCTCACCTCCAGGCTTGCTTCCAAAATCTTTGAGGGGTGCGCTGTCCACCTCCTGCGTGGTGGCGTAGCCGCATAGAATAGCCTTTGTTCCCGGAGGAATGGAGGTTGAGTTGGGGCTCTCCACATTCACGATGATTTGCACGTAGAAGGCTGGCTTACGCTTGATGGCGTAATCCTCCCTGACCAAAAGATGTAGCTTCTCTGAAAAGGGATAAGCTGATGTTTTTATCTCAATGTTAGGGAAATCAGGAGCGCCCTTGTTCACGCCAATGCGGTGCCTTCTCCAATCGCCAAAGAAGAACTGAGCAAAAGCCATTTCGCCCAAGTGACCGGTGAGCGTGTCGATGGCCGATGCGCGAGTGCGGTTTACCTGCGTGGCCGGAATAAGCCGTTCTGCCTCTGCAACCATTTCGGCGGTGATGGTAATTGAGGGGTACACCATGGCGGTGGGTTTATGTGCCAGAACAAGTTACGGAAAATTATAGGAGTTTAGCCATTTAGGAGTTTAGGTTATTAGGGTCGATATTTGCAAAGATGGTGAGGATGTAAAACCGCAGCATTCTCTGACTTCTTATAACTCCCGAATAGCTTCCTTTTTTACCTTTCAACTATTGCGGTGTATGACAGTTTCAACTTTTTGAACATCGGAGGAGCGTACACCGCTCGCGCTAGGAATGGTTTTATTCTATAAACATTTCATCCCTCAGGGATGACAATATTGATTAGCCCGCATAGCAACTTAGAATGATATAACGGTCTTCTATTTTTTTTGTGTATGATTTAGAGACGCAAAATTTCACGTCTCTGCACTGTGGCTGTTTGTCGATATTTATTTATCCGTCAGTGGCCGGATCTTCGCTTCGCTACGACTTCTTCTAACTTTCTTTCCTAAACACCACTATCCTATTGGTATTGGTTCCCTTTGCGTTGTTGCTTACCCCCCAAATGTTGGCGGTTTTGGTAAAGGCTTGGCTGTTGATAACGATGGCCTCGCAGGTAAATCCTGCTGCCATGCCAAGCGGAACAACTACTTCGTCCAGCTTTATTTTACCGTTTTTTACCTCGCCAACCTCAAAGGCTACGTGCCCTCCCGGCTGGGTTATTCTGTACAGTTCGTGAAATACCTGCTGCATCACCAAGCTCCAATCCTCCACCTTTTTACTCATGGTTATGCCTGCCGCTACTGCTTCTGCATCGATGCCGTTGAACCAGCAGCGAAGCCAGTTGTCTTCGGAGTACTGCACCACATCAAGGAAGGGTGGCGAGGTAACCGTTAGTGCAACCGAGTTGGCGGCAATGGCGGCCGTAGCGTGTGCGGCACCGGTGAGCAGCAGCGCCTTGCTGCCCGATTCCATTAGGGTGGAGCGCTCCTTCTCGCTAATGCCCTTCAGCAAATCCTTCGTCTTTTTTAGGATAATCTCCTTTACGTTTTTGTAGGGCGGTATTTGCTCGCGCTTTATGTTGATGAGCTTTTGCCGCTCGGCGCTTACCGCCTGGTTGGGCGGAAAGGTGTAGCCCGAGAAAAAGTTGGTGGAGTGCCCCGTAAGCCGGTTGGTTGCCACCATGCGAATCCATCGGTCGATGCTATCAAGGGAGCCTTTTTCTTCCTTTTCAAGAATATAGGCGCGAAGGTTAACCAACTCCCTTTCGGTGTCGGGGTGGTAGAACATGCTTAGGTCGGTGTCGGCACTTGCCTTTGCGGTTAGGTCCAGCTGCGACAAACGGCTCTTTACCTCGTCAGCAGTGGGTGGGGCAAACCGTGGTGCCACCATTATGGCGCTCAGTGGGTTGATATCGTTTGCCGTGGGTATTCTTCCCAGCAGCGCCGCCTCCAGTGCGGTGGTACCGCGACCGCTAAAGGGGTCGTAAACTCTTTCGCTAGGTTGCGTTAGCCGCTCAATAAAGAATCGGGGTAGCTGTGGCTTAAAGCAGGCACGGTACGATATTTCGTGCAGCGGGTTGGCCTGTCGTTGCCGCGAGGTCCAGAACTCCCCGGTGTAGCGTGACACTTCCATGCCGTTGAGGGGAAGGGTGTCGCGCACCACACCCGCAATGCCATGGGTTTTCAGAAGTGATTCCAGCTGTTGGGAGAAACTCTTTGCCTGTGTCGCAGCCATGAGAATTGATGGTTGAATGGGTAAAGATAGCGATTTGAGGGCATAGTGCCACAGGATTTCCTGCAGGTTGAAATGGTGAGGTAAATGCGCCATTTCCCTTACCTTTGTGCTGCATGTTTTAATCTGTTGATTTAATGGCTGGCACCGCTCAAAGCTCCTCATCGGCAAAGCCCGGACTACACCCGCGCAATCTCCATCGTTTTGGCTACAACTTTGCCGAGCTGGTTGGCAGTAGCCCCGAGCTGGCTGCCTACCTGTTTGTGAACCAGTATGGGAACGAGTCGGTTGACTTTGCCAACCCCAATGCGGTAAAGGCGCTAAACCGAGCCTTGCTGGTGCACTTCTATGGGGTTGAGGGTTGGGATATCCCCGATGGATACCTTTGTCCTCCCATTCCCGGACGAGCCGACTATATCCACCATTTGGCCGACCTGCTGGCTTTTGGCAACGACGGAACCATTCCGCGGGGCCATTCGGTTCGGGGGTTGGATGTTGGTGTGGGTGCCAGCTGCGTCTACCCCGTTATTGGCTGCCGTGAGTATGGCTGGCGCTTTGTGGGTGCCGATATTGATGCGGTGGCCATTGAATCGTCCAGCCGCATTGTGGCGCTCAACTCTTTTCTTGCCGAAGCGGTGGAGTGCAGGCAGCAGCCCTATTCGGCTGATATCTTCCGCAACATTATTCTTCCCGATGAGCGCTTCGACTTCACCCTTTGCAATCCACCCTTTCATGCCTCGCCCCAGGAGGCCGCTGCCGGAACCCAGCGCAAGCTGCGTAACCTTGGTCATAGCCGTGGTGAAAAGCTGGTGCTCAACTTTGGTGGCCAGGCCAACGAACTGTGGTGCGAAGGCGGGGAGGAGGCGTTTATTCGCAATATGATAACCCAAAGTGCCGATTTTTCGCACCAGTGCTTTTGGTTTACCACCTTGGTTTCCAAGGGTGATATCCTGTCCTCAATTCACCGCGCACTGAAGGCTGCCAATGTTGCCGACATGCGCCTTGTTACCATGGAGCAAGGACAGAAAATTAGCCGCGTGGTGGCGTGGACATTTCTCAGCAGCCAAGAGCAGCGGCAGTGGCGCAGTGAGCGATGGAGCGGCGCTACCGCAAGTCGGTAGTTCGAAATTGGCTCCAACCGGTTTTCTCCCTTTGTGAGAAGCCACAATTTATCTGTTGAATGCAATTTTGTGCTACATTTATCCTGATGCATGGCACCGGTTATGCCGTGCAAACAGACAGAATGGTATGCGTGAGAATGGTTAATTTAACAATGCTTCCCCATGGCAACACTCTCCGAATTTAACAGCTCCAAGTTTCGGTTCTGGCTCTTCCTCTCCATGATTCTCTTGGTGATTGTTCACGGCTATAACCTCAACGAGCGCTACCTGGAGCCCTAGACGCTGGTGAATGAACCCCTAACCTTTACAACCTTTTTCGAATACCTTACGGCCAATGGCCTTTTTCGCTTCTTTGTCCCCATGCTCTTTGCCATTTCGGGCTTTCTCTATACCCTTAGCGACTATAAGCCCTACGGCGTGAGAACACGTAAGCGGCTTCGCACGCTTGGAATTCCCTACCTCTTGTGGAGTGCAGTGGGGCTTGCTCTTGTGTTTGGAATGGAGCACTTTGCCTATACCCGCAACATTATTGCCAGCACCCATATGATGCAGATTGATGATACCCGCATCTTCCTTGCCGATTACCACTGGTATGATGTGTTAGTCCGCTGGATATTAGCCCCCGTTCCCTACCAGCTGTGGTTTATTCGTGTGCTGCTCATTTACAACATTGCCTACCCCGCCATTCGGTGGTGCATGACCTACCGGATTGCTCGTTGGGTTTACTTCTCGCTTGCTGGGCTTCTTTGGTGGGCCACGGTTAACGTGGGGCTAATGGAGGGCGAGGGGCTGGTCTTTTACGGGCTGGGCATTTGGATTGCCAAAACCGATTTTAATATCGATACACCCACGCGTTGGCTTAGCCCAAAATTATGGGGGCCCATATTTATTGGGCTATCGCTGGTAAAGACTCTGCTAGCCTTTAGGGGAATGGCATGGCTGGGCGATGCCGTTTTTCCCACGCTCACCATAATGCACAAGCTGGTGGAGCTTAGTGGCTTCGTTTTCTGCTGGTATGGCTTCAACATGCTGGTAAGGTGGAGCATCAAGCGCGAGTGGTTTGCCCATCTCAGCTCCTACTCGTTCATGATTTACGGGCTCCATGCCCCCTTGGTGGCCTTTGCCATCGATAGCGCCCTGCAGGTGATTGGTGCGCCCGATATCCGCCGAATGGTGGCCTACATACTGCTTCCGGTGGTGATAATTGCCTTTTGTATTGGTGTGGGGGCACTGCTCAAGGCTCTCTCGCCTAAGCTTTACGGGCTGTTTACCGGTGGGCGTGGACTTGGCTAACGTTTTTTGCAGCACCTTTTGTGCAAAGCCATAACGAGCGGTAATTGTTGTTAACCGCAGCTAAAAGCCTTGACATTCTTCTCCTTTATGGGTAACTTAGGCCTTAATTAAAAGTTATTACCATGGGAAAACAGTCGATTAAGGTTGCATCGGTGGATGTAAACAAACTTTTGGAAATGCTGAATGCCGCCCTCTCTGAGGAGTGGCTGGCCTACTACCAATACTGGATTGGTGCCCGCCTAATGGAGGGACCCATGCGCAGCGAGGTGGAGCCCGAGCTGCTGCTGCACGCCACGCAGGAGCTTGGTCACGCCGTGCTGGTGGTGAACCGAATTATTCAGCTGGGCGGGACCCCCGTAATGAATCCCAACCAGTGGACCAAGCTGGCCCGCTGCTCCTACGACGAGCCTTCGGACCCCTACATTGAGGTTATTCTGGAGCAGAACCTGAAGGGTGAACGTTGCGCCATTCAGCGCTACCAGGAGATTGCCGACTTTACCAATGGTAAGGACCACGCAACCCACCAAATGGCCGTTACCATTTTAAACGAGGAGGTGGAGCACGAGAACGACATTGAGGATTGGCTTACCGATATTCTCCGAATGAAGGAGGAGTTTAAGAAGATGAGGTTATAGCAAAAAATATTTATCCTTTTCAGGTTGATTCAATGGGGGTTTGAAGCCATTAAGGTGCTTCACGCTCCCTTTGCTTTTTGCATCTATCAAACCTCTATTTCAACTTCGACATCCACTAATTTGATGGTTTAAAATATGGAAATAGCTTGAATAAGTTCTCATATTGAGAACTTATTGATATCTTTATTGGAACCCATGCGGAATATGACAAGATAGATGCAAACTTAATTTAACACACAAAGCAATGAATATCGCACCGTTGAAATCACAAAAGGACTATGAAGGCGCATTGAAAAGAATGGAGCTGCTTTTTGATGCACCAGTGGGTACGGCAGAAAGCGATGAGGCCGATATTTTGGCATTGCTTATCGACGATTTTGAGAGGAAGCACTTCCCAATTGAAGCGCCCGACCCCATTGCAGCCATAAAGATACGAATGGAGGAGCTGCAGCTGATGCAATCCGACTTGGTTAAGGAGATTGGTGGTAAAAGCCGCGTTTCTGAGGTTCTAAACAGGAAAAGGAAACTTACAGTGGAGATGATACGAAATTTGGCTGCTCGGCTTAACCTATCGGCAGATACCCTTGTAAAGGACTACCCACTTGACAGGAAAAAGAGAATAGTAGCCTAGATTTTGAAATTGACTTTACAGAATTATTCTTACTTTAGTTAGGAAATAAACTGCACAAAGGTGGGGTTATATATATCAATTGGTTAGATAGCCACAACTTTGGTGTGGTTGTAAGTAGTTGTATACTATGCTAAAAGCCACCGGTCATTTGGCACATTTGCAAAAAAACACTGTGGCCAGTGCAGAACCAACGCATTGCAAAAGAGCCAACCCCCCATCCTACATAAATTCCAATATTTACCAGTATTTTGATTTACTGGCATTAATTTGATTACCAATATTCGCCAAAAATATGTAGTTTTGGCAAAAATGTGATTTGAAATGCCCAAAATAATTGAGAATAGACTAATTGAAGAATTTAAGGACCGGGAGTATTTTACTCGTGAAGACCTCTTTGGTTTCTATCGCAATTATGAACCTGATCTGAAAGAAGGAACCTTCGGATGGAGAATCTATGACCTTAAAGACAAAAACATCATAAGGCCACTAAAGAGAGGTCTCTATGTTATTTCATATAAACCCAAGTACAAGCCAGAAATATCTCCTGAGCTTGTTAAGCTCGTAAAACGGATCACAGATAAATTTAAGGACGCCAAACACTGCATTTGGGAAACGGAATGGCTCAATGAATTTTCCCAACATCAAGCCAGTAGAAAGATCATTCTCATTGAGATAGAAAAGGATTTCATAGAGTCATTGTATTATGAACTAAAAGACTCATCAAGAAGTGAGCTCTACCTGAACCCTGACAACAAAGCCATAGATTTCTATATCGCTGAAAGCAACTATCCAGTGATAATTAAAAAATTGATTACACGCTCTCCAATTGCCAGAAGAACGGAAAAAAAGGTTAATTTTTATACTCCGTTACTTGAAAAAATCCTGGTGGATATCTTTGCAGAAGAAAAGCTTTTCTACTATCTGCAAGGTTCAGAATTGATACACATCTATGAAAATGCTATTAGCAACTATGCCATCAACTTCACCAAACTTTTCAGCTATGCAAAACGGAGAGAAAGAGAGAAAGACATCAAGCAGTTTATGACGAACCACATGTACCACCTTGTAAAAGACATTATCGAATGATTAAAGAAAATTGCTTTACGGATGAGTGGCTCGAGGGATTTAAAAAACAAAAAGACTACAGACGAATTGACAAGATTATTTTGGAAAAGATGATCTACGCGCTGCATTTACTGGAGCGATTAAAAAGCAATGGACTTGATTTCGTATTCAAGGGTGGTACCAGTTTGGTGCTTTTATTAGAAGAAGGAAGTCGGTTCTCTATTGATATTGACATCATTAGTAAAACCGACCGTAAAGAGTTGGAGGACATCCTGAAAAAAGTAATTAACTCTTCCAATTTTACAAGTTTTGAACTTGATGAACATCGTAGCTATCTGCCCGGTGTTCCAAAGGCGCATTACAAGTTTTCATTTAAAACGACACGAGTTGGTTCCGGCACCATTCTGTTGGATGTTCTCAATGAGGAATCTATCTACCCAGAATTGATCGAAAAGCCTGTGATCACAAGATGGGTTGAAACTGATAAGGAGACTATGGTTACCATGCCATCCATTGATTCAATCACAGGTGATAAACTGACTGCATTTGCTCCAAATACTATCGGTATTCCCTACTTCAAGGGTAAAGACAACCAGCCGTTCTCTATGGAAATATGCAAACAACTTTTCGACCTCAGCAAACTCTTTGAGAAGATTCAGAACATAGAAGTGGTGGCTGCCAGCTATCAGGTATTCGCCCAGCATGAAATCGCCTATCGTAAAAGCGGTAACCAAGATGTTGAACTCACACCTGAAATGGTCCTGCACGACACCATTAATACTTGTATCATATTTGCTAAGCGAGAACGAGGCAATAATGAGGAAAGGGCAAAATTCAAGGAATTACAAAAAGGGATCATCGCTTTTGGTACCGGTTTTTTAATGGCCGGCAATTTTAGGATTGATGATGCGGTACCAGCATCCGCTCGAATTGCTTACTTAGCTGCCAAAATTCTGGTCAATGATCTTTCTCCGATTATCTATTATGAAGGACAGGATATTAAAGACTTGATCATTGAGGATCAGGATTGGAACTTCCTGATGCGCTTGAAAAGACAACCGGATAAATCTTCTTTCTTTTACTGGTATAAAACATTTGAATTGATGACAGCCAAGAACTAGTATCATGGCAATGAACGAACAAGAAACCCGATATTTCTTAATTAATCCCATTTTATGGAAGAAGGGTTAGATGATATCGCAAGTTGTGCTGTTCCTACGACGAGCCTTCGGACCCCTACATTGAGGTTATTCTGGAGCAGAACCTGAAGGGTGAGCGCTGCGCCATACAGCGCTACCAAGAGATTGCCGACTTTACCAATGGCAAGGACCACGCTACCCACCAAATGGCCGTTACCATTTTAAACGAGGAGGTGGAGCACGAGAACGACATTGAGGATTGGCTTACCGATATTCTCCGAATGAAGGAGGAGTTTAAGAAGATGAGGCTTTAGCAAAAAATATTTATCCTTTTCAGGTTGATTCAATGGGGGTTTGAAGCCATTAAGGTGTTTCATGCTCCCTTTGCTTTTTGCATCTATCAATCCTCTATTTCAACTTCGACATCCACTAATTTGATGGTTTAAAATAAGGAAATAGCTTGAATAAGTTCTCATATTGAGAACTTGTTGATATCTTTATTGGAACCCCATGCGGAATATGACAAGATAGATGCAAACTTAATTTAACACACAAAGCAATGAATATCGCACCGTTGAAATCACAAAAGGACTATGAAGGAGCATTGAAAAGAATGGAGCTGCTTTTTGATGCACCAGTGGGTACGGCAGAAAGCGATGAGGCCTATGTTTTGGCATTGCTTATCGATGACTTTGAGAGGAAGCACTTCCCAATTGAAGCGCCCGACCCCATTGCAGCCATAAAGATACGAATGGAGGAGCTGCAGCTGAAGCAATCCGACTTGGTTAAGGAGATTGGTGGTAAAAGCCGCGTTTCTGAGGTTCTAAACAGGAAAAGGAAACTTACAGTGGAGATGATACGAAATTTGGCTGCTCGGCTTAACCTATCGGCAGATACCCTAGTAAGAGACTACCCACTTGACAGGAAAAAGAGAGTAGTAGCCTAGATCTTGAAATTGACTTTGCAGAATTATTCTTACTTTAGTTAGGAAATAAATAACATAAAAGGTGAGGTTGTAATTGAGTTATGTGTAATGCTATGGTGGAAGAGTAATTTCGAAAGGCTATGTATATAACAACTTTTATAAGAGAAAATAACTAAATTCGCAATAATTATTAGACAAAATGAAAGTAGATATAAAAGAGTTAGGATATGTGAAAAATGTCCAGTTAGACTTGGACAAAGATTTGATAATTCTTTGTGGTCCTAACAATACTGGAAAGACATATGTTGCATATGCGATGTATGGCCTTATGAAGTTTCGTCCTGAATTGCCTAAATCAAAAAAGGTTTCAGAAGAAATTAAGAATCTTTTGGACAAGGGACAAATAAGGTTAGATATAGTTGACCTTTTGACTGAAAATGATGCAGCATATTTAAATGCCTTTGCAAAAAGTTATGTCAGAAATATTCCTAAGGTGTTTGCATCTGATGAGGCAACATTTGCCAAAACTGAGATTAAAATTGAACTTGGTGAAATTACATTGTTAAGGGACAAAATACTTTCTCAAAAGATTAGTCAAGAAATTGGAATTAGAAACAGCTTTTCTGTCAAAATTGAAAAAGAAATCAACTCAACGATAATTGCTTGTTTGCTAATTGAAAAAGAGAATAAAGAAGATGCAAATAAAAAGGAAATTCCAATATCAATCATTCTTGATTTTCTTGCTGACAGAATCTTTAATATTTTAATTGATTTTATCTTTCCCAAGACATATATCGCACCTGCCGAAAGAATTGCAATTAATATTTTTTCAAAGGAATTGTCTCTCAAAAGAAATGTATTAGTTGATAAATTACTTGAACTTAAAGATGTTAGTAGGGATGATGACCCTTTTGATTTAATTAAAAGGCGAGCAACTAGATATCCTTTACCTGTTAGAGACAGCCTTGAAATTTCAGAGGATTTAAATAATTTCAAAAAAAGCAATAGCGAATTTGAGTTTTTTGCCGATGAAATTGAAAAAGAGATATTGAAAGGTCATGTTTTAATTTCAAAAGAAGGTGATGTTCAATTTAAACCAGATAAGGCGAAGTCTTTGAAATTGCCTATTCACTTAACTGCTTCAGTGGTAAAATCATTATCAAATCTTGTTATTTATTTTAGGCATATAGCGACAAAAGGCGATTTTATATTAATTGACGAACCGGAATTGAATCTTCATCCAGATAATCAAGTTATAATAGCTAGAATTATTGCCAAAATAGTAAATAAGGGGTTCAAGGTGCTAATAAGCACTCATAGTGATTACATAATAAGGGAACTCAACAATTTAATTATGCTTAAAAATAAGCCTAATTTCGCTAAAAAGTATAATTATTCCGACGATGCTTTACTCGCTCACAATCAAGTTTGTGCAATTCTATTTCATTACAATACTCGTAAATCTGTAACTCTCGAAGTTACAGAAACAGGATTTGAGGTTGAAACAATTGATAACGTAATTAATGAATTAAACGAACGTTCGCAAGATTTATTCTTCAACACTGATTCTGAATAAAATGACGGCTGCTATATTCCAAAAAATATCAGACATAATAAAATCTGACTTTAAAAACACTTTCCCAGGAGGAAATGTTGTTTTACAAGATAGCACCAGTAAACAAGTAAAAATAAATAAGACCGGTAGTTTTTTATGCTTGCAACTTGACAAAAGAAATACAAATATATTTCCGTTTTTTGAAACCTCCATTGCAGACCTTTGTAAAGTTTCGGACAGACTAATGATTTATCCAAAAACAAATTCGCTATTCGTTTTTATCGTAGAATTAAAATCAACTAATCACACAGGAGCAATAAAACAAGTTCGTGCAAGTTTTGAGCTAAGTAAATATATCTGTGGGACAGCAAAGAGAATGCTAAACAACCCTACAATTGAAATTAAGTATCGAGGTTTAATCTTTTCGCACAAAACATTTAAAGGAACGACTAAACCTAGAAATTTAGATTACCAACAAGACCTTAATTCGGAGTTGAGATATATGCATTTACAATCAGGCAACAGTTTCGATCTTGACTCTTTATCACATTAAGGCACATGCGCCTAGCAAAAACTATATGCGTCTTTTCCGTGTGGATAACAAAGTTTATAGAAAGCCACAACTGATGTGATACTGTCCCAAAAAGTGTGTAAAGTGAGATTTTTCTAAATTTAAGGTTGCAAAACTTTAAAATTTAAGAGATGAAAAACCTACGCTTTACACAAGAGCAAGTTACGAAGATTTTGGAAGAAAT
>Ga0307375_10001102_pt1 | contig 30549 bp, 50 predicted proteins | sample TR1MG_FD_202531 | JGI IMG/M metagenome (GOLD analysis project Ga0307375, IMG submission 202531) | Soil microbial communities from Risofladan, Vaasa, Finland - TR-1 | ecosystem: Environmental > Terrestrial > Soil > Coastal area > Acid sulfate soil | place: Finland: Risofladan, Vaasa | collected... | reverse complement strand
CTAGATGAAGTTAAAGTACCTATAATATTAGTATTGCCAGTTGTGTTACCTATATTCACTACACCAGTTCCAGGAGCGGTATTTATATTAATAGGTGCACCTTGGATGGTAACTGGATCAGGCGATACTGCGCTGCCGATAATGATATTAGCTCCGAATATACTTGTATCACCTAAATCGCCAATAACTGTATCAAATGCAGAACCAGAGTTTATAAATGTATCTCCTTGTAATGAAATACTAGTAGTAGCAGATAACGATAAATCATTGCTTGCTATCATAGTAACATCTGTTCCACCTATAGTAACATTTCCAGCGCCTCCAGCTGTATTACCTATATTAGTATTTTGAGAATCAGTAGTATTTATATCAGTTAATCCATCAAGCGTAATAGGACCCGGAGTTACCGTTAATGAAGTAAATGCAGTTGCGCCAGAAAACGGTTGCCAGTTAGCTAGTCCATTTACTATAGATGTTAATATAAGAGCAGTATTTTGTTCTTTATTTACCCAGATTTGGCCAATTGCAGCCTTATTTGCTGTGGTCGGAAATGTATTGCGTACTAGAGGGGCAGGAGATATATCGGTTAATGCATTATTAAACCCATATACCTGATTTGGTATCGAATTATTCATACAACTCCTTCGTTTTTATATAAGTTAATATCTTTCATTATTTTATTGCAAATTTATGATTATAAGGGTAACATGTGTTATATAACGTGCGTGTGTTATATAATGCAATTATATTTAGAATGAAAGATTAAATGGATAAAATTAAAATTAAGCATCATGAACCACAATATAATATAGGTGACTTATGGATAGATTTATCAAAAAATCATGCTTATATGTATGCATATATTAATAATGAATATAAATGGATATTAGTAGATACCAATTGCGCAGATTTAGTACCAATTGAATTGCAAGAATATTATAAAGGTATATGGGGAATGAAAGAAGAACATGGGAAAGTTTAATAAAGAAAATAAATATGCGATCAAAAACCAAGCTCGATTTATTTGCACATGGTCAAGAGAAGTGCATGCTCTTATTAAATTACATGCAAATATGGAACAAATAACAATAAATGAATGGATTGTAAATGCTATAGAAACTAAATTAAATGCGGCAAACAAGAATTTAAACCATAAATAAAAATAATGCCATCTAAGTTAATAGATGGCACACAAGACAATAGTTTAGAACAATCTCTAGAAATACATTATTAGTATATTTATAGAGTATATTAAATTCAAGGATTAAAAAATGTGGCTACTAATTTTAATTATATTAGGCATATATCTTTACTTTGTAAATCCAACACTTTTAGCCATTATAGGGCTCTTTTTTATAGCTAATCCTATATTTATACTTATATTATTAGCAATCATATTTTTACTAGCATATATAGGAAACCAACAAAATAATGATTATTAATATCCTTCTTTGGTGGCAATTTCATCTAATTTTCTAGCATAACGTTGAACAAGTGAAGCATTTTCTCGGGCGGCTGCTTGAACTAGATTTTTGTAGTATTTTTTAGCTTCGCTGCTATTTTTAAGCAATTGAGTAAATCTAGTAAATTTTTGAATTCCTAAACCAGCGCCTAATGCAGCGCCTGCTGCAGGAATGACACCTGGTGCCTTAAATGCAGCACCATACAATATTGATTTAATTAAGGGACTTGTTAATTTTTCTGTTTTTACATCTTTTTGTATTGTTTTAGCAATATTAGAAGCTTGATTTAAACCGCGATGAATATCATTAACTTTATGTACAGCTTCACCGAATGTTTTATTCTTCTTACCATATTTATCAATAGCTGCATTTATCGATGCAATAATACGGCCGATATATTTTTTTGCAGCCGGTGGTGTATTAGGATCAGCAAAAAGTTCATTAAGATTAACTTTTTCATCCCATAACTCTTTAACTGATGCTTTTCCATTTTCTATTAATGATTTTAATCCACCAATTCTATCATTAATAAATGATTTTGCATCAGTTTTAAAACCGCGACCTACTTCTCTGCTAATAATTTCAATATCTTTTTCTAATTTAGGAACAGCAGTTTTAACTTTTCCAGCCAATTTATCAATTGTCTTACCGCTTGTATTTTTTATTTCTTCTAAAGCTTTTCGGCCACCGGAAGTTGAATAAAGTAATACACTTCCTATTTTTGCTAATCCTTGACCTACGTGTCCTAATCCTACTTTTTCTGCTAAAAATGAAGCCGCATTACCCAGTGCAGTTTTTATTACAGCACTTTTAAATGGAATTTTTCCTTTTACTGGTACTAAAAAAGTAGCTAAATCAGAAATAACTTCATCCGATTTTTTTTCAGTCTCATTTTGTGGTTCTAATGTTTCGCCAGTTAAGGCTTTAGTAATATTTCTAGCATCAATATTTTCGCGTATAAATTTATTTGCTTGACCAATTTGTGGCACTTTTCCAAGTGTAGCTAAATCAGCAGCTGATATTCCTAATGAAAGCAAATCAGCTGGAATGTTTGCTACTGATTCTAATCCACGTGCAATTGATCTTGCACCATGACGAGCTGCTTCTTGTAATGGTGTGCGTTGTGATATCGGTAATTCATTTTGTTCTAATGGAGTTTGTGGCCCAGTGGATTGTTTATTAATATTTTGTTGTATTTGTGATGGAATATTTTTATTTTTTAAAGATTTTTTATATGCTTCTTCACCTACTTTAAAACCATTTTTAAATTCATCTGCTAATCTATTAAGTTCAGGATTAATTTTTTTTAATACTTTTTGTCGTAAACCCTTAGGAACTTCACCACCATTTGCTTCTATTTCTTCATTTATTACATTACCAATCAATTTTTCAACCTCATTAAGTATTTTGTCGTTTCTTATAATTGATGCACGACCTTCAGGTGTTTGTAAAAGGTTTGGTATTTGCTTTAAATATGTATCCATTTCTTGATTAGAAACTTTACCTTTAAAAATTGCTGATGCTCCACGTAATTTTTGTATACCTAACTTTTGAAATTCTAAAGCCTCAGGTGATAAAAAAGATTCCCAATCTAATCCAGTTTTTTTAGCAATATTCCAAAGATGCGGATTTGGAAATGTATGGGAATAGTTAGTATTTAATTCTTCCATTCTTAGAATATTTGGTAAATCTTTTTCAGCATTTTCTAATTTATCTAAATTTTCTTTTATAAATGGTGCAGCTTCATTATTAACTTCTTTTTGTACTGCAAATTTATGTTTTAAATCAAATTGTTCTTTCTGAATATCTTTTTTTTCCTGTTGCAGCGCTATCTTAGCCAATTCTCCTTTTTGATGTGAATCTAGAGGAAGTTTTGAAATATTAGTTTTTTTTCCCGATAAAACTTCATTTAAAGCATTATCAAAAACTGATTGTCCTTGTGCTTTTAATAATTCTTTTAAAGCAATTGGTTGTAAATTTTCAGGTAAATTTTCTAATCCTGCAGGTGCATTAAGGGCTTGTAATCCACTTCGTGTTTTTTCTATTCCCTTTTGTCGTTCTATTTCAGATAATTTATGCTGCGCCAATCCTTGAATGCCAGCACCTAAACCAGTTCCAAATGCTGTACCTAATCTTTCACCTAAACCTACTTTTGGTAATATTTGTATAGCCATATTATTTCCTTAATTGTGCTTGTAATAATTTAACTAACAATGGAATTCCAGCTGCTACTCCGCCAGCCGCTGCTCCTGCACCACCTGTAGCACCACCCAATAAAATAGGCAATAAGTATGGTAATGACTGACCTAAAGCTTGCAAGATAGGTGCACCTGCTGATTCAGCAAATCCTGGTTGCGCTGGTGTATATGCATTTTCAAATTGTGGTGTTAAACCTAACTGTAAAAGATTCTGTAATAAGTTCTGTTGTTGTCCTTGTTGCTGTAATCCTATTTGAGATCTTAATGCTGCTAATGATTGTTGTAGTCCAGCACCAGCACTTCCTAATGCAGATGCAAAATTACTCGATCTTGGACCACTTCCCATCGCAGTAAATCTTTCAGCAATTGTTGGTACTACATCAGAATAAAATCCTGTTTTGGCCTGTTGTTCTATTGGAGCAAAATCAAATTGTTGTTGATTCTGAAGACCCGAAAATCCCTGTGATAACAATTGATTTAATACATTTTGTTGTTGTGGATTAAATCTTTGAAATTGTTGTGTTTGCGCTGGCGTACCAGTTAAAAAATTACCCTGGTTAGCTTGCATCATGGTGGAAGATTGCTTATTACCACTATTAAGAAAATTTTTAGTTTGTGACGCCAAGGGTCCGCCAAATAAATCTAATATTGATGCCATTATTTTCCTTCGCTTTTTGTATAAGCGTAATCCTTCCATAAAAATTCCGCAAAATCTTAAAAAACATATTTGGTTTTTTATACAAACTTTGCTAAGATGTAATCGCAACTTCAATTTATTCTGTTTGTGGCTGCATAATTCGCTTGCAGCCTCATATTCCATTTGTATAATAATTTAATATATTGACCTCATCAGGTAATATATGCCAAGAGTACTTCATCATACTCTTGGCTATTTTTTTATACACAATATGTGTTAATAAATATTTTAAATAAAAAAAATGTGGGTAAATTTTGATGTCACGAATGAGTACATTCTGCACATGTAAGCACAAAAACAGTGAAATTTGTTGGTATTTAAATGGAATTTTGTTAAGCTAAATTAGCTTCTCTATTATTCCAAATTAGGGGCTGTAATCCCGGCCCCTACTAATTAATAATTAAAAAAGCCGCTTTTTTACGGCAGCTTTTTGAATAATAACTCAAGACAAGGAATATGTTGAGTGCTTCATTATATCATTCTTTTAAAAAGTTAAATACTCCCAAACTACATTGCATATATCAAAATTTGTTCTATCACTAGCTGTTGTTATGGTTACATTAGTAGCATCTATATCTAATTGAATATTATCAGCACCAGATGCACTGGCATATGGTATAGGAATTTGTTTTAATCCAGTGGTATCAGTAGCTACGGCATATATATGCGCACCAGTATAAGCTTTATTGATATTTAAACCATGCGCTACACTTTTTGAACTAGTATTAGGTAAAGCTCCAAAAGCAACTACATATCTCCAAACAGGTCTAAATGTAGGTGCAGCAGCTGTAGATGAATTCAAATTAGTATTAGGAAAATATAGTTGCCCTGTTACAAATGGTTGTTGTAAATAATATCCTGTATCCTTTATATTCAATACATTAGAAATGTCATTTACATTTTGATAAAGACGAACCAAAAGTTCCTTAAATGCCGGTGTATTTATATCTGTATCATATAGTGCTTGTACATCCCATACGTTAGTGGTAGTTACAAAAGCGCCACTCGATATTTCATTAGCCATATTATCCTAATCTTCCGGTTGGATTTGTATATAATATCATTCCTTCTAATTGAAAATCTTCTAATGCTACATTGGGATCAAGCATTTGATCTGGTTTCATATATAAATTTAACTGAATAAACTCACCATAACACTGAAAATAAATAGAGTGCCACAATAAATCTTGTTGCTGTTCTAATGGATAGTACAAAGCATCATAAGGAGATGTTTCTAAAACATTATTTCCTAAATTGGTATTAGTAGTTTGTGCTTCACTAATCATAGATAACGAGGTAGAAGATGGATAATAATCTACCGTAATTGCTCCACTATCCGTTTTTTCCACCGCAAAATCAATTTTAGAAATATAGAAATTATTTGCTTTATTTATATAAGGATTAAATTGCTTAGTTAGTATTTGTATATTTGAAACTCGTGCTGCTGTACCACCACCGCTATATGTACCGCTTAATGATTCGCCAAAGCTTGTTAAAATAGTATTATCATCAATAACTATTAAAACCTGAGTAATAACATTTTGAAAACTGGTATAACCCTGCACATTTTCTAAATAAATATAATCATATTCAGAAAGATTGTGATTGATTATAGTCAATATAAGATTTCCAAAACTTTGATTCATATTAGTTATTTGTAATACACCAGCATTTCTAGATATATCTTGCGATATAATGAATGTATAACCTTCTTGATTTCCAGCCACTACTTGCCTAAATTGTGCTTGCACTACACCGCTCACCCAACTAAAATTTGCATTTTCCCAAGTTACGTTTGCCGTTTCCCAGGTTGTATCTGTTTGTTGTTCATAGTATCCAAATGCTGTAATTGAATCTATAAAATTAGCCCATGATCCATTCTTGTAATTATATACTAAAATTCTATTTGGGTAGATTTCGGTATCACTATCACTTGCATATGCCCAGTAAACGAGCTCGCTATAATAATCCCTTATGCCACAAATTCGATCATTTGAAAAATCTTTATCTTGTAATTCAAATATCTCTGTAGGTATATTATTATCTATTCTTTCGACATTAGCCCCATTACAGGCATGTACGCCCGTACTTCCGATCGAGACCACAAATTTGTCGAATGGAACCGTTGAAAAAGTCGATTCACTCCCCAATTCAGTATTAATCTTCTGAAACACAAAAGGCTCTACTTGATTTCCTGTATATACTAATTCCCAAGTACTTCTATCAAAATAAACTATTAATCTATCTTTTATAAATTCAGCACTGATAATGGCTTCTTCGGTAGTCGCATCTATAAATCCTGCTCCACCCGCTACATTTCCACTTGAATCAGTCTGTCCGCGTTCATACCAAGCATTTGCAGCAAACGGAGAACCAATAAAAGAATAACGTACTCTATTCTTAAATGATTGATTTAACATGGTACTCGAATTGTATTCGATAGTATTTAACAAAATTAATCTATTTTTGAATGGTAAAATAATACGCGCACTTTGAACAAATGGTCCCGTAGAAACTGCTCCACCATTAGGTAAAAAATATGGAATAAATGTAGACCAAGTGGTGCCATCATAAGACCATATATTATCTTGAGTTGCCGGTGGTACACCATCAGTGGAATTAAAGTTTGTTACAAATAATATTGTTTGATCTGCTGAGGTGCCACGCCAATTAATGGTCCAGAAAAAATTAATATCTGTACCTTTAAAAATAGGATCAAATGGCGATGTTCCACTAAATGATCTTTGCCATCCAGCAGTAGCTGAAAATTTATAGGCAAATTGAGTATCAAATCCAAATAATGGCTGATTATTTATAGCACCGACTTCATAATTACATAATCCCATTACTGGTTGCGCCGGATACCAATAAACAGCGGTATTTAATGCTGATCCAACAAATACATAATTACCGGTTGAAACATCAAAAGTAGCAGTTGCCGTAGCTCCAGTTTTTAACATATTTTGTGGACCTGCAGTATCATTTACTACTGTAAATATTTCACTTCCTATTGAAAACATTTGTCCAAGTTCAAATTTTATACCTGGAACCGCTCCTGAAGCATTTCCTGTTACAGGATCAGTAGTATCTACTCGCACACGTAATCGTGAAAGCAACTGATCTAAATTAGGAGCACTCGAATTTCCTGTTCCCATATATATAGAGCCAAGTCTTTTTCGAACTCTTCCTCGCCAAACATAAGCATTTGTGAGTGCCGCAAATGCTTGATCTGCTATGATCCATGGTTTAAGATCTGTGTGCAAACCTTCATTATAATTAGCAATTAAGAAGCGGTCGAAAGCCATTTTAAACTCCTATAACAAGATAATTTGCGCCAACACCAGCAGAATCTCCAAAAATGTTAAAAATACCTGGTGTAGGTGTGCCACCATTTGTGGGTTGGGTTAATGATCCTAAGGATGCAGGTAATGATATTTGATTTGGAGCGCTCCCAGAAATTCGTTTTGATGTTATAAATACTTGATAAATAGTATAAAAATTTGGAATACTAGCTGAAATGGGCAATGTTACAGTTACGCTATTTGTTCCAAGTGCACTAGCGGTGCCCCACATTAATAAAATACCAGAAGGTAATCTAGTCCATCCATTCAATGCAGTATAATTTGATGCACTTATCGCATAACCATTATTAGAAATAGGTGGAAGTAAATTCGCTGGAGCGGTACTACCAAATTGTTTTATAAAGAATAATTCTGGTTGGTTTGTTAAGGCAGAACTATTGCAATATAATCCTACTTCATTTGCTATAGTTACAGGAGCAGAAGCACTTTGATTAGGCATCTCAACAAAAGAATGTTTTCCTTGTGTAGGATTAGTTGAATTTAAAGCTACGTGATTTAAATTAAATGCATTATATATTGCTAAGAAATTATTTTGCATTTGTGGCTGCGAAACTGATAAATTATCAGTAGAAATAGGAATGATTTGATTATAAGCCATCATAAATCCTTGCTATAAAATTTTTTATACAATTTATTCCACGTACCATTAAGTTGAATTCAACCTCAGGAGATTCACATTCATAACATTCTTCAGATTCATTATCTTTACGAATAAAATCGATTTCAATAATTTTTTGTTCAATTAATGAATTTAAATGTTCAGTTTGATTGTTCAATTTTATTAATCGTGATTCGTTCCTTTTTTTAGCAAAACACGGACGGCAAATCCTTCTATATCTTCGTGCATCTTTTTTTGCTGCATTAGTAGAATTTAATTCACAATTACATTGATTACAGAGTCGAATCATTAATCACCATTTTCAATAAAAGATGCATTAAGGGTCATTTCAAATGGTTCATGATGCCCTACGCAATCACCGACCATATTAAGAATATGCTTACAAATTGTTAGACAAGCATCGCACTTAAATTCACGCGTGTATAAAACTTTTTTTATAACATCAGTTTTAACAAAATCAACTTCAACTCTATGATTAAATTCGCATAAAAAACCCTCTGATAGTTTTTCTGTATCCAATACATCTAACTTTAATCCATCTTTGAAAGATAAAACAAAAAATTCTATTACATTAAATTTCATATTATTGTTCATTATTAATCGCCTAATCCTTGTCCTTCGCCCCAACCTAAGCCCCATGTATTTGCAGAAACTCCAGTTTGTTGGGTATAAATTGTTGCTACTCTTTCATTAGCATATTGTACTAATGTTCTTCTTAAGCATAATTTTTCTTGTTTTTCATATTCAGGCAATATTAAAGCTACACTATCCATATCTAATCTATCTTCAAATATTTTTTTAGCTGCTCCATAAGCAATATATTGCCACCATTCTTCTAATCCAGGAACTGAATCATTTTCCATGAGCCATGTTGGCCTTACATAGGCTTCAAAATTAATTTGATATGACTGATCAGGGACCGGTCTCAATGAAAATTTGTTATCATAATATAATAGATAACGTGGTCTACCAGTTTGTACAAAAATGGTTTGTGAATTAATAGCAAAGCCATCTTTTGGTGCGGTATCAAATGTTATAACGAACTGCCCAGTTACATAATTAACAAAGTTAGTAGGAATAACGCCATCTGGTAGAGTTGGTAAAGTATTATAATTGGTTATCAATGGTGCAGTTAATGGTTTGTTTGCTGGTGAATATAAATTACCCCAAACAGTAGGATTACCAGTGGTAGCATCTAGGCATGGTACATCCATTAATGTTACACCATTCCCATTAAGATCAACTGATTCAAATAATACATTATTTTTTAAATAGCATGTTGCTTGTTGAGCGCCAAATGTAGGACTGGGCACTATTCCTAATGCATTTAAGTTTCCAGTAAAAGTAGTAGTTGCACCATCGCCAGTAACACCGATACTTTGAATACTATTTCGTTTCGGAAATATATTAAAAAATTCGGTTTGAGATTGTGTATAAAATGATGGAAATCCAGCAATATATAATGGTTTATGAACAGTTAAATATTTATTTTGGAAATTATATAATGGATTTTGTTCTGGATTACTAGAATTTCCAAACGATTCTTCATTTGTTGGATATTCATCTTGAAATGGATTACACCAAAAATTAAATGTAGTTCTATTATTAAATGTTCGTAGATGCTCAGGAAAATCATAAACTAAAAATGTATTGATATATTCGTTAAGTTGCGATGTTGCTAATAATGCTTCAGATGGTGATCGCGTTAGTCGCCTAACCTTAATCTGTATATTAGTTAATGTGTTTCCTGGTGCTGGTACTGTTGGCATCTTTTCTCCTAAGTTGCCGGATATGGCAACACGTTTTTCTTAGCTCCCTGAAAAGTACTATTTACCTCAGCTATTGGTATACATTGTGGATCTTGGAAAGGTCCATTTCCAGATGGTACCACAAAAGGATCATAATAAGTAGAATTAATTTGCATCGTAAATGTAGTAGCGCCAGTCACTATAATTGGTCCAAATTGCTGATTTATTTGCTGCATCCCAAATCCAACAGGTATATTTAATTTTATAATTAATCCATCAATATATTGATGATCAAATGTAGTTGTCACAGTAACTATATTTGCATTTGTTATATTGGATATAATTCTTAATGCCGGTTGGAAATCAGGACGTCTCGCAGCAAATGATGGTGTATACATTTTATCTTGTATATTCAACAGTTACTAAATTACTTTCTTTAGGAATAAAATCTTCAATCATAAAATCAGTATTACTGAAACTACAACGACGAACCATTTTTCCAATTCTTACTATTGGCACGCCATTTGCATCTACTGCATGTTGATGGATTGGATAAGAACAATTTTTATTTAAATGATTAACTACTGCTAATGGCAATGTATATTGATGTCCATCCATTAATGAATACTTTTCTATTCGATCACCTTTGTATTTCATAAATGAAAATTCAAGTAATCCATTTGGACGCTCATGATAATGAAATACTCCATTAATCATGGTTTTATCGCGTTCACATTCATATTCTAATTTTTTTGCTAATTCTTCAATTCGTTGCTTTTTTGAATTAACTGGCATAGGTGTTAAATTTTTAGCCATTTTATACTCCTTTAAATGTGGACAGTTTTAAGGCTGTCCACCACATCAATTACTTTCTTTTTTCTATCACTTTATTCTATTAAGATCCGCCATAGGAGCTTTTTCCAGCTACCCAATAAACAACATCATTTGCCACACCTGCTGGCAATAAAGCACCTGGTGCTAATGTAACACCAATAAATCCTGTATTAGTTCTTGCATCAGAGAATGAAGATAATTGAGGAATATTATTGTATGCCACAGAAGTATTTTCACCAAATGGATTAACATAAGCTGGTGTAAATGGAAGTCCTGCAATTCCTTGCGCTGGAAATGCAAAAGTACCAAATCCTACGGTGGAAACATTAACTGTTATAGTATTATGACCTGCACCAGTAGTATTATCTACTGCTACAACTGTAGCTTGTACACCATTTAATGCCGCATAATTTGCCCAATATGCAGTTCCGCCAGGGAAATTAAATCTAATTTGCTCACCTATTTGATAGTTGTGTTGAACACTTAATGTTACAACAGCTTGAGTTGCCGCAGTAATATTTGTAATAACACGAACGCTAGGAAAGAATAATGGATTATAGGGTATAATTCTAAAATTACCTGCAGTTGAAGGTGTAGAACCTGTTGAATTTAAATAATCAACACTGAAAGTATTAGCCGTAGCAGTTCCATAACCTACACTAAATGGAATGCCATCATATTGTGGTTGGTTATTTAATGAACTAAATATAGCAATACTTCCTGCAGGAACATTTGATCCAGCTGATGTAACAACCGCAGGATTTGCTTGTGTAAATCCAGTTATTGCTCCACCACCATTATTTAATGTGCCTATAGTTGCAGTAGCAGGATTATAAATAGTTAATGCATTATCTGCTGTAATATCTGCTGTTACTACTCCGGCAGTATTTATTAAAGATGTCATAGTCCCATTTGGGTAACCTAATTGCCATCTAAATTTAAAACCATTTGCTGTAGCAGTTCCAGCTGATTGAGTATAATTTGTTACTTCAATCCAATCAAAACCTGCTGGAATAGCAAATGTTTTCGCTACAGCAGTTGCTGGTTGAGTAAATGTACCTTGTAATAAAGTTGTATCTTCCATTTCTCTCCTTATGCTTTAGTGCTACGTAAATTCAGTACCCACAAATCATTAAGAATTTGTTGAGCACTTGCCATCTTATAACCACAAGTTGCATTTTGGGCTAATGGACCAGAAAATATAGGTGGTCGATAACATACTGTTACTTTTATGACTCTTGCGAGCGGGGAGTCTTGTTATTCCTCCCTCATTATGTTTCCATAATGTTCGGACTATCACATCACCTTGCGGCGCCTCAGGGTTTAGTCTCTCACGGTGCTTTCGCTTCCGCCTTGTCATCCTCGTCTATACGTTAGGACTTCCAAGTCAATTACCCAAGGTTTATAGTTCACTTATCAGTTAATGAACTCAGCATTATAACCATCTTGGTAGATATAAGCATAAGCTTCTAATCCTACACAGAATGTGTTAAAAACATCGGCACTCATTCCTGAGGCATTAGAAGATATTGATCCAATACTTGAGACCAAGAATCTCAAGTTGGAACATGATCCCCATTCACTTGGTAGTCCCCTCATTGAAGATGGATATTGTACTTTAGGTATAAAGCGATCCATATTCTCTAATTCAGGAATAATCTTAGAAGATGTTAATGCATAAAATGCCTCCCTTACAGGAGCTGTACCAAAACGGTCTTGTCCTTCTATTTCATCTAGAATCGTATAAGCATTATTATCTGCCAATGTTGCAACTATATTCTGTACATCTGGGTATGTTATCTCTGTAGGAGAATCACCATTTATCCCATTTACACAGTTTATGAATGAGGCTGATGAAGCCAACATATTACGTGTTAATTCCATTCTGTTACTTTTATGACTTAATATAGGCTATAAGGCGTCTAACCATTCGACCGACAGTACCCACAGGTCCTGTATGGGGATTCGAACCCCATTACTTCCTATCTGAATATATCGATATATTCATTTTTACTACCTTAAGCGGGAAAACCTCTTCGGATTTTCCTCTCTACCTTCTCGCGGTCTATTCGTAGAGTTCAGACTATCGCATCCCTGCCGGGTTTCTGGATTTAGTCGTTCAGCCTGCACACACTTTCCCCAGAGTAGCTAGCTCCTTCGCGTGGTACTTGTATTGCTTGGCCCTTGTCAGCTTGGCCTCAGCTTTCCAAGTCAATTACCGGAAATTTATAGAGGACAAATTTTTTATCCTCTGTCTGTCTTAATGAAACACCCAACCTTTTAGCTGCTTCATTTAATACAGGGTCTTGGTTTTGTAATGTTACCTGCTCATTTATTTGTACATAGGTACCATAAAAAGATATCTGCGCATCTATATCCACAGCAGTTAAATTCTGACCTGGTGGTGTCATACCACTTGGTCCTAATGGAACTAGCGCAGTATTTAATGCATTATATCTTCTAAATCTATGTATGTCACCACCATTTCTAGGATGAATACTTCTCATTGCAGGTATATTATGAATCATTGTAGGTGTTGGTACTGCAAGGAGCTTGAAATCAAAACTAGCTTTAATTGGAGGAGGTAAAATACTTGTAGTAGTTATGGACATTTTATCCTTAAGTTTAAGTTAATAACTTTTACCATTAGATAAGATGACGAGTCTTAAAATTTGCGTCTTGAGTTGTCGAATCTCAATTGCGACGTGAGGTGTCGAGGCTCTATTGCGACAGGAATAATTTGAAGTGGCGAACTTCGATTGCGCCACGATAAGTATAGTATTTAGGGATTAATAGTGCAATTACAACTCCAAGATATTAAATATTGTATTTAGTATCTCTATAGAATCACTAGGTATACCACTTATTATTTTTACTTTTATAGATAAAATATCATTTTGTAATAATCGAGTAACTATAGAAATGTTTGTCGGAAATATAAATGGTTGTCTATCTGTTTGCGCTGAAGCACATTGCGAAAAGGCACCCTCTATAGGTGCCTTATTTCTGCATATTTGATAGGATACTGTCATATCTCCAGGCAATGATGAAGTACAACAAAAAATAAGAAAATATTTACCAGTTGCTCTAATTTTGTAAGTAGTATTTTGCAAAAATGTATCGTTTGAAACAACTTGAGAGTTACCAATTAAAGTTGTCATCTTATTGTTTCTGAATTTATTAAATGATAACTTACTTTTTCTCTATATTTTATTAGAGCATCAATTAATCTACACAAACAACTGCGAATTTTATCATCATCTCCAATATAATTTCTAGTACACTGTATTTCTCGATCCCAATCTAATTCTTTAGCACGTATACTTTCTCCAAATGTATCACGAAATATATTATGAAATTCTTGTTCACATACTTTACAGAATTTTCGTTCCATTATCATCCATTAATTTAATATCAGGAATATGACACCAATGCGTTGCTGTAAGTATTTTTCCATACTGTTTTTCTTCTTTTTCTGGAAGCCATAATCCTCTTTCTAAGCTGAAAATAGCTATGGTAGTAATAAAATGATCACATTGACCAGTAAGATAAACTTTTGCTGCTCGTACTAATATTCTTTCATTTAATGGCGGTAATTGCTTATCTATATCAATCCAAACCACTATATATCACCTGTAGCTTTTCTCATCTCAGCATATAATGATTTAGCTAATTCAGGAGTTAATCCTTTTTCAAAAACATTAGCTTGTGATAACGGACTATTGCCTCTTTGTGGTGCAACACTTGTCATTGAACGCGGTTTACCCATATTTTTTTGCATAATAGCCTTATCTTCATCATATAAGTTTTTGGCGGGTAAATTCAGACTTTTTATAAACATATAAGCACTTACACCTTGATTATAAATATCAGGTGATGATTTTACAGCATTCCATAAATCAGGATTATTTTCTTGTAATGCCACGATATTTTCTTTTGTAAGAACCTGGTCAAAATCAGCATATTTTGCTCTTAATTTATTTTCAGCAATTGTTTCATCAGATACTTTTCTAAATTCTTGTAACTGCTTTTGTACCTGTTTAATTTCATTTTTTAACTTATTTAAATGTTTGCCTTCAGCAAGAGCATCGGGATCCAAATTAAAATCTTCATCAACATTATTATTATTAACGGGAGCAGGATCGTTTTTAGCCTGTATATTTTTAATATAGTTATAGGCTTCATCGCGTTCTTTTTGCGCTCTTTGTAATTTATTCCTAAGTTCTCTAAAGCTTTCTTGAGGTTTATTTTCTTGCTCTGACTCATGCTGTTCTTCAATAAGTTGTTGGTCTTGTTGATTTTCCAATTCTAAATTTTCATTTTCTACATCATCAAACATGATACTCCTTATAAGACTGTTGGTTTAAATGATTTCAATATCTCATTGTCTGGAAATTCATTATTTAATTTCATTGCTGTATATAATAAATCATTATCAAGGTACTTTAACACAAAATCTGCAACTTGTCTCTCGACTGGATCGAGCATTAGATAGTTATTTATTAAGTAATTTGCTACTTCAATGTCAGGCAAAACCCATAAAAACTGAATCCTATCATCTTTATAGGTATATCTATAAACTCCCTCATCAAAATGTGGTGTAGGACATGATCTACGCGCTACAAAAGTGATTCTCGTAATACGTGTTAATAACTTCTCTCTTTTAAATATGGCGACTATATAAAAATCTGTACCAAACTTTTGTTTTCCATCAGCTAAACATGACAGAAAATCTTTCTCATAATCTTTTAATTGCTCATCACTTTGCTCTACGGCACAATGTGTATCATCTACAGCTTTTGGTAAAAGATCTAGATTTATCTTGCCAGCAGTCTCTCTTTTTTCATTTGCCACTTATCTCCTCCCATACTTTTATATTCCTTGAGGTATTTTTTCATCTTCACCATATAATTTATCAATAGATCTGGTGATAATATAGACAATAATTTTCTATTCAATATACGACTTCTAACAAATGAAGAATTAAAATAATATTTAATCTTTTTAAGCCTAATCACAACGTGTCATTCTTTCTATTATTTTCAATATTTTATCAATTGTAAATTCGAATTTTATTAACTCTTCTTCCATTATTTACCTTTATTATCGCTTTAAAAAAAAATTCCCCAGAAGGTCTTTTCCTACATCTTTGCTGGCAGTTAATCATTATGGTTTTAAAACAATAATACAGCACTGTCTTCCTTAAACGATGGGTAACAATAGGGGTGCTATGTCCGGTAAATAATAGTACAAATTACAAAAAAATAAAAATTCCCCAGAAGGATTTGACCTTCATCTTCGTGTGTTTTTAAAAATTAATTCTTAAAACAATATTAAATTGTTTTTAATATTACTTTTTCACGATGTATTACTTAGACTATGGGGTGCAAAGGTTATCTATTTACGTTTTTTAGCTTCACTAATGCCAATAGCAATTGCTTGTTTAGGATTAGTTACTATCGGTCCCTTTTTAGATCCAGAATGTAATTTACCATGCTTAAATTCTTCCATAACAACTTTTATTTTATTAGGATGTTTAATCTTTTTATGTTTCTTTTTAGGATCTTGTTTCTTATCTTCTTTTTTTATTTTTTCATGGATTTTTTCATCTTTATGATATAATTTTTCTGTCTTACCATGAACTTTTTCTTCTTGTTTATGGAGACGTTCTAACTTATTTTTTAGATGTTTTGGTTTTTTGTTCATGTTTTCCTTCACGTGCTTCATTTCTTTTTTTTAATTCAGGATACATACTATATACTTTTCGACGTATTCCTTCAGGATCAGGTGCAAAGTGAGCTCTAGCTAATGCATTTCTTGCTCTGGCAAGAGTGTTGATAGGGAAGCTAAATTTTGAAGAGCCGCCAGCAGCGCCCGCAAATTTTTTGGGCGATACCGTCTTATACTTTCCTGTATTGCTGCTACCTTTTTTTTCCCGCATCTTCTCTTCGACGCCTTTTTTTACTTTTACACCTTTTGCTACGGTTACTTCACCTTTTTTCTTTGCCATATTAACTCCAAAAAGATTTAGAAATAGGATTTTTCGGCATATTTGCTGTTGAAAGTTCATCTTCAGATATTATTTGTCCAGCTTTACAATCAAGATAATATCTTGGATCTATCCAATCACCTAAGCGACCTTGGGCACCCCATAAAATATCTGCGTCAGTAGTAAAAAACCTATCATTATAGGAACGATCTTTATTCCCATGCTCAGCATAATCATTATTATGTGCCATATTCTTCGGCATTTTAGATATATTTTTTTTAGACATAATTTTCCTAAAAAAAGTAAAAGAGGATGCATCCCCTTTTACCTAATTAAAGTAGTATTTTGATATCTTAAAATCTCATCGATTTTTTTCTGTCTCTCAGTTTTCTTCGATTTTAAATTCGCAGGAACACCCAAAATAGAAAACGCAATTTTTTCAGGTTTCCCTTTAATGCGCGGCATTGCTGGCATTATGCCCAATGCTTCGGAGCATATTGTCTTCTGCTCATTACTTCTGTTTCTTTGATATGTCTTTCTATTTCATGTCTAGAGTCATCTATTGAATCTGGTAAAAATCCTTGGATTCTTTCATAACCATGAAATATAGGATGTTGTGGCATGTTTGCTGTTTCACGTGGATCATTATGTAACATACCATCTTCTCTCATATGGTGTTCTCTTCTTTCAGATTCAGAATGATGCATTTTATGACGCATTCCAGCACTTTCATGTTCTCTAGCACGTCTTTCATGCATCATATGCATTCTTTCTCCATGTCTTTCATGCATACGATCTTTTTTAGTTTGATGATATCTTTTTGCCATTGTCGGCCTTTCGTAGAAATTGCGATTTACGCAAGGTTAATATTTCCTCTAACTACTTATCTTCACTATTTAAACGCGTATCTATATGAAGTTTAAGATGTTTTTTTTGATTATCATTCAATATAGTTCCCCACTCATTCATTATAGATTTGTACATTTCCTGTAAATCTTCAAGATCCATAAAAACAATTTCTGGAAATATATAATCTTTTATAATTTGATAAACTTTTTTATAATCATGAGAATTTTCAAAACGATTTATCATCATATCTAAGGCTTCTATAGTATATGAAGATCTAATATCTTTTTTCATCATACTTGCGCTCCCTGATTTTGCTCAATTGCTTGTGGTGTATTCTGTTGTTCAACGGATTTCATCGCATTAGATAAAGATATTAATTTTTCTAATTGATTTAGATCTACTGTTTCTATTTCCTTTAATGCCTTCACTAGATTCAATAAAGCTATATCATCATCTTTTGTAGCTTGCGCTCTTCGTTCATCTGCTAAAGCTTTATTTTCTTCTATTCTACTCATTCTTTCCAATCCTAATCCTTGATCAGCGACAGCTCTTGCTTGTGCTAATTCAGTTCTGGCTTGTGCTTCCTGCATTTGTGATTGCATTTGCATTTGTTGCATTTGTTGCTGCTGTTGTTCTTGCGCCTTAACTGCATCAATTAATTCCTTTTTATTTTGAACTGTAGCTGATTCAAGCAACTTTTCATTCGGTATAGGAATACCCAATTCTCTTAATTTTAGCAACTGCGCAAATTCCATTTGTTTTTGTGTGGATGTATTTAATCCATCTTCAACAACACAATGATACGTACCAAATACTTTGTTATAAAATTCTGGCGTAGGCTCTTGTCCTTCAAGAATGTTTTTAACTTTTCCTGGTGTATAATTATTTTGAATCAATTTTATAATTACATCACCCAATAGCTTTTGAGAGCGATCTAAATTATCCATAAGAGATTGTAATGATACCATGCTAGCTCGTTGTCTTAACATAGATACAATGCCAGCTACATCATCTTGCGCCATACCCATAGCTTCTTTGCCAATACCAAGAATTTCTTCCACTTCTTGCGATAACATTTGTGTTAATTGTATCATAGACGGGGGTACAGCAGCAGGTTGTATCTTTACTACATCAGTCATCTGAGCTTCAGCTTTTAATGCTAATACTTTACCATTACCAGCAAGAAATAAATCCTTAGGATTTACTAAAGCATTCTCTTTATATATCCAACCTGAATTTGTTTGCGACTCTTCTATATCTAACATATTAATTAAATGTCTATTATACAAGAATTGAGGATCTCGCAATCCGCGAACAATCCCTTGTAGGCGATATTCCATATAGGGCATTTGTGGTTCATAATAAGCATAAACTGGTATAAATGGATAAATATCTAATCCACTTGGTTGCGGACCAGCATACATTACTCTACCCTGTACCACTATAGCTAAATTTACTGTAGGAATTTCTTGCTCAATTAACTGAAGCATTGGATGCATTGATAAAAATCTTTTTAACTGATCATCTTTATCATTACTTTTCCATTCAAACTTTTCACCTGTTTGAGAATCGGCAATTATTTTTTGTGTGCGATAATCTCTAAAATAAAACTCGTCATATGTGACAAGATCTCGCATACCCAAGTTATTATACGCTTCGGCCATATACTGGAAGCGTCCGTCACGACCTGGGCCGGAATCAGTTCCAATAAGAGAAAGTATTTCATCAGTTTTGTCTGGCATTAAAGAAATTGCTTCTCTTTTTGTAAGATACGAGCGGCGCCATATATTATTACAATCAGACAAATCGTGTTTTTTCCAATAAGGATCCATTAAAACACTGTTAAATTGACAGTTATTTACTTTAATATCACCAGAAATAGGATCAGATCTATAATCCATCCATACTTCCAAAAGGTTCATACCAGAAATAAGAGATCCATGAAATGATTCAGATATTGTTTCAAGGATGCCTTCACGATTATTTAAATTGAACATGATCTTTGTAAATTGATCAGCTGTTTCTGAATCGCCATTTTCGATAGGTGTTACAATAGTAGATTTACGATTTAATCTTTGATGGCCTTCAATCATTTGTACAGCTCGCCTGATATGATTAAAGTAGAATTGTTTCTTATTTCCATATGGAGCATTACCATAGAGGTTGTTAATCATATTTTGACAGCCACTATAATATTGCACATCTAAATCTGCTTCTGCCCACCAAGTTTGGTTTATGGTGTAACTCTGTGAATAGAAAGTATTCATACGATTAAGAATTTCTATATGTGGTACATCATGTGTTAATGGTCCAAAACTTGGTATTATCATACAGATTCCCCTTTTTAAACAAGCGCTTCACTTTCTGATAAGTTTAGTTCTGAAAGAAATAGATAGCAAACAAAATGTCCACTTGAAAGAGTGGACATAGGCGGCTTATTATCACTATAATATTTCCACATAATCTATATTCTTATATTTACTCTTTTTCTAAAAGTTAAAATCCATTTCTAAAAAAGTCTGGCAAATTAGGTTCACCATATCGAGCAGCGTGCGCCATCGATTTCATATCTTCTTCAGTCATACCATCTCTAGTTTTTGGTAATGAAATAGCAAGATATCTCATAGCATCTGCCCAATGTGATGACCAATCATGTAGAGGATGTGACTTATAAATTCTCTTTTTTATATCATATTCTTGGCGATAATTCTCTAATGCTTTAATTAATGGTGCACATTTTATTTCGTCTATCCATACTTTACCAAGAACAGTTCTGACCGCTTCTATTCCATCTTCAATTGATATATTATCTGCTATGGTAAAATTTATACCTAGTTGCCGTGCTTTCTCTATTCTTGTTATACCACTTCCAAACTCTTGTACACGTAAATCATGCGGCGCAATAAACTTCCCGTAAATATATCCTCTTTGATTTATTACATTTACATAGTGCTCTAATCCTTGCTTTGAATTTTCATAGCAATCTATAATTCTAATAGTCTGACCAATTACCTGAAAAAATATAAGAGTTGTAGAATCTCTGACACCAATATCCATAGCTACATGCACTTTAAATCCTATCTCATATGGCATCTGTCCTATTTGATGATTTAATTTCATTCGATCAATGTATTTTGTATAGTACGCACCTTCTATTCCAAGCGAAAACGACGTGTAATATTCTTGCTGTATGAGATCCTCACTCATAGTACCATCAGCACGCTCTTGTTCTATTTCTTCAAGGCTAATATGCTGCGTATCTTCTACCGTAAGTTTAAAGACGCACCATTGTGGAGAATTAATAGCTATATTATATAAAGTCCATAAATGATTATGCCCGCGAGGTGTAGAAAGGAAGAGTGCCCAACCACAATTAGCGGTCAAAATCGGACGGATGTAGGTGTAAACACGTTCATCTTGGAGAGAGTATTCCGAGAAAACAACACCTTTTGGATTTGTTCCCATAAGAGTATCATAATTATCAGATCCTACTATTTGTAATAATGATCCATTCTTAAATCTAATCTTCATTTCTGTAGAGTTTATATTTTCTACTAGATCAGAAGGGATATAATCTAATATTCTTATTCCACTATTTGTAATATTATCCCAAATAACTTTACGACCTTGTCCATAAGTTGGAAAAATGTAGAAGATAACCATAGGTTTGCGAATACATTCTCTTATGCAAAGATTAAATGCAGTTACATCTTTACCAGCACGTCTTGGCATTATAGCAAGGACACGCTTAAATCCTTTATTTTCAATAGCATCCCACAAAGGAGACTGATAGAATCTTGGCTTAAATTTATTCACTTCTATTTCTACTTCTTTTTTCATTAAGTCCTTTTTTCATATATTTTAATTTCTTAATTCTATATTCATCTTCCCAAATAAATGGAATATCTGTATCTAAAGGCTCAATGGGGCAAAAGAATAATATTAAAAAAAACATAAAAAAAATAGAGCAGAAAAAGTTTAATAATGCACGTAAAATTAATTTTAAATCTATATAATTAAATCCACTAACCAGCAAAACTGCGTATTGTATTATAAAAATTAAAATTGATAAAATACAGGGAATTACTGAAAAAAACATAAGACACTGTAGTATTATATTCATTCTATATCTTGTTGATCTGGCAATGTATATGTAAGAATCAAAATTTCAGCGCTTCCAGTTTCGCATTTCTTTATAATTGGAATACCATAAATTGATTGACCATTCTTTGATAATTTATAGTCTATTTGCAATGGCAGATAATATATTGATGGTATTAATATTAGATGACCAATCCTTCCAAACTCATCTGGCTCAACATTAATCTTATCTTGGTAATATGATACATGCATAAATGATTCAATATGCTTAAATACAATTTCTGCGGCTTCAGGCGTAATAAAACCATAAAACTTACATCTTAGAGGAGCGCCGCCATATTCCTTTTCATATATATTACAGCATGCACAATTAAGCAAAGTTCTTAACGCATTATCAATATCTTTTCTAGTTAATTCAGTTGGATTATCAGAGTTTTTACCCTCTGTACAATTTAAAAACTTTATAAATCTTTTCATAATAATTCTTTTGACATATTATTCATTCACACTGCAAAAAATAACATTTTGATTTAATGTCCATCTATCTTTTAGTTGTGGAAGTATTATCTTAGCCGTATCAATCATTTTATTAAAACATGATACGCAACATTGACGCCTGTGCAATCCACAATATTCACATAATTGTTCTATATGCATATAACAAGTTTGATCATTTTCAAACATTGTTGGACAAAATGAACATTTATTCATATAAACCTATCATAATATATCATCAGGTGCGATAGGAAGTTCCATCCAATGAGTTACATCTTCGGACTTCAATTCATAAAATCCTTCGCAATCATAGGCTCCAGCATCACCCAATATTTCCCATTTATTATCATCATACTTTGCAATTCCATAAACAGGACCGTATCCAAAAATATTATTGGCAAATATCAATACGGGATCATGATGACATGGTCGTTCAAAATCTGTTGGTAATTTATCTTTTACCGATATCCATTTCATATTATTCCCTTAATCTATTCATCTATTACATCACATTTAATAAAATTAAATTTAATCCAAGAATCTTCATAATTCTTAAAAGGGAGCAATCTAGCAAGATCTGCTAAGAGAAGAATTATAAAAACCTTCCATAATGTAAATCCAAAATAAAAGACCGCAATAAATAAAGCAACAACGGATAGTATTTTTAAAATGTTTTCTATAATTTTCATTTAAGCTCTTTTTCAAAGAAAGATATATACATCCAATGAGTAATATTATCTGGATCCATCGAACAACAGGATGTCCAATCTTTATTTGAATCTCTTATTCCGTCTTCTAGTGGATATAGATCTATCCAGGAATCATCTTCAAATACAAACTCACTTTGCTTGTAATGTAGGCAAATTTCTTTCCCATCAGTTACTAAAACACGCTCATATTTTTCTGGCAGTTTATCTTTAACTGATATCCATTTCATATTATTCCTTATTAAATAAATAACACCATTCATTACCACAACCATAAGATTCATGCCGATCAAAAACAGCTATATAATTCCCATTATTTGTTGGGGTTAACCATGAATCACCATGTTTATTATAATATTTAAGTAATATTAAAGAATTTTCTTCCGGAAATTGTTCTGAAAATTTTATCCATTTCATATTATTCACGATTTTCTCTCTTACTTTGTTCAAGCTGATTATGATCAATAATTTCATCTAAACAAAACCACCTATCCTCAAAATTCAGATCTATTGGACATCCACAACATTGATGATTACACCCACAGGACTCATTATTACACCAATGATTCTCCCTGCATAATGAAAAACTTCCATTTCTTCCATCGGGCCTCACAAATACCAATGCTAAAAATGCTTTATCATGACTTTCTAACAAAATAAGGCTATTTGGTTTGGGCAGAGCTTCTTTAAATTTTATCCATTTCATGTTTATTCTTTCTTGCATCTATCACCACAATTTCATGTTCTACTTTATTTTTAGATCCTATCTCAAAGTAATCAATAAAATTTCCTACAATTAAAGATGCAAAAAAAATAATAGTTCCAGATTTTATCATATTTAAATCCCAATAACTAAGTTTTACATCATCACAAATAAGTACAATAAATTTCCAAAAGAACATTAATAATATTAAAGAACTAACAATCAAATTTATAAATGAAAAACCATAAACACTAGCAATAAAATCATTCATCTAATACCTTTCATTCTTTGTCAGGTTGACTGGTAATTCCATCCAATAAACTATATCTTTATTTTCAATATTCCATCCGCAACATTTATCTACTTCGTGAGTGTCATATTCAGCATCAAACTTTATAATTGCAAAACCATTATCTTGCTCGGCATAACTCGGTATATAAACTACTATCCATTGATTATGTTTTGGCTTTTGCTCATTAAAATTTATCCAATTCATAGTGTTCCTTATTGTATTGTCTTGTTATAAAAAATGCTGCCTCAAGGAAGCAGCACCTATTCTCTTAGGGGAAAATAGTTATGTATCTATTTATCTGTCTTCTTTTCAATATTTATTACACTGCAAGGTTTTAAATCAGTAGTAACATTTTGCATTTTAACAACAAACTGTACATCTTCATTGCCCGTAACAATCTTTTTAGCTTCTATAGCACGATTCTCTTTTTCTATTAAATATTCATCATACTGACGATGATAAAGAGGAAATATTTTATGTAATAATCCTATATCTAATTCATGTTCACCCTTCTGCATTCTCACCGCACAACAAGAACGAGCGAAATCAAATGCATCAGTAAAATATTCATTTGATTCTTCTTTGGCAAACTTAAAAAATCTATAAGGACTAATATTCTTAGATAAAGGAAACTCTTCCAAAAGAACAGATGAAGGAATCAAGGCCCACGAAATAAGCTCATCAGCCATCTGATTTTGTTCTTCCTTATCACGCGGCATCCTATTAAGCTTCCACGGATAAACACGCTTTTGTATACGTGGTTTAGACCTTGAATCTTTCCATTCAGTTAACATATACGATCAATTAGTTTGACGTTAAACTTTTGATAAGCTTTTCAAATATAAATTAATAAGCAACTGTTTCTTGTAATTTGAACGTGGATTAAATTTATCAAATCCATCTGACAGAAAATTAGAACTAGAAATAAAACCCGAAAGACAAGCTATATCCATCATAACATTATGAAATGATCTATAACGATTTAATATATCATTCTTTGAGTTATTATATTCTGTTTTAAAATAATCACCTGTCTTATAAAGCAATGCCATGCCTAAAGCTATTTTTATAGTCCCAATAAATCTGCCACGAGGTGTAGATTTAGGTGTACGACCCATAGTGCTTTTTGCAAGTTGTTGGAAATATTGTAAATCATTCTCCGATATATCATCTTTTACAAGAGTTAATACAGAATTAACATCTGAACCAATAATAGCATTCTTAATTTGTTCAGCAACAGGCTCAGATTTTTCTTTAAATAAACCAGTTAAACAGTTCATTGGATAAGTGCTTAAATTAAAACAAAGAACAAAAAATAATAAAAGTCTTTTCAAGTCATCTCCTTAATTGCTAAATATATTAATCATTGTACCAAATATCCACATAAAATATAAGGCATAAACAAGAGCATATACAAAATAAATAATCATATCAAACCTCAATTTGGTAGAGGCTGCATAATCCTAATCCAGTTCTCGACAATCTTATAAATCTTTGTTTTAAATAGATGCTCACCTAAAAGGGAAGCAATATATTCGAAGCTTTCACTTCTAATAAACTCATCTACATTACGAGTTCTATATATTATTCGCTCATCAAACTTAAGAGTATCATCAAGTTGTAAGCCGCGGTAACTTAATTTGTTTTTAATCTGCGTAATACGATATTCCTGGTCAGCAATAACAGCATCCAAACAAATCATAATAAATTTGGCCATATCTTCGGCGCCAAAAGTATGTAGTAATTCAATAAATTCTTGTGAATCAATAAGACTATCTAAACGTGAAAGCATCTCATCAGGAGCAATATCATTATTATCACAATAACCTAAAAAAGAACGATTAACTAGATTAACCACTGAGAGCTGATAAAGATCTTCGTGGTTAATCCAGGAACACAACGGAGTACTCTTATAAGTTCTAAACTGTTTTGCAAAAACATTCAACGGGTTATATCTACTTAAAGCTAAATAATTAGGACTGAGCTTATAAGAATAAGCCTGCCTAGCTACAGTAAGCTCCTTCATTTCTACTTTCTCCTTTTTTGGTTCCTCTGTACCGTATACATCAACTAACTGATAATAAAGTCGCCAATTGGGATTCAATTTCTCTCTCTTACAATAATCCTCGCATAAATACTTAAACCAAGAATAATTATTCCTCGTCCCATAAATATTGGTGCTGCTATATCTAAATTGGTTAAAAGCATACGAAAGAGCCTTAAAAGGATAGGCTGAAAGCTTGAACTTTTGTTCCCATGTCAAATTTAAGCCCTTTAAAGACTGCACAATCTCGGGTATAAAGTCCTCTTTCTTAAATTCTGACATTCTACAGCGGCTATTAATACTGTTATTTAAAAATAAATAGTTACTTAACTTATTACTTATACTGCTTCTTATAGTCTTTTTTCTAATCTCTATGACATCAGGTTTGGAATTAAATGGTGGCCTCAATGGATGGCTCAATAATACATTAAATGCAAAAAAACATGTGGCCATTAAAACCTTCAATAGTTTCTTCGCCGGCTTTATCAACATGTCAGTTACCCGGTAATATGAATTTCTCATGTGATTGTACTTTTTCACAATTAATCCATCTTGCTCAAATTTCTTTATTATCCTATTAACCTGCCTGAGACTAAGTTTACATCTTCTCGCTAAATATGCTTGATAAAAATGTATCCTCTTACATGATCTGCTAAATGATATAAATATCGATAACACATTTCTCGATCCTTCGGCTAAATCATTCAAATAAGACTTTGGGTCCTTTAAAAAATTTATATTAGGAATTATTTTGGGAGAATCCCATTGTTGGCTAGTGTTTTTATTTGTTGTTTTTTGTTGACATACGTCATTTTTAATCATATATTATAATCCTTATATTATAATACTTGTTATTTAACAATAAAATATAATCATTGGTATTTTTAATCATAAAATATAATCCTTATAATCCTTGGTTATAATCCTTGGTTAATCATAATATTGTGCATAGTGAAATCCTTGTATAATCATTATTTTTTTTTGTTTTATATATAAGTTTCATTTGGTTTAACTCCTAAATCATTTGTTTTTAATTCCACTATTTCTAACGAAGTAGTTATCTTTTAGGTCCGTGGTTTCATAAAAAACCACGGATTTTTTGTTTCAAGAAATACTTTGTTATCTTACACCTCATTTAAATTTAAATCAAACATTTTAGAAAATTAAATTGACTCCTTATAACAAATATCTGGACATGTGTTATATAATAGATATAATAGAAGTATAAGATATTGTTAGGAGAAATCACATGATAACTATTAATAAAAATACTGGTATTAAGGACAAAATTACTACTTTTATTTCATATGGAAAAGAAGCTAAGTTGTTGCTTGGCAAAAAAAAACATAAAAATAGACTACAAAAGATTATTAGAGAAATGTCATATATTTGTAGAGAATTACATGAAATAGAACCTATCTTTAAGGCTATGCATCCAGAATTTTCAGATATATTTGACCATTTACTTTATTTATATTCACGAAACTTACAGGAGTAATAAAAATGATGAATCGACGAGAAAAATTAATATATATTGCAGGTATGTTAGATGCAAAAAGTTGTTTTTATATCTGCAAATATTATTGTAAGAAATTGAATGTTTATAAATATGCAGGAAGTGTTCAGCTTTGGGTTCCTAAAAAAGAAATAGGCGATTTTATTTGTGAGACGTTAAATATACAATCTCCATTACGTAAAACTTATAAAGGTGATTCAATGGGTATGGTCTTCAATAATAAAAGCTTAGATGCTTTATTAGAAATTATAACGCCATATTTAGTATTTAAAAAACCACATGCAAAAGTTTTAATAAAATATCGAGAAACAATTAACAATAGATTGGCAATACGAATGACGGCTGGGATTAGCGGAGTGCCACCACATATAGAAGAAATACGCGATAATTACTTTCAAGAAATAAGACAATTAAATGGATTTCCGGCCGAGGAGAAATAATGAAATATATAAAATTATCAAAAAAAATCATATCTGAATTGTCTAAGATAGATGATCAAATTAAAGATAAAATAAATGGTTTCGAAAAACTTACAGATAAAACATTAAAAATCCGTAATGGATGGGATGATTTGACGATTGTCCGTCTGATGGATTTGCTTGTTATGATATCAATGAAAGAATGTATATGTAGCATAGTACATAGTATTTTGTTGATCACTTTGGCACCCTCTATTAAAAAATACCACGCTGAAATAATTCAATATGTACAATCTCTAATGATGTTAAACAAAGAATTGGTAGAAAAAATAATTATATTATCTAATGATACAACAATCCTTACAAAACAATGTATCTCACATGAAGAATGTTAAGTATTATATCTATTGCTTCTTTTAGTTTGATATTAGGAATTTTTAGCTGTGCACTTCTAAGTAAACTAGTTCATCCACAAAAAAATGCCATGGAGTTAACACGAGATATGTTAAAGATAAATGTGAGCACTCCTATACGAAAACCTAATACGCAAAATGCTATAGTAAAATCTATAATTACTACGCCTATAAAAAGAAATGAAATGTCAAAAAAAATAAATGAAAAACATGGACCAAATGTCAAAAGAAACTAACCAAATTAACCTAGATATAAATCTCGTTAAAACTTTAATGCCAGATGCCTCTCCAAACGATCTTAATCATTTTATGTATATTTGCATCGAATACAATTTAGATCCTCTTAAAAAGGAAATATACGCGATTAGGCATGGAAATAAATATATTGCTGTAACAAGCCGTGATGGGTACCTAAAAATAGCTAATTTAAATCCAGAATTCGATGGATTGGAAAGTGATGTGGTATATCAAGGTGATAAGTTAGTTAAGAATGAAAATGGCAGCATTACCATGGAATATGGTGAATCTCATATGATGTTTGATAAGCCTAAATTAAGTGGCGCATTTTGTTCTGTTTTTAGAAAAGATAGGTCTAAAGCGACTACCATATTTGTAAGCATCAAAGATTACTACAAGAAGACTCAGATTTGGGATCAGTATACTAATGCTATGATTCTTAAAGTAGCTGAATCTATGGCCTTAAAACGCGCATTTTCTATTAGCGGATTAACAAGCAAAGAAGAAATCGATAATGAGTGAGATAAATAATACTTTTACATGTATCAATTGCAAGAAATTATTTATTAACGAATGGTCTGATAAAGAAGCTATTAAAGAATCAAAGAAAATATTTCCATCATGTGAGAAAGATGATTTAGTAATGGTATGCGATTATTGTTATAAAGAAATAATGCAAAATATAAATTAGGATAACCATGGAAGATAATATAAAATTACCCCTTTATGAAAAACTTAATAAATTTGATAAAGCTGTAAATGAGTATGTTAAGGAATATAATAAATTAGCTGAAACTCTAATAAAAACAAAAGAAAATCCAGATCCATTAAAAATTAAAAAAATTAGAATTATGCAAGCAGATTTTTTTAATTGCGAAGAAATATTACTAGCAATGCATCCAGAATTAAAAGATGATCTCGAAGTTATTTTAAAAGATATAAAAATATTTATGAGTATTCTTCTGGAAAAATAGATAAAGTTTTGAGCGATTAGATGAAGAATTGAATGATATACAATAATTTTAAAAAGGAATTGAGAATGAATGATAATAAATGGAAACTTTATAATAAATATGTAGAATTTGAACAACTTTTCGAAAGCTATATCGATAGATATAATGAACTAGCTACAATTATAAACAAAGATATAGCAAATGCTGACAAAAAGTTAATTAAAGAAATCAATATCATAAAAGTAGATCTATTGCGATGCGAAGAAATCTTATTACATTTATATCCAGCAATGAAAGATACGCTTAAAAACGTTACACATGATGTAAGACTCAAGAAACAAGAATTTGATGAAAAACTGCGTGAATTATCGATGAAATAGCACCGCAAGATGATATACAATAATTTTAAATTAGAACTGCACCGATTAAGGTGCAGTCTATCAGCGATAAATAAGGAGATTTCTATTTTGTGGATAATTTTTTCTTTACCTGATCAAGCTCTTCACGTAAATTCTTAATTTCATTTAACAATAATACAGGCAGCTCATGATATGCCACCGAACTTGGTTGTCCTGCTGCATCATATAATACTAAATCTTTAAATACGTTTTTTACTTCTTCAGCTATCAAGCCATAATGAGTCATTTTTGATTCATCTTTTTTGTAGTTAAAATATACTGGCCTTAAATTATAAATATCTTTGCTCTTACCAGCAATATCTTTAATATTCTCTTTAAATTTTACTGATGAAGAAATTGTTCCCAACTGTCCACTAGTAGAACATAATACAGATGACCCAGTCACGGTAGCACCAGTAATACCCGCAATGTAACAAGTATCTTGTTGCCCATCACCTGTACCTTGTGTACCGATTCTAAGCACATTGGATTCACCTAATACTCCAATATTA